>Ga0302326_10029942_pt1 | contig 10906 bp, 8 predicted proteins | sample Palsa_T0_3_FD_202264 | JGI IMG/M metagenome (GOLD analysis project Ga0302326, IMG submission 202264) | Peat permafrost microbial communities from Stordalen Mire near Abisko, Sweden - Palsa_T0_3 | ecosystem: Environmental > Terrestrial > Soil > Palsa > Peat permafrost | place: Sweden: Abisko...
GCCGGAGTGAAGGACCATGCCACCGATCATCTGGACGTCAAAGTGGCGCATGCCGACAGCGCGGACGCCGGCTTCGCGGACGACGGCGAAGGCTTCAGGGAGAATGCTGTCGAGGGCTTCTTTTTCGGCGGCGACAATTTCGCCGGGGTCGTTGATGCCTTCGAGCTGTGCGGCGATGTAGGCCTTGAATTCGCCGGTCTTGGCTTTGAGCTGTTCGTCGGTGAGAGCCTTGATGGCGGGCTCGAAGGCGTTAATCTGCGCGAGGACGGGTTGCATGCGCTTGACGGCGCGCTCGTTGGCTGTGCCGAAGACCTTGGCGAGAAGTTTGTTGAACACGGAAGGTTTCCTTTGGGGTGTGCGCGATGACGCGGCGAGAAATGTTGGGGTCGCGGATGGATCTCCGCAAAGAGGGGCGCGGCCCGGTTAAGGGCGCGCTTAGCGGCCGGCGGCGGTGAGGGTGTGCAGAGCGGCAGTGTGCGCGGCGGGCGGGCGCATGGTCCAGGCAAGGCGAACGGCAGCAAGCGAGGACGCGGGCAGCGGGAGAGTGGGCTGGTCGCCGAGGAAGAGAACGGCGGCGGGTTCAGCGGAGGTCTGCGAGGCGGATTGCTGCAGGACGGAGAATACGTAGCGACCGCCGGGCGTGAGAGCGCCGGTGTGCAGCGAGGCGGCTTCCGCTGACCCCAGAGAGGAGAGCAGAAGGAGCAGGCAGGCGAGATGGCGGGAGCGCAGACGAATCTGGATTGATTTTAGACGATTTCTGAGCGGTATACTTCGGGCACATTTGAAAACTGATTTTTGGGACGCTGAATTCCGAAAGACGAGGGACTGGTATGCGCCGATCTGTTTCTGCTGTATGGACATTGATTTTCGCGATGGCTGCGGTGAGTGGAACGGGTGCGCAGACCAAGGCGCCGACGATTGACCAGTCGCTGGAGATGTGGACGGTGAGTTCGCCGAAGATTTCTCCAGATGGGCGCAAGGTGGTCTACGAGCGGAGCCAGACGGACTGGGAGGCGAACTCGTTTGCCACGGGGCTATGGATTGCGGACGTGGCGACGGGCGCGACGCATCGGCTGACGGTGGAGACGAAGAGTTCGCAGGGGGCGGAGTGGTCTCCGGATGGGAGATGGATTGCGTTTCTGTCGGACAGGGTGGCACCAATAGCTGGTTCGCCGGCGGGCAAGCAGCAGATGTATGTGATGCCGGCGGACGGCGGAGAAGCGCAGCAGTTGACCAAGATGGAGAATGGCGTGCAGGGGTATGAGTGGGCGCCGGATTCGCAGCATATTGCGCTGCTGGCGGAGGCCGGTGAGACCAAGGCGCAGAAAGACCGCAAGGAGACCTTCGGTGACTATCACGTGATCCACGCGGACTACGAGATGGCGCATTTGTGGCTGACGGCGCTGCCGGAAGATGGAGCAAAGATGAGTGAGCCGAAGTTGCTGACCGAGGGTGAGGCATTCAGCGTGGGAGATTTTTCGTGGTCGCCGGATGGAAAGACGATTGCGTTCAGCGCGCAGCGCGACCCGGATTTGATTTCGGGATTCAGCAGCGACATCTATACGGTGACGGTGCTGGACGCGAAGGTGAAGAAGATTGTGGATACGGAGGGGCCGGACGGAAATCCGCAGTGGTCTCCGGATGGGAAAGAGATTGCATATACGACGGCGAATGGAAGCAAGTACTTCTTCTATACGGACCGGCGGATTGCTGTGGTGGCGAGCGATGGCGGAACGCCGCGCGTGCTGACGGCGAACTTTGACGAGGACCCGGGGCTGCTCAGGTGGGCGCCGGAGGGGATTTATTTTTCTGCGCTCGAGAAGACGAAGTCGGGGCTGTTTTTGCTGGATGCGAAGACAGGAACCGTGAAAGCAATGCCGATTCCGGGAGCGGAGATTGCGGGCGGGTTCAGCTTTTCGAAGGATTTCAAGGCGGTGGCGTATCGGGGCGCCGGAGCAAACCAGTATGGAGAGATCTATGCGGCGGGGATGAGCAGCACGCCGAAACAGTTGACGCATGCTGGCGATCAGTTGAAGGGGTTTGATACATCACGGCGTGAAGTAGTGCAGTGGAAGTCCGGCGACGGAGCTGTGATTGAAGGAATTCTCGAAAAACCTGTGGACTTCGATGCGAAGAAGAAGTATCCGCTGCTGGTGGTGATCCATGGCGGGCCGACGGGGATTGATACGCCGGCGATTGCGCCGGACCGGTATTACCCGGTGGAGCGGTTTATTGCGAAGGGAGCGCTGGTGCTGCGGCCAAACTATCGCGGTAGTGCGGGCTATGGCGAGAAGTTCCGGTCGCTGAATGTGCGCAACCTGGGTGTGGGAGATTATGCGGATGTAATTTCCGGCGTGGATACTTTGATTGCGCAGGGATTTGTGGACAAGGACCGCGTGGGCGCGATGGGATGGAGCGAGGGTGGATACATCTCGGCGTTCATCACAACATCGAGCGACAGGTTCAAGGCGGTGAGTGTGGGCGCGGGGATTTCGGACTGGATGACGTACTACGCGAACACGGATATCACGCCGTTTACGCGGCAGTATCTTCTGGCGACGCCATGGGACGATCCGGAGATCTACAAGAAGACATCGCCGATTACATATATCAAGACGGCGAAGACGCCGACGCTGATTCAGCAGGGCAGCGCGGACAAGCGGGTCCCGGTGCCGGACAGCTTTGAGCTGCGGCAGGCGCTTGAAGACCACAATGTGCCGGTGAAAATGGTCCTGTATGACGGCTTTGGGCATCCGGTGAACAAGCCGAAGCAGCAGCGGGCGGTGATGGAAGAGAATGAAAACTGGTTCGATCACTACATATGGGGCGATCCGCTGGCACCGGCGCTGACACCGATTGTGAAGGATGCGAAGAAATAGAACTGCAGAGAATTTTGGAGGAGTAATGAACAAGCGTTTTGGTTTGATGTTGCTGATGTTTGTGAGTGTTGCTGCATGCGCACAGTCGACGCCGTGGGTGGTGAAGCCGGAATGGGTGAAGGCGCACGAGGTATTCCTGGCCAGTGATGCAATGCGCGGGCGCGGAAGCGCGACGCACGATGAAGAGATAACGGCGACATATGTGGCGAGCCGGTTTGTGAGCTACGGGCTGCAACTGGCTCCGGGGATGAAGGATTATGTGCAAGCGGCGGAGGTAGTGTCGACGGTGCTGGATGGGCATGCGACGCTGACGGCGGGTGCCGTGAAGCTGGAAGAAGGCGCGGGTGTGACATTGCTGAACAGCACTGGCGCGAGTGTGAGTGGGACACTTGTGAAGCTGAAGGCCACGGATGTGGCGGGGGCGAAGATTCCGCAGGGAGCGGTGGTTGTGTTGACGGATGTGCCGGATGGGCAGGGGTTCCGGAGGGTTATTGGGCCGGTGATGCAGAGTGGCGCCGTGGCGATTGTGATTCCGGAGTCGGCGGATTCGGAGCGGATGTACCAGGCCGCCGGGGGGCGGGCGCGGACTCCGATACGATTGGCGGACGCGCCGGCCCGGCGGCCGGGTTCGACGATATGGGCACTGGATGCGAGCCATATGAAGATGCTGGAATCCGCGAGCGACGGCGCGGCGGTAAACATTCAGGTGAATGTTGTGCCGCAGGAGAAGCGCTACACCTACAACGCGATTGGATATCTGCCGGGCAGCGATCCGAATGCGGGGACGATCCTGCTGAGCGCACACCTGGACCATTTGGGCGTGGGCACTCCTGAAAATGGTGATGGAATTTGGAATGGCGCCAACGACGATGCTGCAGGCACGACGGCGGTGCTGGAGCTGGGGCATGCGCTGGCGAATGCACCGAAGCTGAAGCGCAGCGTGCTGTTTGTCTGCTACGGATCGGAAGAGCTGGGCGATCTGGGGTCGACGTATTTTGGAAAACACTCACCGGTGCCGCTGAAAGACCTGGTGGCGAATGTGGAGTTTGAAATGATCGGCAACCAGGACCCGAAGATGCCGAACGGTGTGCTGTTGTTTACGGGGTGGGAGAGGTCGAACCTGGGGCCGACGTTGAAGGAGCACGGAGCGCTGTTGGGACCGGACCCGTACCCGGAGCAGCATTATTTTGAGCGCAGCGACAACTATGCGCTGGCTCTGGAGGGCGTAGTGGCGCATACAGCAGCGGGATGGGGCGATCCTCCGACATACCACCGGCCGACGGATGATCTGGCGCATTTGGATTTGCCGTTTATGACTACGGCGATACAAAGTCTGGTAATACCGATGGAGTGGCTGGCAAACTCGGACTTCAAGCCGCAGTGGAATGCGGGCGGGCAACCGAAGAGGCAGTGATTAGTGGCTAGTGGTTAGTGGTTAGTGGTTAGGAAAGACAAAGGAGGAAACCATGGAAGCGAAGGGAAATCCGTTTGTGCATCTGGAACTGAGTACGCCGGACGCGGCGAAGGCGAAAGAGTTTTACATGAAGATGTTCGGCTGGGGATTTACGGACAACGATATGGAGACGGCGGGTGTGTACTCGACGTTCAAGCCGGCAACGGGGCCGGGTGGCGGATTGTTTTCAATGCCGGGTGGACCACATGGCTGGTCGGCCTATATTGGCGTGGAGGACATCAAGGCAGCAACGGCGCAAGCGCGTGAGTTGGGCGCGGAGATCTGCATGGACTCGCATGAGATTCCGCATGTGGGCTGGATGAGCGTACTGAAAGATCCGACGGGCTGTTCGATCTCACTGTTCCAGCCGATGCCTGGGAGCGGACAGTAGGATGCAGACAGTAAACAGTAGTGACCACCCCAGCGTGCCAAGACCGTACGCTGGGGACCCCGGGGAGTAGACAGTAAAAGATAACGGCTAATGGGCTGGGTCCAGGCGAAGCGAAAGTACAGTGGTGTGTCGGAGGGGTGATGGCGACAGCTGCGTCGATTGGGCAGGGCGAGGTCTCGGCGCTGAAGCGAGCGCTCCGCAAGGCGCGGTGGAGGGTCATTCCGCTGCTAGCGGTCTGCTACCTGGTGGCGTACATGGACCGCGCGAACATCAGCTTCGCCGCGGAGACCATGAACCGCGATCTGCATTTTTCTCCGAGCGTGTACGGGCTGGGAGCGGGGCTGTTTTTTCTGAGTTACGCGCTGTGCGAGATTCCATCGAACTGGATGCTGCTGCGGTTTGGAGCGCGGCGCTGGCTGGCGCGCATCATGCTGACGTGGGGGCTGCTGGCGGGAGCGATGGTGCTGGTTCATACTCCCGCGAGCTTTTATGCGCTGCGTTTGCTGCTAGGCGTGGCCGAGGCAGGATTTTTCCCGGGCGTGATTTTTTACCTGGCGACGTGGTTTCCGGTGGAGCAACGGGCGCGGGCGATCAGCCAGTTCTATATTGCGTTTCCGCTGAGCAATCTGGTGATGGGAGCGGCGGCGGGAGCGCTGTTGCGGCTGGATGGACGCATGGGGCTGCGAGGATGGCAGTGGCTGTTCCTGGTGGAGGCGGCGCCGGCGATCGTTTTGAGTTTTGTGCTGTGGTTTATGCTGCCGGATGGGCCGGCGAGCGCGGCATGGCTAACGGAAGATGAGAGCAGAGCTGTGGCGGAAGCTTCATGTGACGAAATTTTCGCGAAGGCGCAGATCGGGCTATGGGATGGGCTGCGCAGTGCGCGGGTATGGATGCTGGCGCTGGTCTTCTGCTCGATGATGGCCGGGTATTACGGATTGACGTTTTCCCTGCCGCAGATCTTGCGGCAGGTGACGGGGTGGGACGCGGGGAAGGTGGGCTATTTGATCGCGGGGATGGGCGTGGCGGGAGCCGCTGCCATGCTGACGGTGGCGGTGTTTTCCGACCGCAGCAAAAAGCGAGTGCAGTTTACACTGCCGGCGTTCGTGGTGATGGGCTCGATTGTGGTGACAACGGGAGTGCATCTTTCCGGATGGGGCGCGGCACTGGCGATGATAGGAGTGATGGTGGTGAATTACGGCGTGCAGGGGCCGATGCAGGCGATGATGAGCGAGGTGATGGAGGGGCCGGCGCGGGCAGTGTCGATTGCGGCCATTAATATGTGCGCGATCTTCGGCGGGTTTGTGGGGCCCTACTGGATGGGATGGATGCGCGAGCGCACCGGCGGCTATGGGCCGGGGATTGTGGCGCTGAGTGGGGTTTACGTGCTGGTGGTGGTTGGCCTGTGGGGATTCAGTGTGGTGGGCAGGCGCAGAATTTAGTGCGTTGCAGGTAGTGAACCGGATTTATCGCTGTGGAAGAGCGCGTGGTTGACGTCCGGCCAGAATTCCTTGACGACAAAGGCGAGAGCGTCGACGGCGATGTTGAGCCCCCACTGCTCGCCGGTGTTGGCGAAGCTGCGCTGGGCGGAGGGGTAATAAGCATTGGAGAGGCCGGCAGACATGCCGGCGCCAAAGACCTCCGCGATGTTGAAGGTAGGATTTCCGGCGTCCGAGCGGGTGACGACGACGCGGCTGAGAGCGTATTCGGAGCGCTTGAAGAAACTGCCGTGGCCCAGGGTGTAGAAGCGGGTGTCTTCATGCGTAGCGGCGGGGACGATGAATTCAACAAAGAAATTTTCCTGCGTCTGATCGGCAGCAGTATGCCAGAGATATCGTGCGTAGCCGATGCCCCCGGTGCCGAACTCAGGTGTGGAATTGCGCAGGTAGCTGACATATGCGACTACGACTGGAACAGCAATGGAGGAATAATCGAACGAGTCTTCGCTGGCGGTGATGAATTTTTCCTTGACTGACTGCGCCGGGAGATGCACATCCGTGGAGACAGCGCGAAAGTTGGGAATGATGCCGAGGATGCGGCTGGTTTGCTGGTTCTGCTGATCGGGAGATTGTGTGGCGGAGGGTTTGTCCTGCGCGGTGGGCGTAGAGGGTTGCTGTGGAGCATCCGGCAGCGAGGAAGCAGGCTGCGAAGAGTTGGAGGCTGCGGGAGCAGTGGTGAGGTCCTGGGCAGCAAGCAACGCAGGAGATGCGGCGGCGCATGCGAATAGGGCGAAGATGACGAATGAACGCACGAAACTTCTTTGCGGCGAAACGGTCGTGTGGATTCCCATGGATGCTGACATAGAGTTTATGTACCTCTTCGGGCTCAGATTCATTGAGAAATTGAAAATAGTTCAAGGAGCCAGTTTAGCTGGTTTAGACGATGGAAATGAACGAATAGATTATTCTTTCTGAATCATAGGGATGGGATGGAACGGATGAGCGAAGCGGCAATTGGATATGCGAAGGCGAATGGCGGCCGGTTTGTGGAAGAGCTCAAGGCGCTGCTGCGCATACCGTCAGTCTCGACGGCGCCAGAGCATGTGGCGGATGTGCGCAAGGCCGCGGAGTTTACGGCTGAGGGGTTGCGCGCGGCAGGCATGGAAAATGTGCGGCTGATTGAGACTTCGACGGAGAAGCGGACGGGGCACCCGCTGGTATATGCGGACTGGCTGCACGCTCCGGGCAAGCCGACCGTGCTGTGCTACGGGCACTACGATGTGCAGCCGGCGGAGCCGCTGGATGAGTGGAAGAGCCCGCCGTTTGAGCCGGAGGAGCGCAATGGGAACATCTATGCGCGTGGAGCGGTCGACGACAAAGGGCAGATGTGGATGCATGTGAAGGCGCTGGAGAGCCTGCTGAAGACGGAAGGCAAGCCGCCGTGCAACATCAAGGTGATTGTGGAAGGCGAAGAAGAGGTAGGCGGCGAAGGGATTGCCGCATTCGTGCGCGAGCATGGCGACGTGTTGAAGGCCGATGCTGCCCTGGTGAGCGATACGGAGATGTTTGCGCCGGAGCTGCCGACGCTGTACGTGGGGTTGCGCGGGATGATCTATACGGAGCTGGAGGTGAAGGGTGCGGCGACCGACCTGCACAGCGGCATGTACGGCGGCGCGGCGCCGAACCCGTTTGTGGCGCTGGCGCAGATTATTGCGAAGCTGAAAGATGCGGATGGGCACATCTCAATTCCTGGGTTCTATGACGGGATTGAAGAGCCGACAAACGACGAGTTGAAGGCGTGGAAGTCGCTGCCATTTGACGAAGAGGAGTACAGGAAGCACGAGGTGGGATCGACGGAGCTGACGGGCGAGCTGAAGTACAGCGTGCTGGAACGGACGTGGTCGCGGCCGACGATGGATGTACATGGCATGCCGGGAGGATTTATCGGCGCGGGCGCGAAGACGGTGATCCCGGCGAAGGCGGTAGCGAAGATCAGCTTCAGGCTTGTGCCGGGGATGAAGCCGGAAGAGACTTTTGCGAAATACAAAAAGTTTGTGGAGGAGATTGCGCTGCGTGGCGTGCAGGTGAGTGTGCGGATGATCCATTCGGGCGAACCGATTGTGGTGAGCACAGACAATGAGTACATTCGCGCGGCGACCAAGGCGATGGCGGAGGTGTTTGGAAAAGAGACGGTGTTCGTGCGCGGCGGCGGATCGATTCCTATCGTCGGAGATTTCGTGCGCGAGCTGGGCGTGCCGACGGTGATGATGGGTTTTGGGCTCCCGGACGATAACCTGCATGCGCCGAATGAGAAATTTCACCTGGCGAATTTTCATCGCGGGATTGAATCGATTGTGAGGTTCTTTGCGTTGGTGGGTGAGGGAGCGGCGTGAGCGAGAAGCTGCCGGTGCATGGGTTTGTGCTGGCGGGTGGGAAGAGTTCGCGGATGGGAGCGGACAAAGCGCTGCTGGAATTTCGCGGGCGGCCGATGGTGGAGATTGCGGTGCAGAAGCTGCGCGAGTTTTGCGCGGAGGTTTCGATTGCGGGAAACCGCGAGGACCTGAGTGGGTTTGCACCGGTGGTGCGCGAGGAGCGCGTGGACTGCGGCCCAGCGGCTGGGATTGAGGCTGGGTTGAAGGCTGCGCAGCAGGAGTGGGCGATTTTTGTGCCGGTGGATGTTCCGCTGGTACCTGGGGAGTTGTTGCGGAGGTGGGCGGAGGATGTGATGGGATTAAGTAAGAACGGAATGGGTGCGAGCTTTCTGCTGAGCAAGACGGGGCGTGAATCTACGTTCTGCATGGTGAGACGCGATTCCTTGACGAGGGCAAGTGTGTCACTTGACGCCGGAGTGCGTCGGCTGGATGAGGTGCTGCTTTCAATCGATTCAAACGATGGGAATAGTTGGGTGGAGGCACGCAGTCTGGCACGGTATGCAACACATCGGACAAGTGAGCTTGAAGTGGAGCGGTGGTTTTTGAATATCAACACGCCGAATGATCTGGTCCTGGCGGAAGATGGGACAGTGCCATACTGACAGGGAGGAAATTTCTGCATGGCGGAAACTGACGAGCCAAAGCTGCCAGAAGCACCACCGCCGGAGTTCGACGGCGAAAAGCCGTTGACGGAAGATGTGTCTCCAGAAGCAACGCCGGCAGTAGACGAGTTCATGGCCAAAGCCGCCGATGCGAACATCGCAGAGGATCACGCGGTGGGCGAAGAGGCGGCATTCGCCTCTGGAGCAGGGATGGAGGGTGCGGCATTCGCTACGGCGGAGTCCGGAACGCCTTACATCGCGTTTGAGAAGGTGTGCAAATCGTTTGGGGATTTTGTGGTGCTGGAGGATGTGAGCTTCTACGTGAACTCGGGCGAGACGCTGTGCATCCTGGGACGAAGCGGAGTGGGGAAGTCAGTTTCACTGCAGATCATCATGGGATTCCTGAAGGCGGACAGCGGGAGGGTCCTGGTAGCGGGGCAGGACATTGACGGAATGAGCGAGCACGAGCTGCAAGAAGTGCGGCGCAAGGTGACGATGGTGTTTCAGAATGGAGCGCTGTTCGATTCGATCACGGTGGGGGAGAACGTTGCGTTTCCGCTGCGCGAGCATAGGAACATGCAAGAAGACCAGATCCTGACGGTGGTGAAGGGGCTGCTGGAGATGGTGGGCGTGGCGGGTATGGAAAACCAGCTGCCGAGCGATCTCTCGACGGGGATGAAGCGCTCGGTGGCGATTGCACGGGCGTTGGCAGCGCAGCCGGCGGCTGTGCTGTATGACGAGCCGACGACGATGGTCGACCCGCTAATGGGGCACCTGCTGGGGAATCTGATTCAGCGACTGAAGGCGCAATTGCACCTGACCAGTATCGTGGTGACGCATGACATGCGGTTTGCGCAGCGGCTGGCAGACAAAATTGTGTTTCTGCACGAGGGGAAGGTGCACTTTTTTGGGACAACGGAGCAGATGCGGCAGAGCGAAGACCCGGTGCTCAAAGAGTTTCTGGCCCTGGATGAGCTGGTACTCCCGTGATAACAACGAGATCCCGGCACGGTACTAAGGTAATAGCACTAATGTGCTAAAAGAACCGCATGTTTCCTCTACCGCAATAGATGTAGGGAGCAGTAAGCTAGACGAAGAGTTGTCTCTGGGTTTTGCAATTCTTGCCGAAGTTCTTGTCGAACTTGCGTTGAGCTTAAATCGAAGAGCCATTTTTTCAAGGGCTAAAGATGATCATTCCTGAGTACCTGGAGCAAGTCGTTCTTTCAAACCGCCGGAGACGGCGGCATGCCAAGCCTGGCACAAGGCGTGGCGCGGCGTTTGGGGAAACGTCAATCACTACCGTCATCTGGGCGGTGATGGATTTTCTTAGCGTGATCGTGGCGGGGTTGATCGCGTTCCGCGTGTGGCTGACGCCACAGATAGACCCAATAGCAAATGGAGTGATTCTGCGGCACCTGGAAGAGACAGCGCCGTTGCCGTCAATCATTTGCCTGGTGACGTTAGCGGCATACCTGGTTTTCTTTGCGCAAATCTATGGGGTATACCGGTCTTCGGATACTCGAAGCGGGCTGAATGAGCAGCGGATGACACTACAGGCGACGCTGACGGCAGCACTGATGCTGTGCGGGACGCTGTATGTTCTGCGCGTGAACTCAGTTTCGCGCATCGTGATTCTGCTGACGGTGGTGCTGACGCTTTCGATGATCATGCCGCGGCGCGCGATCTGGCGAAAGCTGCGGGAGAGACGCTTTC
>Ga0302326_10029943_pt1 | contig 10906 bp, 8 predicted proteins | sample Palsa_T0_3_FD_202264 | JGI IMG/M metagenome (GOLD analysis project Ga0302326, IMG submission 202264) | Peat permafrost microbial communities from Stordalen Mire near Abisko, Sweden - Palsa_T0_3 | ecosystem: Environmental > Terrestrial > Soil > Palsa > Peat permafrost | place: Sweden: Abisko...
TGCGAAGACGCGATGAGCCGCCGCCGCTGCGGCGGTAAAGGCGAGCGAAGCGATGGCTTCGCGGCGCGTGATCCGTGGGGCTCGACCTGGAGGAGTAGATTTCATCGCGAATGATTATCCATGCTTTTGGCGAGAACGGCGGCCCACTTGTTGGTTGGGCCACCTTCCAGAGTGGCGAGCTGCACGGCGAAGTTTCCCGTCGTGGAACATTCCGTACCAATCTTCGCGAGAGTGAGGCCGGTGGCCGCAGCGGTGAGGCGGTTGAGGAGATCGTTCTGGCTGCCCCCGCCCATGATGTAGAGGCGGCGAAATTGTTTGCCCGAGATCTCCGTGACGCTGGCCAAGACTTCCGCGTAGCGTGCTGCGAGCGAGCGGAAGACAAATGCCGCGAGTGTGGACGCATCCGCGGGCGCGGCGCTGAACTCAGGCAGATTGCGGCGATGCAGTTGTGCGTTGATGCGCTGCGGCATGCGGCCTGCGAGCAGCAGATCGGGGTCATCGACATCAAGGTGGTAGTCGAACGCGGGAATGTGTTCGGCGGCTTCGACGAGTGAGACGATGTCAATTTGCGCGCCTTCGGCGCCCCAGGTTTCTATGCACTGTCGCACGAGCCACATGCCGTTGACGTTTTTGTGAAAGCAGATAGAGCCATCCGCGCCGGCGAGGTTGGTGAAATTTTCTTTGCGAGCGCGCGGCGAATTGTTGGGCTCGCGCAGTAGCGTGCCTACGAGGGACCATGTGCCGGAGCTGATGTAGGCCCAGTCGCCTGCGGGATCGGGGACGGCGGCGATGGCGGAAGCGGTGTCATGACAGCAGGGAGCGATGAGTCGTGCGTTCGTGAGGCTGGACAGCGATGCAAGCGGGCCAGTGAGCTGTCCGACGTCAGTGCCGGGATTGACGAGCTCGGGCATTGCCGCGCGTGAGACTTCGACTGCGCGCAGAATCTCGTCGCACCAATCTCCATCGAGACCCAGGAGTTGAGTGTGGCTGGCGTTGGTGCGTTCAGAGGTGCGGCGAGCACCGAGCGTATGCAGAATGTATTCCGGGAGGTTGAGCCATGGAAGCGTGCGAAGCTCAGCGGCGTCGGCAAAGAGTTGGTATGCAGTGTTGATGCGCAGCAACTGAATGCCAGTGAGCTCACGCATACGCGTGGCTGAGATGCGCTCATGCAATGCAGACTCAGCCGCGATGGTGCGCTCGTCGCGATAGCAGAACGGGATTGCGGCGGGTTGACCGTGAGCATCGAGGCGGACGTAATCGACGGCCCAGCCATCGACAGCGATGGAGCGAATACCTTCTGTAGCGATCGCCGCGCACTGACGCAGGCCTGCATGGAGACCGTCAAGAATCACAGGCAGGTTCCAGTGCAGGCCATCAGGAGTTTCGATGGCATGATTGGGAAAGCGGTGGATAAGTTCGACTGTAGGAACGTCATTCTTCCAGCGAAGCAACGAGACACGGCAACTCTCTGCGCCGAGATCGATGGCGACAAGCGCCCGGCGGTCTTCGACGCCTAGATGCAAAGACGTCGGCGATTTCGTTGCTGGAGCGGTCATGCGTAGCTCTTAGCGCAGATAGGCTTCGGTGAGTCCGCCGTCCACGGGAATCAAGTGGCCGCTTGTAACAGGAGCCCTGGGACCACCGATGAAGAGGATTGCTTCGGCGCAGTCTTTCGGATCGATGGGCACATGCGTGAGCGTGCGCTTGGCATAGAAACCGGCCAGCAAGTTGCGCAGGGCATCATCGCTCACTGAATCGTCGAAGGCAATGTTGTACTTAGTGAGCGAGGCCTTCACGCGGTCGCGCGGAAACATGGTAGAACCCTTGACGACGGTTGCAGGCGAAATACCGTTCACGCGTAATAGCGGAGCGTAGGTCACTGCGAGCTCGCGCACCAAGTGTGAGAGAGCAGCCTTGGAGACGTCGTATGCTTCTGTGCCGCGCTTGGGAACGACGGCGTTGGCGGAGCTGGTTAGCACGACGCTGCCGGTTATGGCTTGCTTGGCGAAGATAGCGGACGCCTCGTCGGTGAGCAGGTAATTGGCCGTTACATTGACTTCGAGCGTAAGCGCCCACTGCGCGTCAGAGATGATCCCGTCGGGCGAGGACGGGAACATGGCAGCAGTGTTGATGAGCAGATCTATTCCTCCAAACGCAGCAACGGTGGCGTTGAGAGCATTCTGCATGATCTCGCGCTTGCGGATGTCGATGGCTGTGGCTACGGCGCATTCAGGGCCGCCGACTTGTTTCGCCTCATTGGCGACCTTCTGAGCGGCCTCCTGCGAGAGATCGGCGACAACGATGTGTGCGCCGCGCTCGGCTGCGAGCAGAACGACTTCGCGACCAATGCCGCTGGCACCTCCTACAACGAGGACGATACGGCGAGAGAGTTCTTTCTCCGGTGGCTGGCGGCGGATCTTGGCTTCTTCAAGCGCCCAGTACTCAATACGGAAGGCTTCGCTGGGCGGAAGAGCGACGTAGTTCTCATGAACGGTGAAGGCGGAGGTGGGCGCGGCATTGCCGGCTTGGGGAAGTTCAGGAGGACAACTGGATTCGTCCATGAATCCCGCGCCCTCCATCACATGGATGGCGTTGAGGTAGAACTCGCCGGTGATGCGCGATTCCGCCTTGTTTTTGCCGAAGCTGAACATGCCGAGACCTGGGACGAGGACGACAGTGGGACTGGCGTCGCGCATGGCGGGGGAATCAGGCAGCGCGTGGGCTTTGTAGTACTCGGCATACTCAGCGCGATAGGTCTCGAGCGCCTGCTCGAATTTTGCTTCGAGTGCTTCGACAGTGGTGGTGGGATCCCAGTCGACGAAGAGCGGACGAATCTTGGTGCGAATGAAATGGTCGGGACAGCTGGTGCCGAGGTGCGCGAGTTTTTTCGCAGAGTGTGAATTGACGAAGGCGAGCACATCGGGAGCGTCAGTAAAGCTGCCAATGACGCGCTGCTTTGCGGAGACGCGCCCGCGGACAAGCGGCATGAGTTTGAGGGCGAGTGATTGGCGCTCTGCGTGCGATTGCACCTTTGCGCCGCCGAAGCTCTTGCCCTTCTTTGCCTGGTGGTCGGCGATGAACTGTCCGATCTGGTCAATGATGGTGATGGTGTTGAGATAGCTTTCGCGCTGGGTATTGCCCCAGGTAAAAAGTCCATGGCCGCCAAGCACGACACCATCGCAGCCAGGAGTCGCGGCTACGGCATCGCGCAGCATCATGGCGAGCTCGAAGCCGGGCCGCTGCCATGGCACCCAGACAAGCTTGTGACCGAATTTTTTATTGAACTCCTCCATCTTCTGCTTGCCGTTGGCGGATGCGGCAAGAGCGATGCCCCAGTCAGGATGCAGATGGTCGACATGCGGGAAGGGAAGGAAGCCGTGCAGTGGCGTATCGATAGAGGCGGCGACGGGATTGTTGCCAAAGGTGCAGAGCGGATACATGGCGACGATATCGTCTTCGCGGGCAACGCCCTTGTAGGAGTTGGCGAGGGCAAGAACCCTGTCGAGGTATAGCGTGGCGAAGCCGGAGCGTTTAATGCTGCCGAGGTCCCCTCCAGAACCCTTCACCCAAAGGATTTTTTTGGTCTGTCCGTCCAGCGGGTCAACCTCATCCAGCTTTGAGCTGGTGTTGCCACCTCCGAAGTTGGTGAGGCGCAGGTCGGAGCCGAGCAGGTTAGATCGGTAGCGCAGGAGCTCGGGGCCGTCGAGCTTGGAGGCTACGGACTCATCCCAACGGTCTTCAAGAAAATGGAGCTTTTGAGCAGAGGACATAAAGAGCTTTTAAGCAGAGAGTAGAGATACACAAAGCTACTGCAACCGAACAAGCTTACACGCTGCCGAACCAATAGGACAACTATTTCTATAGGGGTTTTTGGAGAGTTCTAAAGGCTAAAAGCGGGATTCAGGCCTGGGCCGGGCGGGAGCGTACTGCGGCCCGGCTAGCGGCCTTAGGTACGGGCGAAAGGGAAGCCAAATCGACTGCTCGCGGGGTTGCGGAATCGACTTCCAGCAGCGCCCGGGCACGGTCTGCGGTGATGGCCCGGTGGTCGACATAGTTATAGGGAGCCACGGTTTCACCACGCAGAATGGCGAGTCCCAGGTCAATCAGCCGTGGCCCGTACTGCAGCACTTCATGGGAGATGGAGGCGATGGCCGGGCTGCCCGGGCTGCTCATTTCCGCGAGCATCTCCTCCAGGCAATCCTGGCCTACGACAGCGACGCTGGATTCGCGGCCCAGCTCACGGACGGCCTGAATGGCGCCCATGGCGCTGGTGTCATTCGCCGCTGCGATCAGGATGTGCCTGTCCTTGGGATGGCGCTTGAGGAACTCAAGAATGAGCTTGTGGCTCTGGTCGCGCATGCCGCGGCCATCCATGCGAACGAAGAATTCGACGGGGATCTCGGGAAGACGCCGCTTCACGCCTTCAAAGGAGCCGGTGATGCGGCTGAGCACCAGCGGACCGGCTTCGGCAATGTCCAGCCCGACAATCCAGTCGACGGCGCCATCCCAGCGGTTGAGAGCGAACTCAGCAAGCAGAGCGCCGGCCTGCAGGCCAGCGCGGTAATTATCCACGCCGAAGTAGGTGGCGTGCGGGTGCGGGATATCGACCGCGATTAGCGGGATGCGGGCAGCGGCGATCTTGTCCGCGATGATGGGCGCAGCGTGTTCGTCGACCTGGAACTCAATGACGACGTCGACGCGCTCGCGGACAAAGGCATCGGCGTTCCTGATCGCTGTCTCAGCGTTGTAGCGGTTGTCGAGCACCAGCAGATCGACACCAACGGCTGCTGCTGCCTGACGAAGGCTGGCGGTGACGGCCTCAGAGAACGGCATCTCCGCGCTTTGCCCGCCGAAGCCGAAGCGCAGCTTGGTTGGGCGGGCCACGTGACGGTAGTGGCGGTCGGCAGTCTGCGCCACGTAGCCACGATGAACGAGGGTCTTGAGGATGCGGTAGACGGTGGTCTTCGAAATTTTGGTGCGCTTATGGATAGCCTCCAGCACCATTGGCTGGTCTTCTGAGCGCAGCAGTTCGAGAATGTCCAGCGCCTTGGTAAGGACTGGGATCAGGTAGAGGCGCTTGCTACGGGTTTTTGGCGCCATCCGTCTCACTCCCTGAATTTATTAACGGCAAACGACCGTAATTTCCCTAATGAAATCTAGTCTCCTACATGGGGGCATTAAATTTCAAGCGATTTCAAGCGTAAGAGCTGGCGATGGCCGCATTTTTTGCGCCGCGCTCGGCGGCGATGCGCTCCACGTAACCACTCTGGTGCAGTGCGGCAAGGGGGTCGGGCGCCAGACCGTTCTTCTCTCTCCACTGCCGGACTAGGGGTCGGACGTCAGTCCAGAACGCGCTACGGAAGCACTCTTCGGCGTCAACCAGGCGGCAGGAATCCTGGAGGATTTCTAGATGCGCATGGTCTACGAGCGCGGCCTTGGCGTAGAGCTCCTGGGCAGTAGCGACAGTTTGCACCATAGCTTCCATCTTGCCCTTGAGGTTGTGGCTTTGATCAATCATGAAGGCCGGGGCCTGGGCAGACGCTCCACGCAGGCGTTTGTCATAGAGCAGTTCATGGAAGATGCGGAAGACCTGATATGGGTCAATCGAGCCGAGCGTGAGATCGTCGTCGGCATACTTGCGGTCGTTAAAGTGGAAGCCGCCGAGCGCATTGAGATCTAGCAGCCAAGCGACGATCTGCTCAATGTTGGTGGCCTGATAGTGATGTCCGGTATCAACCAGCACTTTGGCCTGCGGCCCGGCGGAGCGCGCAAGCTCCAGGGCCATGCCCCAGTCGGCGATGTCGGTGTGATAAAACGCCGGTTCGAAGGGCTTGTATTCCACCAGCATGGTCTGGCCAGAGCTGAGCGCGGCATGGGTGCGAGCGAGCGCTTCCTTTATCCAGCTAATGCGGCGGCGCATGCTCTGTGAGCCGGGATAGTTGGAGCCGTCCGCGATCCATAGAGAGACCTCGGCTGAGCCGAGTGCCTTGCCGATAGCGACAGATTCCAGCAGATGGGCTATGGCTTTTTCGCGTACAGCGGCGTCAGGGTTGGCGATGGAGCCGAATTTGTATTCCGCTTCCTGAAAGAGATTGGGATTGATAGAACCGGGCGCGATGCCGTTTTCGCGGGCGAGCTTTTGGACGTTCTCTACGTCGGCAAGACCGTTGGGCAAGTCCCACAGAACATGCAGCGCGAGAGTGGGGGTGCAGCCTGTCAAGCGATGGACCTCACCGGCGTCGGCGAATTTTTCTTCGATGCATGTGGCTGCTGCGGGCTGGAGGAATTTGCCGAAACGCGTGCCAGTGTTGGCGAATCCCCAGGAAGGGATCTCGATGCGGAAGTCGTCAAGTGCTTGAAAGACGCGAGATGTGGGGTCGGTAGACATACGATCAGTGACCTCAGATTGTGGCGCGCGAGACCGGGCGCCGGCCCGGAATAGAATGGAAACACCTTACTCCCCCAAAGAGACGTCTTCAATAGGAAAATTGTTTCCAAATCGATAAATGGGTAGGTTACGATGGCTATCACCAGCCGCAGCCTGCTTCATACGTTACCTGAATTCTTGCACTGAGGTGATTGTGGGACCGAATCCGTTCCTTGGCGTCGTTTTTCACTGGCTGGGCGGCTTCTGCTCGGCCACCAATTTCATTCCATTTCGGGGCATAAAGCGCTGGTCGTGGGAAATCTACTGGATTATCCAGGGAGTAGCTGCGTGGCTGATCGCGCCAACCGTGCTGGCGCTGCTTTTTGTGCCGCACCCCTTTGCCATCCTGCACCAGGCCCCGGCGAGCAGCATCCTGTGGCCGGTGGTTTGGGGCATTTTGTGGGGTACAGGTGGGCTGACATTCGGCCTGGCTATTCGCTACCTGGGACTGGGGCTGGGCTATGCCATTGCGCTCGGATTCTGTACGGTATTCGGCACCATTATGCCGCCGATCTATCACGGGCAATGGCACGCGATCACACATGACTGGTCGGGGCAGGTAACGCTGATGGGAGTGACGCTTTCGCTCATCGCGATTGGAGTGAGCGGCGCGGCTGGTGCCTCCAAGGAGCGCGAGATTACCCCGGAAGAGAAGGCCCAGGCTGGGGAACGCGACTACTCCTTCGTCAAGGGCCTCGCTGTGGCCGTATTTGCCGGCGTGATGAGCTCGTGCTTTTCGTTCGGGCTGGACGCGGGCAAGCCTATCGGCGAGATCACCACGCGCGTGCTGGCGGCCGGTGGCCACGGGAATTCTCTCTCCAACCTCCCCATTCTGATCGTGCTCCTCTGGGGAGGGTTCTTCACTAACTTTGTCTGGTCGGCTATTTTAATTGCGAAGAACAAATCGTTTGCTCAGTTTGGCGGAGCTCCGGGCGACAACCCCATGGGCACAACACCTGTCACCGGACAAACGCTCGACGATTTCGACCCGCGCGACTACATTGGCCGCATCAACAACAAAGTACTGACGATGAATTATCTGTTCGCTGCCCTGGCCGGCATCATCTGGTATTTCCAGTTCTTCTTCTATTCAATCGGCACCACCAAGATGGGCAAGTACGATTTTGCAAGCTGGACGCTGCATATGGCCAGCATCATCATCTTCGCGAACCTGTGGGGCATTGCATTGCGCGAGTGGAAGGGAACCAGCCGTCGCACACGAGCGCTGGTGGCCTGCGGCATTCTGCTGTTGGTTGGCTCCACGATGGTTGTCGGCTATGGCAGCTACCTGAAGGCTAATGAGCCAGTCGCGGCACTGCATCGCTGAGCTATCGTTGATTTTGAACGACGCTCGGCTGGAGATGTACCCTGCACATCACTCTTTTCATCGCCTGCTACAACGACACGCTGTTCCCAGAGACCGGCATTGCCGTTACGCGCGTGCTGGAGCGGCTGGGACATACAGTGACGTTTCCGCGCGAGCAGACCTGTTGCGGGCAGATGCATTACAACACCGGCTACCATCGCGAAGCCGTTCCACTGGTGCGGCGGTTTGTGCAGATGTTTCGTGATGCGGAGTGCATATGTGTTCCGTCGGCATCTTGCGTGGCGATGATGCGCGAGCACTACGAGCTGATTGCGAAACAGAAAAACGATGCGGCATTGTTAGCTGATGTACATGCACTGCTGCCACGGGTGTTTGAGTTTTCAGAGTTGTTGACGGAGCGGCTGAAGGCGGAAGATGTCGGCGCGAGCTTTGCGCATTCGGTTACGTACCATCCCTCTTGCCATTCGCTGCGGATGCTGAATATTCGCGAAGGCCCGCTGAAGCTGCTGCGCGCCGTTCGCGGATTGGAGCTGCGCGATCTGCCGGAGAAAGAGCAGTGTTGCGGCTTCGGCGGGACGTTTGCTGTGAAGAACGCTGATGTCTCCGCTGCCATGCTGGAAGCGAAAGAGGCCTGCGTTATCAATACCGGCGCGGAGGTGGCGACCGCTCTGGACAACAGCTGCCTGATGCAGATTTATGGCGGACTGCATCGTGCGGGGTCGGCAGTTAGAACAATGCATATCGCGGAGATTTTAGCGAGCACAGAGGGCGGCGCATGAGTGTGCGTGTGGGCAAAACGGCTGCGGCACTTGCCTTTCCAGTAGCGGCGAAAGAGGCGCTGGGCAATGCACAGCTTCGCCGCAACGTGCATCATGCAACCGATGTGATTCGCAACAAGCGTGCGCTGCGCGTTGAGGAGATGCCGGACTGGCAGCAGTTGCGAGATACGGCCAGCGAGATCAAGCAGCATACGTTGGCGCATCTCGACTATTATCTCGAAGAATTTGCACGCAACTGCGAGCGTGCCGGCGGTAAGGTGCACTGGGCGCGCGATGCCGATGAGGCGAATGCGATTGCTGTGAAGATCATCCACGATTTTGCCGGAGAGGCCGCGCAGGAGGTTATCAAGGTCAAGACCATGACCTCCGACGAAGTGCAGATGAATGTGGCGCTGGAGGCTGCGGGCATTACGCCCATTGAGACCGACCTGGCCGACATGATCGTTCAAATGGGTCATGATGAGCCTTCTCATATCGTTGTGCCGGCGCTGCACAAGAACCGGGTGGAGATTCGCGACATCTTTCGCGTCGAGATGAACCTGCCGGAACTGACGGAGCAGCCGGAAGAGCTCACAGCCGCGGCGCGCCGATATCTGCGGGAGCGATTTCTGCGCACAAAGATTGGCATCAGCGGCGCAAATTTTCTGATTGCCGATACGGGCGCTGTATGCGTGGTTGAAAGCGAAGGCAATGGACGTATGTGCGTCACGCTGCCGGAGATGCTGATCACGCTGGTGGGGATAGAGAAGGTCATTCCCAAGTCGCAGGACCTGGAAGTTTTCCTACAACTGTTGCCGCGGTCCGCGACTGGTGAGCGCATGAATCCGTACAACTCGCTGTGGGCAGGCGTGACGGCAGGCGATGGGCCACGCGAATTTCATGTCATCCTGCTGGACAACGGTCGCACGAGATTGCTGGAAGATGAGCTAGAGCGCGAGACGCTACAGTGCATCCGCTGCGGCGCGTGTTTGAACGCCTGCCCGGTGTACCGAGAGACCGGCGGGCTGGCGTATGGGTCAATCTACTCGGGTCCTATCGGAGCGATCCTATCGCCGCAGTTGCAATCGCTGGAGCACTCACGTTCGCTGCCGTATGCGTCCACACTGTGCGGGGCCTGCTACGAAGTTTGTCCGGTGAAGATTAATATCCCGGAAGTACTGATCCACCTGCGCGGGCGGCTGGTGCGTGAAGACCAGAAGACCATGGGCGGCAAGTTGGGGATGGAAAACCTGGCCATGCAGGCGGTGGCAATGAGCTTTATGAGTGCGCGGCGGTATGAAGCTGCGCAGCGTCTTGCGCGCATGGGGCAAAAACTCTTTGAGCACGACGGCGAGCTGCGCAATTTGCCCGGCCTCGCCGGTGGATGGACGAAGTTTCGCGATCTGAAGGCAATCCCGAAACAGAGCTTTCGTGAGTGGTGGAGAAGCGAGGGCCGGTCATGAGCACGCAGGCACGCGATGAGATTCTTGAGCGCATTCGTACTGCGCTACCCGGGGAAGCAGCTGATCCTGCGCAATCCTATGCGCGCATTGCGCGGGAATATCGCAGCAGCGAAGGCTTATCTGCAGATGCGTGTGTCGAACATTTTCTGGATCGGCTGATGGATTACGACACGGAGATCCTGCATGCCGCAGGTGAATCCGAGATTCCCTCCGCGGTTGCGCAGGCTATGCAGCTCGCCGGCGATCGCAGCCTGGTGGTTGCGAAGGAGCTTCCTGCCGCGTGGATTCCCGCCGGGCTGGATGTTCGCCGCGACGAAGGCCTGGGAACCATGCAGATTGAGGGCGTGGATGCGGTGCTGACAACGTGCGAGATTGCGGTGGCATCGACAGGAACAATCTTTCTGGTGCATGACGGAGCACAAGGCCGCCGCGTGCTTACGCTGCTGCCCGATCATCATCTCTGCGTGGTGCGGCGCAGCCAGGTGGTGGGTACGGTTCCGGAGGCGATTCGCGCGCTGGGGCCGCGGCTGGGGCAGGCAGTGACGACGATCTCAGGGCCTTCTGCCACCAGCGACATTGAGATGACGCGCATACGCGGCGTTCATGGGCCACGCCGGCTCACGGTGATCCTTGCCGGGTAATTTCTATGGTCGAGGACCAGCGAGAAAACGCACGGAGACGGTTGCTTGTGTAGTGTCCGGTGCATCAATTGACGGATTTAGAATTCCCCTTGCCCCTGAATTCAGTGACACGGCGGGTGGATTGACGAAAGGTGACATGATGTAAGGCGACAGCAGAATGTGATAGGTAATTTCCTCTGCATCGTTTTCCGCGCTCATGTTCCAGCTAATGCTTTCTTTGGGAAAGACCATCATCAGAGGGTCAGTTGTCGCGTCGATCTCGGTGCCTGGTTGATCGTATTGCCCGTATG
>Ga0302326_10029944_pt1 | contig 10906 bp, 10 predicted proteins | sample Palsa_T0_3_FD_202264 | JGI IMG/M metagenome (GOLD analysis project Ga0302326, IMG submission 202264) | Peat permafrost microbial communities from Stordalen Mire near Abisko, Sweden - Palsa_T0_3 | ecosystem: Environmental > Terrestrial > Soil > Palsa > Peat permafrost | place: Sweden: Abisko...
GTTCGCCAAGGCGTGCAACGAGCATGAGTTCCTGCGCGAGAAGCTGATCCGCTATGTCTATGCGAGCGACATCGTTCCCCAGGTTCCCCCGACCCAATCGGGCCCCTTCGCCCACTTCGGCACCGAGTACCAGTACAAGCCGACGGGCTCAGGCGGCCGCTGGAACCACAACAAGCAGCCCCGCAAGCAGCTGCACAACCTGGTCGAGATCTTCACCACCCCGCTCTCCTTCCTGGCGAAGCAGATCAAGCTGACCCGCGACTTCCCCTTCCACGCCTCGGTCAACGACCATCTTCCCCAGTACTACATCGACGCGCTCAAGCCCCCCGGGGTACGCAGCGAGTTCGGGGACTGAAAGCCCTAGTCCCGGACCGTGGTGTCGAGCTCGAGCTGGAGGATGGAAGGCTCGAGCGGCGCCTCGGTGGCCCGGGGGCGCCCGCGCTTGGCCCAGTGGGCGACGACCTCGTGGGCCCGGCACGACCGGTAGGTGACGCGGCGGTCGAGGGGCTGCACGGTGAGCCCGGCCGGGGCGGTACCCGTCACGAGGGCATGGAACCTGCGCCCGAGGCGGTCTATCTCGACGATATCACCGGCCTGGATGCCTTCGAGGCGCACCCGGATAAGGGTACGCCGTCCTCGGCGGCCAGGAGCAGGTCGATCTCCGCGCCGGGGAGCGGCGGGAAGAAGAGGAAGCCCTGGCCCAGCGGCAGGCGCATGCCGCTGAACTCGTTGGCCTGGCCCTGCTGCTCGATGCCCTCGGCGACCACGTCGAGGAGGAGGCTGTCGCCCAGGTTGACGATGCCGTGCACGAGCTTGGCCTTGCCGGGGTCGTGATCGATCCCGTCCACGAAGGACTTGTCGATCTTGAGGATGTCGATCGGGAAGTGGCGCAGATGGGAGAGCGAGGAATAGCCGGTCCCGAAGTCGTCCACGGCGACGCGCAGGCCGAGCGCCTTGAGGCCCTCGAGCTGGGCCACCACTTCGTCGCGATCGCCGAGGAGCAGCCCCTCGGTGATCTCGATCGCGAGCGACTCGGGCGGTAGCTCGGTGGCGCGCAGGATCTCGCCCACCGCGCTGATGAAGTCGGGCTCGTGGAGCTGGCGGGTCGAGACGTTGACGCTGAGCTGTAGCGGGTGGTCGGGGAACGCGAGCTGCCAGCGGCGAGCCTCGGTGCACGCCGTCTCGAGCACCCACAGACCCAGGGGAACGATCAACCCTGTCTCCTCGGCGAGGCCGATGAACTGATCGGGGGGCAGGCGGGAGCGGATCGGGTGCTGCCAGCGGACAAGCGCCTCGACGCCGACGATCCGGCCCGAGTCGAGCTCGACGATGGGCTGGTAGTCGAGCTCGAACTCATGCGCTGCCAGCGCGGCGCGGAGCTCGCCGGTGAGCTCGAGTCGCTCGAGCACCTCGCGGTGCATGCTCGGCTCGAAGGTGCGAATCGACGCCTTGCCGTCGGACTTGGCCGCGTACATGGCCATGTCGGCGTTGCGCAGGAGCTCCTCGACGCTCGTCCCGGCGCTCCACAACGCCAGGCCCATCGAAGCGGTCATGCGCAGCTCGCGGCCGTCGATCAAGAAGGGAGTGGCGAGCGCGTCGAGGATGCGGCGGGCAGCGATCCGGGCCTCCTCCTCGCCGGCGTCAATGAGGACCGCGAACTCGTCGCCCCCGAGCCGGGCGGCGGTGTCCGAGAGGCGCAGGATGCCGCGAATGCGCACCGCCGCGGCGCGCAGGAGCTCATCCCCGCGCGGGTGCCCGAGGCTGTCGTTGATGGTCTTGAAATCGTCGAGGTCGAGGAAGACGACGGCGAACGGGCTCCGCCGCCGCTCGGAGATGGCGACCGCGTGTGAGAGGCGATCCTCGAACAGGGCCCGGTTGGCGAGCCCGGTGAGCGAGTCGTGGAAGGCCTGGTGGCGAAGCTCGTCCTCGAGCGCCTTGCGCTCGGTGACGTCCCGCATGCTGAGCACGAGACCGCCCACCGCCGCATCATCGACGCGGTTGTCGACCACGGTCTCGACCGTCCGCCAGCCGCCGGCGGCGTGGCCGAAGCGCGCGATCAGGGTGTGACTTCCCTGGCGTCCGAGGCTCGCGGCCAGGAAGCGCTCGACCAGCCGCACGTCGTCGGGGTGGACAAGCGTGGTCAGCGGGTGTCCGATCACCGCCTCGGCCTCGTAGCCGAGGACGCGCTCGACCGAGGCCGCCTGCCACTGCACCACGAGGTCGGGCCCGAGGACGGTCACGACGTCGGTGGAGTGCTCAACGAGGGCACGCAGCCGCGCCTCGCTGCGACCCTCGATCGCGCGCCGCTCGACCTCGACCACCGCCGTGCGCCGCAGACGCTGGAACCGGCCGACGATGAGCAGGAGCGCGAGCAGTCCCAGCGCGAGCGAGCCGACGAAGGCCGTCTGGGCATTGCTCGAGGCCTGGTCGGCGACGACGCGCTCATACGTCGAATCGCCTTGGGCGGCGGCATTCATCTGATCGAGGACGGGGACGAACACCGACTGCTCGTTGTGGAGCGCGGTGGGCAGGGCAAGCCCGGCGGCCGTGTCGAGCGTATCCATGCCGGTGATGAACAGGGTCTCGGTGTCGCGCTGAAGGGCCGCCGTGCGCGCGTCGGGCTCGAGCGAGCGCAGCTGCCCGAGCGCACTGGTAAGGCCCTTCCAGACGTGGAAGCCGTCCTTCACGAGCGAGGCGTTCACCTGCACGCGACGCGTGCGGCCGGCCAGCGCGTCCGCGAGCGCCTGGGCTCTGATCGCGTTCAGCTCCTGGCTCGAGGCTTGGATCGACTCGACCAGTACCTGCGCCCGCCGGTGGCGGTCGGAGTTCTCGCGCGCCATCTCGGCGATGGTCACCATGGCCACGGCCACGCTCATGCCGATCACCACGAGCACGAGCTGACGCCAGGACGCCAGGGGCCAAGATCGAAGTCGGTTGAAACTCGCCGCGCGGCGACGCGCCATAGGACTTGTATCGGCGCCCGGGACGCCGAACAAGAGCCCCCGTCACCCCCGCCGGTAGCGCTCCTCTTCCTCCACCGTGCGCTCGGCGGTGGGAACCGCCTCCAGGCGCGCGTCCGGGATCGGCTCCCCGCTCTCCACCGAGCGACCGTAGGTGCCGGCGGCGAGCCGCGCCTCGGCACCCTCGACCGCCTCGAGCTCCCGCTTCAGATCCTCGGCCCGGCCGGCGTCGAACTCGTCCTGGTAGAGGTCCTCAGAGTCCCGCTCGCCGGGCTCAACCCGATCGTCGCCCTCGAGCGGACCGTTCCGCCCGAGCGCGGCGAGCGCCGTTTCCACACGTTCGCGTTCCGCGGCCAGCAGTTCTCGGGCTCGATCGGCGTCCATGGCCGCAAGGATACGGGACGTGATGCGACCCCCGCACCTATGCGGTGCTCAACTCGTATCACGTCGCTCCCCGTTCGGGCCCGACCACCTTGAACAGCTCCTGCCGCCGCAACGCGCGCCACACCGCCCTCGAGATGCGCTCGATGGTGGCGATCCCGTAGGCCTCGGTCGGGTCCTGGTCGGTCATGACCGCGAGGAGATAGTGGCGCCCCGAGCCCCTGACCTGCCCGACGCTGTTCACCTGCCAGCCCGCCGGGCGCGGGAGCCAGCCGTTCTTGAGCGCGACGGTGGCGGTCGCGGCGAGGCCGGCGGACACGCCCCAGTGCTCGGAGGCGATGACGTGGTCCATGAGCTCGTACTCGTAGACGCGCGACGGCGTGGTCAGGAGACGGTTGCGGAGCATGACCAGGCGCAGGAGCCTGAGCTGGTCGCGTGGGGTGGTTGTGGTCAGGCCCCAGGCGAGGTTGGCGGTGGTCTGGGTCATGCCCGCCTCATCGTCGAAGGCCTGCACGGCCGGCGCGCCCCCTTCGGCATCCCACAGATCGGTTGCATCGTCGTTGTCGCTCGCCTCGATCATCCCCTGGGCGACCGCGCCCTCCCCTGCCCCGATCCCGCCACGGGACTGGCGCTCATGCAGCAGCGTGGCGAGGATGTCAACCTTCACAATGCTCGCCGTCTGCTCCCGCACCCCCGGCCGGTAGAGATAGGTACGGCCAGTGTCGATGTCATAGGCGGCGGCGGTGATGTTGCCGTCACGGCCGGCAAGGTAACGGCGCAGAGCGGCACCCGCGAACGGACTCGCCACTCGTCCTCGCGCCACCGCCACCCCCACCGGGAGCGCCCAAGCCACGAGCGCCAACAGCGCAACGAGCCCGGGGCGCCGCCTCACAAGCGACCCGCCAGCCGCGGCGACTTCCCCCAAGAGACCATCGACCACCACCCGGAGGGGAAGTCGCAATGACATCCCCCCTCACACCCGCCCAGCAACCCCCACCCCCCCGGCGGGGGATGTCACAAGGACCGTTCGCGCCCACGCAGGCGGCTCCCACTCCGGCGCTCCGCCCGCTTCGCTGAGGAGCCCGACGACGACGCGGATCCCCGCGGGCGGGCGCTCGGGCCAGGGCGTGAAGCCGTCGGTGAGGACGATGATGATCGACGGGCGCGGGCGCAGGCGGGCGGCGGCCTCTATGCCCGCCCCCATATCGGTCCCGCCCCCGCCCGCGAGTTGGACCTGCGCCGCGCGGCTGACCCGCCGCGTGGCCTGGACGTCGGTGTCGACGGCCAGCACGCGCACCTGGGCCTGCCGCAGGCCCACGCGCGCGAGGATGGCCTCGACCTCGGCGAGCGCGCGGGCGAGCAGCCGCTCGTGCATCGATCCGGAGGTGTCGCACACGATCGCGACATCGGGGACGGGGCGCTCGAGCGTGGGCAGGACCACGTCGCGGCTCAGGTGGGCCCGTCGCGACGGACGACGGTAGCTGTAATCGACCTTGCCGGAGGCCGTGGCCACCGCGCTGCGCACCTCGGCGGCCAGCACCTGACGCCAGTCGATGCGCGAGGGCAGCACGGTCTCGGCCCAGCGCATCCAGCCACCCCCCACCGTGCCCGGCTCGCGGGCGGCGTGGCGCTGGATCTCCGCCGCGATGCCGAGCCGCAAGAGCTCGGCCTGCTGAGAATCGATGCCTCCGTCTCCCCCTTCCCCCTCGCCCGCCCGCCCGCACCCGTCAGCGCCCGACCCGCAGTCCCAGCGCCGGGGTCCGTCGCGGCCGTCCTGGTAGTAGGCCTCGGCGAGCCCACCGGGCTGGCACCCAAGGGTCGCGGGCAGGTCGGGGGCGGCGTCGGGCAGGCAGTCGTCGGCGACCAGGTCGTCGTTGATCTCGGCGTCGGCGGACCGGTTCCAGCGCGCGCGCGCGCCCGCTTGCGTCACTCCGAGGGTCTGCCCCCGGCCGGCGTGATCGCGGATCAGATGGCCGCTGAGATGAACGAGTAGACGTCCGATCTGTTCGACCGAGAGCTCCTCGACCATGGCCGGATCGGCGCGGACCTGCCACGCGGTGTCGACCCCGATCGTCCCCGATCCCGGATCGGACCGCACTCCGGAGGCGAACAGCGCGGTCGCCAGGTAGGGCAATCGCGCGCTCGCCCACAGGCGCGCGGCGGCGAGCTTGTGGGCGTCGAGGGCCGCCCCGGTCAGAAGATCAGCCCCGCGTCCCGAAGCAGCGGCGCGAACGCCTTCACTTCCTCGGGGATCGCCGCCCCGGGGGGCCGGCAGCGGGCGAGCGTCCGGGCTGCGGCGGCCGCGACGTCGGGCGCCGAGCCGGCCGCCCGTCCGAACACCCTCCAGCCCTGTTCCCAGCGACCGTTTCCAGGGTCGGCGGCGACGGCGGCGGCCACCGAGGAGAGCGCCGCGTAGGCGCGGTCGCCGCGGGCGGGGAGGACGAAGCTGTCGGGGTTGGCGAGCACGGCCTCGGGGTCGGGAAGGTCGGCCTCGGCGAGCCAGGTCAGGAATTCGACCCCGGGTCCGGCGCCCACGCATCCGCGCACGAGGAGCGAGGTCGCGAGCTCGCCGACCGCGCCCGCCTCGGCCGCCGCGCGCAGGCGGGCGACCATGTCCCAGCTCCGCGGGCTGGGCCACGCCCGCCCCGCCCCGGCCGCGTCCTCGGGCACGGCGAGCGCGAGCATGGGACGGACGGTCACGAAGCCGGCGATCCAGGTGCGCACGACGGCGATGCGGCGCTCCCATCCGTCAGCGAGGGCCGGGGGCTTCGGGGTCGCCCACCCCCCGGAGAACCCCTCCGCCACGGTGCCGGCGTCGACGGGCCAGTCGAGATGGCAGAAGCGGTTGGCGAGGGGCGGGGTGAGCTCCCAGCCGTCCGCCGCCTGCTCGGGAGGGTTGGCGGCCGCCACGACCGAGACGGCGTCCGGGAGCGCGAGATCGCCGACCGTCCGCTCGAGCACCACGCGCAGCAGGGCCGCCTGGACCGCAGGCGGGGCGGTCGACACCTCGTCGAAGAAGGCCAGCCCCTCCCCCGCCTCGGCCAGGGTGACCGCCCACGACGGCGGCGCAAAGGTGACCTGCGCGCGGCCACCGTTCGCCCCGCCCGTGACGATCGGTAAGCCCGCGAAATCGGACGGCTCGCGGATCGAGGCGATCACCGTCTCGCACGGCCAGCGAGCAGCCGCCGCCATGGCCCGGATGACCGACGTCTTCCCCGTGCCCGGCGCCCCCCACAGGAGCACGGGAACCCGCGCGGCGATCGCCACACCCAACGCCTGCACCACGGCCGCCTGGTCTCCCACGCCCTTAGTCTGGCCGATCGGCCGCCGACGTGTACCCGACGCTCACCGAGCCCGCGTTACGCTGCCACCGTGCCGGACTTCGAGGCAGAGCTCTACCTCCGGCTCATGGGCGAGCGGACGCTCCTCGCGCGCGGCGATCAGACCCGCGGGGCCGGGCGCCCCGCGATCGCCGAGGCGGCGATGGCGCTCATCGCCATCGGGGCGATCGAGTCCGACTGTGCCGAGAGCCTGCTCGACGAATACCGCTTCGCCGCCACGCTGCGGCAGGACCCCCAGCTGCGCCGCTACGGCGTGCTCGGAGTGACGCTGCGGCCGGACCCAAGCGAAACCAAGGCGCTCAAGCCGCGGCGGGTGGTGCCGTGCGCGCACACAATCGAGCAGTCGAAGGCGAGGTTGCACGTTCGCTACGTCAGCCTGTCCGAGGAGGCAACCGCGGTCGCCGTCACCTGGTACCCGGATGCGTCGAATCCGCGCAGCGGGGGACCACCTCAAGCGAGCCTCACCGACGACCGGGGAACGACCGAGGCCGCCCGCTTCGAAGGCGGTGGCTCGACCTACGGAATGCATGGCCGGCTCACCACCGCCCGCCCGCTCGCGCCCGATACGTCGTGGATCGAGCTCGACGGGACCCGACTCGAGCTCACCGCGCACGCTTCGAGCTTCGAGGTCACCTCCGAGCGCTTGCCCGAACAGGATCCGGCTCACCGCTACCTGTGGCAGCGGCTGGCCGAGCCGAAGGACTTCGAGGAGGACGTCGAGCCGGCCATCGCCGCCCTGGTGGCCGCGGGCGCGGTCTCCGGGGACGACCCCCTCCTCGCCGAGGTGCGGGCCGTGCTCGAGGCCATGCGGCCGGTCGCCAATCACCCGAGCGGGTCGCCGCCGGGACCGAACGGCGTCCCGGAGCCATGGCAGTCGCTGCTCGCCCGCAGCGGCTCCGACGACGGCCCGTCGGGGGCGATCGTCCTCGGTGCCGTCCCGCCCGCCTTCGACGACTTCAGCGTCGCGGTGCTGGAGCTCGAGTCCGGCCCGAGCCGGTTCACGGTCGACGTCGAGGTCGCCCCCGCGGTCGGGCGCCGGATGCCCTACGACTGGGGGGTCGGTCGCCGCCAGCTCGCCTGGTGGGCCAGGGACGACCGCGGCAGCCACTATCTCGGGCACCGGGGCAACTGGAGCTACAGCTCGGATTTCGGCCACGGGCTGATCGACTTCCGGCCCGCGCTGGATCCGCAGGCGGCCCGGCTCGAGCTCATGCCCACCGGGCAGACCACGCGCGCGGTGATCTCCTTCTCCTTGCCGTGGACGGCATGAGCGCCTGGTGGCTCGGACTCCCGGCGGCGCAGGCCACGGTGGCCTGCGGCGATCACGTCCACCGCCTGCGCTGGGAGGCGGGCGCCCTGGCCGCGATCGACCACGAAGACCCCGAGGCCGAGCGCGCCCTCGCCGCTCTCGGCGGGGACCGCTGCACGTGCGTCGAGGTGCTCGACGCGTGGGAGCGCCACCACCACGACCCGCGGGTGCTCGTGCTCGCGAGCCGCGGCCCGGCCGACCCCATCGCCGCCCAGGCCGACTGGATCGCTCGGCTCGGGCCCGTGATGCCGCGGCCCGTTCCACCCGCGGCCGCGCCGCCCGGCCGCGTCACGCCCCGGCAGCTCCTCCGGCGCACCGGCCGCCGCCGGGCGGCCGCACCCGCGGGGACCGGTCACGCCCCGATCGTGTCTGCCGCGGTCACTCCGCTCGCGGCCACCGCGATCCCGATGGGGACGCGAGCCGAGAACGACCTTGTCGCCCTCCTCGGGCTCGGCGGAGGACTCCAGGACCGGCTCGTCGCGACCGTGGCCGCGGGCTGGGCGGAGCGCCTCGGGCAGGCCGACGCGGCGCCCGACGGCGCCCTCCCGGCCCTGCACGCGAGCATGCAGGGCCGGCTCTCGGGGGCGCTGGAAAGCTGGCTCGGGCGAGCCGGCGTCGAGCTGGAGCTCGACCTGATCGAGGCTGGGCACGCGCCCGCGCTCACCGAGAGCGACGGTGCCTTCCGGGCCGAGCTCCCCTTCGCCTGGCTGGCCCAGGTATGGTCGCGGGGCCTGGCGAGCGTCATGGGGCGCTTCTGCCTGGCGGCGAAGACCGACGACGGCCGGGCTTGGACCCTGACCACGGTGGGACCGGACTTGGGTCCGCCCGCCCCGGTGAGGATCGAGCTCCCGGCGTCCTAGGTGGTCCCCTAAATGGAGAACCCATGGACCTGTGTCTGATGATCGAAGGGCAAGAGGGCGTGACCTGGCCAAACTGGCTCGCGCTCGCGCGCGCCTGCGAGGAGCACGCGATCCCGGCGCTGTTCCGGTCCGACCACTATGAGAATCTCGATGGCCTCCACCCCGAGCGCGGCTCGCTCGACGCCTGGGGAACGATCAACGCCCTGGCCGCGGTCACCTCCACGCTCGGGCTGGGGACGCTCGTGTCGCCCGCCACCTTCCGCCACCCCTCGCTGCTGGCCAAGCTTGTGGTTACCGCCGACCACGTATCCGGTGGGCGGATCGAGCTCGGCCTGGGAGCCGGATGGCACGAGCGCGAGCACGAGGCGTACGGGTTCCCGTTCCCGGGCACCCGGGTGCGCATGGACATCCTCGACGAGCAGCTCCAGGTCATCCTCGGCAACTGGGCCGACGGTCCCTTCTCCTTCGAGGGCGAGCACTACCGGCTACGCGAGCTCGAGGCCCAGCCCAAGCCCGTCCAGCGCCCGCACCCGCACCTGATCATGGGCGGCCGAGCCGGGCCCCGGAGCGCCGCCCTCGCCGCCCGCTACGCCGACGAATACAACACACCCTTCCCCACCCTCGAGGACGTCCGCCAGCGGCGCGCGCGGATCGCCGCGGCGTGCGAGCGAGCCGGGCGGGAGCCGCTGCCCTTCTCGGTCATGGCCGGCGTCGTGATCGGCTCAACCGCCGCCGAGGTGCGCGAACGCATCCACCGCCTGAGCCGGGTGCGCGGCTCAGGCGACGACCCCGAGACCTTCGCCGCCGACCCACCGACCGGGTGGATCGTGGGGACGGTCGAGCAGGCCGCGGAGCAGCTCATCGCGCTGCGCGAGGCCGGCGTGAGCCGGGTGATGTGCCAGCACCTGCTCCACGAGGATCTCGACGCCGTCGCGCTCCTCGGCCAGCTCGCGCCGCTGGTAGCGTGAGCAGCGACATTGGTGGCGGCATGAACACCCCATCGGGTAGCGGCACGCGCGAGGACCCCTGGCTCCTGCACACGGCGCCGGGCACCTCGGAGTACCGCATGTACCGCGACCGGGCGGCCGATCCGCCCGCGCTCGTGTGCGTCGTCGGAAAGACCACGCTGTCCTATCGGCTGAGCTGCCTCGAAGACCTCCACGCCATGCTCATTGAGCAGGGCGACTGGATCGCGCTCGGAGGCACCGACGAGCAGAAGCCCGCCGCCGAGGGCACGGTCGAGGCGTGGGGGCGCTCGGAGTCCAACCCGGTGGGCGGGTTCTACGGCCTCAAGAAGGGACTGCGCGGGCGCTTCGGCGTCTACGTCCCGCCCATGATGGAGGCCCTCGGGCTCGCCGAGCTCGAACACAACCCTCGCAACAACCGCATGCGCGCCCCCCGCTAGGCTTCACGCCACCATGGACATCGACCAGTTCAAGCAGGCTCAGAGCTTCGTCTGGGGGTTGGGCGACTACCCGAGCTTCGCCGAGCGCATCGACGGCGCCGCGGCCCTGACCGTCGAGCGCGCCGGGGTGAGCGCGGGCGAGCGCATCCTCGACGTCGCCACCGGGAGCGGCAACGCGGCGGTGCGGGCCGCCCGCGAGGGCGCGCAGGTCACCGGCCTCGATCTCAGCCCGGTGCTGCTCGAGGTGGCCGGCAACCGGGCGCGTGAAGAGGGCCTCGAGATCGACTGGGTCGCGGGCGACGCGGAAGCGCTTCCCTTCGCCGACGGCGAGTTCGATCGCGTCCTCTCCGTGTTCGGGGCGATATTCGCGCCGCGCCACGAGCAAACCGCCGGCGAGCTCCTTCGGGTCACGCGACCGGGCGGCACCGTCGCCCTCACCGCATGGACGCCCGACTCGGTCATGGCCCAGATGATCGGCGCTGGGGCAACGTTCATCCCTCCGCCCGCCGACGCCGAGTCCCCGGTCCTGTGGGGCGTCGAGGAACACGCACGGGCGCTGCTCGCGGGCGCGGCCCAGGTCAGCTTCGAGCCCGCGACGGTCTCCTTCCGCGACGAGTCGGTCGAGCATTTCATGACCACCATCGTTGAGA
>Ga0302326_10029945_pt1 | contig 10906 bp, 12 predicted proteins | sample Palsa_T0_3_FD_202264 | JGI IMG/M metagenome (GOLD analysis project Ga0302326, IMG submission 202264) | Peat permafrost microbial communities from Stordalen Mire near Abisko, Sweden - Palsa_T0_3 | ecosystem: Environmental > Terrestrial > Soil > Palsa > Peat permafrost | place: Sweden: Abisko...
TCCACACGGATACGGTCAAAGAGCAGCTTCTTTACGAGCTTGGCGATCCGACGCGCTACATCACGCCCGATTGCACCGCCGACTTCACCTCCATCCAACTGGCCGATACCGGTCCCAACCGCGTTCGCGTCTCCGGGATAAAGGGCAGTCCGCGCCCACCGACGCTCAAACTTTCGATCAGCTATACGAACGGATGGAAAGCTATCGGCACGCTGGTCTATAGCTGGCCGCAGGCGCTGCTGAAAGCCAAGGCGGCGGACCGTATTGTGCGCGAGCGCCTACGGTCAATGGGGTTGCATTTAGACGAGATCCACACGGAGTATTTTGGAGTAAACGCGTGTCATGGCGCTGCCGCCCCGCCGAATCCCGATCCGCCGGAGGTGCAACTACGTATTGGTGTGCGGGGTCAGGACCGGAAATCGGTGGATCGCTTTACGCGCGAATTGATCCCGCTGGTGCTGAACGGGCCTCCGGGCGCGACCGGTTTCGGAGAAGGCCGGCCGCCGGTGCGGGAGATTGTGGCGTATTGGTCGGCGCTGATTCCGCGCGAGGAGATCGAAACAAGCGTCAAGGTGATTTCATGAAGAAACTGCTTGGAGAGATTGCCCACACACGTTCCGGCGACAAGGGCGACACCTCGAACATTGGCGTCATCGCATTCCGGCCCGAAGACTACGGCGTGATCCTCCGCGAAGTGACGCCCCAGAGAGTCAAAGCGCATTTCGGAGATCTGGTGAAAGGCGCGGTGGAACGTTTCGAATTGCCCAACCTGCACGCCATCAACCTGCTGCTGCACGAAGCGTTGGGCGGCGGCGGAACGGTTTCTCTGCGGGTGGATGCCCAGGGAAAAACCTATGGCGCGGGGCTGCTGCGGATGGAGATCGATGTCGATTGACGTTGCTCGCGAAAACCGGGTTCTGCATATTACGCTGAACCGTCCCGAGAAGCGCAACGCGCTGAACGGCGCGTTATGCCAGGCATTAGTCGCAGCTTTCGACGAGGCCGATTCCGACCCGAATATTGGGTCCGTATTGTTGTCCGCCAACGGCCCGGCTTTCTGTGCCGGGATGGATTTATCGGAAACTGCGGACTTCGCGGAAATCCACGAACGACTCTTCACCACGATTAACCGGCTCACCAAGCCGATTGTGGCGGCGGTGCAGGGCGCGGCCCTGGCCGGCGGGACAGGCCTGGTGGCTAACGCGCATGTCGTGGTTGCCAGTCCTGAGGCCCGTTTCGGACTGGTCGAAATCCGGATCGGGCTGTGGCCGATGCTGGTGTTCCGCGCGGTCAGTCTGGCGATCGGCGAACGGCGCGCGACCGAACTGAGCATTACAGGGCGGATTCTGCCTGTGGATGAAGCGAAAGCCTGGTCGCTGGTGACGGAAATCCACGAGGATCCACGAAAGCGAGCACGCGAAATCGCCGAAACCGTGGCGTCTTACAGCGGGAATGCGATGCGGAGGGGTTTGACATACGTGCGGGAAATCCGCACGCTGGATTGGGCGGCAGCGGGCCGTCTAGGACAAACGACCCGCGCCGCCATGCTGAATCACGAAGACTTCCGAAGCGCGGTAAAAGACGGCGAGGTCAAGAAAGTCCGGTAAAGCCTACGGCTCCTCGCCCTTAGGCGGAGCGAGCGGGTTCACCTTGGCGCCGCGCCCTGGCGGAGGGGTCCAGCCATCGTTGGACGGCCCGTTCTGGAAGAACTTCGCGTCTTTGCTCAGCACGTGGCCTTTGTAGTATCGCGCGGCATTCGCCTGACCGAAGATCTTTCCGGCGCGGAGAACGTCGTCATGCACTTTCTGCATCAGGGCCTCATACTGCGGGCTACCCTGATCGAAGCCGGAGAACGAGCTCAGATCGTTATTGCCGATGATTACTACGTCCACGCCCGGTACCGAAGCGATATCGAAGGCATTCGCCACGCCCGTCGGAGTTTCGATCATGAGGGTGACCAGCATATTCGAATCGATCGTCTTGCGGTAGTTACCGAAGGCGCCCCAGATCGAAGGCGCCTGGCCGGACCCGGAACTGCGTCGTCCATATGGCGGGTATCTGGCCCATTGGGCGCCCTGCCGGGCACGGTCCACGTCGTCGACAGTCGGGATAATCACGCCCAGCACACCGATGTCGGTGGAATGCTGAATGTGCCATTCCTGCGCGTCAGGCAGGCGGATCATGGGCGTGGCCGCAGCCTTGGGGCACGCCGCGATCATGGCTTCGATGTCTTTAAATTCGAGGGTGCTGTGCTGCATCTCGAACCATGTGTAATCGTAATGTTTGGCGTATTCGCAGTATTGAGCAGGGTCGGCCTTCATTTGCGTAAAGCTGAAAACCTGCTTGCCTTCGGCAAGCTTCTGCCTTGTGGTGTTATAGAGTTTTGCGCCCGCGGCGGGGCTGGGGGCGGGCAGCGTTTGCGCCGCGGCGAACCCGCAGAGCAACATGGCTATCGTAAACGGCTTCATGGTTGGCAAGTATATAACATATTTCGTCTGGCCCACCGAACTTCCGATCAGGTCGATCGGGTGGTTTACCGGCGGTACTCGAAGCGCGATGCGATCTCGATCTGGCGGATGGCCTCATCGGTAGCGCGAATGGCCGCTGCTTTGTGCCCGCCGAAATCGTGCGGCGCCTCGGCCATGTAAGCGCGCGCGTCGCGCAGGGCTTCGATGGCCCGCACCAGCCTCGGGTGTAATTCCCGGTCCCGCTGTCCAAACAACATGGCTCCTCCTGTGCTCAGACCAACACCTAACAGCGTCCCCGCTATAAACTTTTTCATCGCTTTACTATACTCGCTTAAATAGGTTTCTCCAATATGAAAATCCTTTTCACGCTCACAATTTTCTCCGCTTGCGCGTTCGGCCAGCCCAACGCCGGGTCGGACAAAGAGGCCGCCATGAAAGCAGATCTGGCGGGTCAGATTGACGGGATGAAGAAACAGGCGCAGGTCATGGTGGACAGCGTCTTTGGTTTCGGCGAGCTGGGCTTCCAGGAGTTCGAAACGTCGAAGTACCTGAGCGGCATTCTGGAAAAGGAAGGCTTTAAGATCGAACGCGGCGTGGCCGGCATTCCGACGGCGTTTGTGGCGTCATGGGGCGAGGGCAAACCGGTCATTTCGCTGGGTTCGGATATCGACGATATCCCGCAAGCTTCGCAGAAGCCGGGTGTGGCGTATCATGCGCCGATGATCGATGGCGCGCCGGGTCACGGCGAAGGTCATAATTCGGGGATGCCGCTGAATATTATTGCGGCGCTGGCGGTGAAGAAAGTGATGGAGCGCGAGCATCTGAAGGGCACCATCCGGCTCTGGCCGGGAGTTGCCGAAGAGGACTTGGGCGGTAAGGCCTACTATGTGCGCGCCGGCGTTTTCAAAGACGTGGACGTTGTGCTCTTCACGCACGTTGGAGCCGGGTTCAACGTTTCGAGCGGCCCGACGACGCAGAGCGGACTGGTTTCCGTCGAATATCAGTTTAAGGGCGAAAGCGCGCACGCGGCAGCCGCGCCGTGGCGGGGGCGCAGCGCACTGGACGCAGTCGAACTGATGGATGTGGGGTGGAATTTCCGGCGCGAGCATCTGCGGCTGGCGACCCGGATCCATTACGTGATCACCAACGGAGGCGACCAGCCGAACGTCGTCCCGCCGAACGCGGCGGTCTGGTATTACTTTCGCGAAACCGACTACGATCACATCATGAATCTGTGGAACATTGGGGACAAGATGGCGCAGGCGGCGGCACTGATGACCGACACCACGTTCACGTCGCGCGTGTTGGGTGTGGCGTGGCCCGGTCACTTTAATGTGCCGATCGCCGACGATATGTATCAGAACATCGTGAAGGTCGGGATGCCGCAATGGTCGGATGCCGATCAGGCGCTGGCTAAGGCTCTGCAGAAGGATCTGAAGCAGCCGGAGCGCGGTCTTTCGACCACCATTCCGCGTCCGCGCGCTCCACGGCCCGCGGTGGCTGCAAACGCCGATGGCTTCGGCGAAGCCGGCGGCGGCGCGCAACCTACTGGCGGCGGCTCTGACGATATCGGAGACGTTTCATGGGTGGTGCCGACGGTGACGCTGAATTACCCGTCCAACATTCCCGGCGGGCCGGGGCACAACTGGGCGAACGGGGTTTCCATGGCTACGCCGATCGCGCACAAGGGCGTGGTCGCGGGCGCCAAAGTGCAGGCGATGACGATGCTCGATATCCTGCTGCATCCGGAACTGGTGCAGAAAGCCTGGGATTACTACAACAACGTTCAGACCAAAGATGTGAAATACAAGAGCCTGCTGCGGCCGGAGGACGTGCCCGCCATCTGGCTCAACAAAAAGACCATGGAAGAGTACCGTCCGCGCATGAAGGAACTCTATTACGATCCTTCGAAATACGACACCTATCTGGAACAATTGGGCATTAAGTATCCGACTGTGCAGTAATGCGCCGGCAGTAATGAGAGTGATTGCGGGCGAGTTTCGGTCGAGGCGCCTGGTTTCCGTCGAAGGCCAGCAGACTCGTCCGACTTCGGACAGACTACGCGAGACCCTGTTCAATATCCTGGGGGCAAGGGTTGAGGGGTGCGTCTTCGCGGATGCCTATGCGGGGACAGGCGCGGTGGGGATCGAAGCGCTGAGCCGTGGAGCGCGCCAGGCCGTGTTCATCGAGAAAGACAGGAATGCCGTGGCGACGATCCGGGCAAACCTGGACTTACTGAAAATCGGTGCGCGCGCCCGGGTAATTCAAGGCCTGGCGCACCTGCATCTTGGCGAGTTAACGTCGGGCGGGTTGGAGAGGGCTGACATCGTCTTCGTGGACCCGCCTTACGAGCAACAGAACGAGTATTCCGCGTGCCTCGAAGTTTTGCAGACAAATCCACCCGCGCTGACAGTGGTGCAGCATTCTATTCGACTGGTGCTGGAAAAAGAATACGGCCCACTGCTCTGCAAGCGAGTCTTGAAGCAGGGCGACAACGCGCTTAGCTTCTATTCCGGACCATTCTATTCCGGACCAGCAGACTAACCCTCTTCGCTGCCATCCGCGGCGCCGGTTTTTTTGGTCTTGCCAGCCTTCTTATTCTTACTGCCTGGGGGGCGACCCGGTCCGCGTACCTCGCCCTGCTGGGCCGCGACGATCCAGGCCGGGGGACGGCCACGCCGCTTGCCGCCTACGGCAAGGCGTTCGAGGCTGAGAATAGCCTCCTCGAGTTGCTGACGTTCCCGCCGCAAATCCTCCAGTATCTTTGTTATATCCATTTCCATACCTCAGCTTCTTTATTTGCCCACATCGCCGTGTTTCGGATACGGAACAAAAATCGCGACACTTGCAAGTTGGCCAGGTTCTCCGAACTTCCCGGTTGCCCCTCTTATCGCCGCCATCTGTTCCATTTTCAGAACGCCGAAACGAGAGTGTAACATCATGGGGCATAAGAAAGTAATAGCTGAAATACCGATATGTTACGAAAACAGGGCTGGAAGGTTAATTTTTAGTACCGGTTGTGCCGGTTGCGGTTCCGGTACTAGTCGGCGCCGGGGAGCCGAAAGGTGTGGATTGCTGGCCCGGCTGCTGACCGGGTTGCTGCTGTTGCTGTTGAGCCGGTACCTGACCCATGCCCGCGCCGCCGCCGCGCGTCTTGTCTTTCGAGATATCGTAGACAAATTCCCACTCATCGTAGGAAGTCTTCTGGTTATAGGTCTTAATGCCTTCCTGTTCGAGCTTACTGGCGAAGCCGCCAATGCCGCCGCCGATGGTCTGGCCACCCATGCCGGGCTGAACCTGACCTACTGTGCCGCCAATGCCGCCGGTCAGACCGGCTGAGTTGGTGGCTCCAGCAGGTCCCGCCGCTGAAGGGTCCGTTCCGTTTCCGCTCAGGCCGTTTAAACCGCCCGGGCGCGGGGTGGTGAGGATCTGGTTGATCAGATTGGCGGCGGACGCAGGCGGCGCGCCTGGTACGTTCGCTGTGTTCGGCGTGTTTTGAAAACCGGGCTGGCCCGGTTGGGGAACTACGGAGGCGAACGGATTGGACCCCTGCTGCACGCCCATACCCGACGGCGGCTGGAAGCCGGGAGGAAAGCCGGTCGGAGGTGTGCCGCCGGCCTGCTGTTGCTGGCCGGCAGGGAGGGGTTGGCCAGTCGGTGTGGCCGGGACGATGCGTCCGTCGGGAAGCACCATGACAGGCCCGCTGATTGCCCCCGGTTGGCCGGGATCGCCAGATTGCCCGGAATTAGTGCCTGGGTTATTGGGATCGCCCGGCGCGCCGGCCTCGTCGCTCGGTCGCCGCCGCGTTGCCAGATTTACGGCCTGACCGGTGCTGGAACCGCCGCCTATCGACTGCATCTCGGTAATAAAGTTTTGGGGCGCGCTGGCATCGTCCTTTTTCTTCTGCTGTCCGTACACTTTCGAATCGGTAAAGACGCCGCCAGGCCCGACGTGAATGACGCGCCACTCGTTTTTGCCCGTCATGGGATCGACGTACTGTTTGCGCAGGAAACGCAGGTTCTGGGTCTTTTCGAGCGCGTCGACATCCGGCGGATAGCGGTTGTACTTACGCACGAATAGCTGGATGGCGCGGGAATATTGCTCGCCGCGATCGATTAGCAGCTGCTCTTTATCCCGCTGGGCCTCGAAGGCGACGCGCGGAATCTGCATATAGAGCATGATCGCGATCGATGCCGCCATGGCATACACGAACAGCATCGCATAGCCGGATTCGGGATTTCGTTCGCTCCGCTTCGCGATCGCATTCCGGACAGGCGAAAGCGCCTGTCCCACCTTTCCTGGTCGCGTCACGCGGAAGGGTTCTCCTGTAGCTGGAGTGTCTGGGTGCTCTTGAACTGAGTGTCTTCAATGGTGATGGAGTTGACGCCGATCCTGACGACCCTGTATCGCCGTTTGACGGTATCGTTTTCGCCGGCGATCAGAATATCGTCGCCATCGAGCAGAAATGCGGCCTTATGTCCGTCGGTTTTCGAGATTTTGTAGCCGTAGTACTTGAAGGTCATGGCTGGCGCCGCCGGAGGCGGGGGCGGGGGCGGTTTCGGATTCATTACCGGTGGGGCTTCGGGATGATTCACAGCGATTGGTCCGACCTTTGGCAGCGCGATCACGGCGGCCGCCGGAGGAGGCGGAGCCGCCCCGAAGACGAACAGATTGCGACCGGCCGGGGCCGCTTCGACAGCCTGGACTTTGGCGAGCAAATCGAGGTGAAGGGTTGGGTCTATTGTGGCCGGATCGGGGCGGTCTTCAGGATTCTTGGGTCCGAGGCGCGGTTTCCAGTCCTGAATCAGGCCCTGGTTGGTGACGCGACGCCGGTCGGCCTGCCGTACGGGAGAACGTGAAACCGGAGGGGCGCCAGGGACCGTTGAGACGGCGGGGGCGGGACCCGACGAATCGGACGAGGAGAAGTCCGCATAATAGATGATCCCCCCGCCGATTACGAGAATCCCGGCCAGCCACGCGATTTTCTTCGGGTCCGCACCCAGATTCACGATAAACCGTCCTTATCGTCTTTGACGAACGTGTCCAGCTTTACGTTTACTGTAAGGACGTCGGTCTTGGCGCGGGGCGTCACGGTGAGCGTTTCGATCAGGAGGAAACGCTGGGAACGATCCAGCAGGTTGACGAACTTCATTAGCTGTGGATAGGTGCCCTCCAGATTGAGCGAGATCGACATCATGTCGAGATCTTCGCTGCCCTGAATCGGGTCGAGCGGCGAAATGGTCGCGCCCGGTTTATCCATGCCGGCGGCTTTGGCGGACTCCGTCAATTCACTGAGAATGGTGGAATAGGTGACCCGGCGGCTGGTCATGTAACTGGCGAGGAACCGCTCGCCTTCCACTTTGCCTTTATCGATATTAGCCGCCAGGATGCGGCTGCGCACGAGGCGCGCCTGTTCCGTCTGGCGGCTGGTGAGGGCGGAGGCGAGTTCTCCGTTGAGCGCTTCGGGCGACTGATCGAAGAGATGGAAAGCGAAACCGGCCGCGACCAGGTTGGCCGCGAGCAGAACGCCCAGGCAGATGCGCACCGCGAGCTTCGGATCGGTCAGCGTGGCCACCTGCGCGATGGCGATTCTGGGCAGAGCCAATTTGGGCACGACAACCTTAAATTTTTTGGGCATAGTTCACCGAGAGGCGGTAGTGGTAGAAGGGGTCATTCTGGGTGGGCGGCGTCCAGGTGCTGACTTCGGTGGACCCGAAGACGTCGGACGCTTCCAGCTTCTGGACAAAGGCGATGACGGACTGAGGCGCGTCGGCTTCGACCGTCATATCGAGCGAGAGCTGGTCGCGGGAATTGACCTGCGGGCGGATGACAGTGACGCGGACATCGTGGGGCAGGACTTTTTCCAGGTCGGAGAAGATGCGCGTCCAGCTGATCGATTTGCGCCGGATCATGTCGTTGATCATGATGTTGCGGTCGAGGACGATGGCGTTGTCCGGGCGGCGCAGTTGCGTGTCGAGCCTGGTCTGTTCGTTGCGGATGCGGGCGCGCTGGCGCTGGACCTGGTCGAGTTCGGATTGGGTTTGTTTTGCGCTGGAGCGTTCCTGAACGGCCAACGACACGAGAAAGGCGAGGCTGAGCAGGAGCAGGAGTGCGGTGGCGGCGGAGGCCACGAGCATGGGCCGGTCGCGGCGGAACGGTTCGCGGGCGAGGTTGATGGGGATTCTCATGCGGCTGCCTTGAAAAACACTGCCACGCTCCGCTTCGCGGGCGCGTTCAAGACAGGCGAAACCGCCTGTCCTACCTTTAACTCTGTCATGCGGCTACCTTCCTGACGGCCAGAGATTTCAGGTAGCCTGCGAGGCCGGGGTAGGGCTCCGCGATGGATTCGACCGGAATGGCAAGGTCGACGGAGAGACGCTCCGCGAGGCTGGTACTCGGCAGGTCTGGAACCTGCCCCACGAGGATCAGTTTGTCGGGGCGAGCGCCGGTTTGGTCCTCGAGATAAATCAAGGTGGGGTAGATGTCGTCGGAGAGATCCGCGTTCTCGGCGAGTTCGAGGGTTCGGGCGAGGGTAAGAATTCCGTCGCGCAGAGCGAGAACGGTGAGGGCGCCGGGACTGCGGTGCGCTACCAGAATCGACCCTTTTACCGGAAGCAGTTCCAGCATCGCCAGGGATGAGGAAGTGACGAGGCCGGTGTGCAGATTGGCGGCGCGGAAGGGCGCTTCATAACGCGCGATCACCTCGACGGGCGCTACGGCCACGATCACCTTGTTGCCAGCCTGCACGTAGTAGGAAAAGGCCGCTTCGTCGATATCGAAGGGCAGGGTTTTGCGCATGCGGAAGCGGATCAGCGACTGGCGTTCCTCCTCCTTGGCGGGGATGGATTCGAAGTCCAGCACAGCCAGACGAAGGCTGTTATCGGGCAGAATGAGCGCGGCGTGACGCCGCCGACCGGAGCCCGGGGGCGTCAGTTTCGCAACCGCTGCCGCGAGGGCATCCGCATCCGTGACGTTGTCCTTGACAGGTGACGGGACCAGCACTCCCGGCGCGAGCGGCTGGTATTGCACCACAGCCGGTGGCCGCGTTCGCGACATCGCAATGCCGTCCGACGAGATTTCGAAAACGAACTCGGGGGGCGGATCGCGCAGGATGGAGGTGAGTTTGGAAAAAGCGCTCATTCGATGAAGGTCACCTTATTAATTTCGCGCAAAGTGGTGATGCCGGCGCGCACTTTTTCGACAGCCGACTCGCGGAGGAACGTCATGCCTTCTTCGCGCGCGAGACGCTTGATTTCGGAGGCGGGCCGGCGGTCGAGAATCAACTCGCGGATTTTGTCGCTCAGGTCGAGCAGTTCGTGGATGGCAGTGCGGCCACGGAAGCCGGTGCCGCCGCATTCAAAGCAGCCGGTGGGCTCGGTAAATTCAAAATCGCGCCATTCGTCCAGATTCAGACCGCTTTCGACCAGCAGCGCTTCGGGATATTTCACGGTGCGCCGGCAGTGCTCGCAGTTCAGGCGCACGAGGCGCTGGGCGAGGATGCAGTTGAGCGCGGAGACAAAGTTGTAGGCTTCCACGCCCATGTTGAGGAAGCGGCCGAGCACGTCCACCACGTTATTGGCGTGGACAGTGGTGAAAACGAGGTGGCCGGTGAGGGCGGAATTGATGGCGATCTGGGCGGTTTCCTGATCGCGGATTTCGCCGACCATGATCTTATCGGGGTCATGCCGGAGGATGGAGCGGAGGCCGCGGGCGAAGGTGAGGCCCTTTTTCTCGTTGACCGGAATCTGGGTGATGCCTTTCAGCTGGTATTCGACCGGGTCTTCGATGGTGATGATTTTGTCTTCGTCGTTCTTGATTTCGCTGAGGGCGGCGTAGAGGGTGGTAGTTTTGCCGGAGCCGGTGGGCCCGGTGACGAGCACCATGCCGTAAGGTTCTGCGATGTAACGGCGGAATTTGACGAGATCGGCCGCGCCGAAACCGACGACATCGAGCGAAAGTTTGGCGAACTTCTCACTCATCGATTCTTTATCGAGCACGCGGAGCACGGCATCTTCGCCGTGGATGGTGGGCATGATCGAAACGCGGAAATCGATGAGTCGCGATTTGTAGCGGACGCGGAAACGGCCGTCCTGGGGGACGCGGCGCTCGGCGATATCGAGTTCGCTCATGACCTTAATGCGCGAAATGATGGTGGAGTGCCAGTCTTTCGCGATGGGCGGCATGGCATAGTGGAGCACGCCGTCGATGCGGTATTTGATGACGACTTCCTGATCGCGCGATTCGATGTGGATGTCGCTGGCGCGGCGTTCGAGGGCGTTGAAGATAGTGGTATCGACCAGCTTGATGACCGGAGCGATGTCGCTGTCACCGGCTGCAAGTTTGTCGATCGAAAGGGTTTCATCGGAATTCTCGTCGTCGCCGACGACATCGAGCGCGAAGCCTTCGGTGACTTCTTCGAGGACGCGCTGGGATTGCTC
>Ga0302326_10029947_pt1 | contig 10905 bp, 9 predicted proteins | sample Palsa_T0_3_FD_202264 | JGI IMG/M metagenome (GOLD analysis project Ga0302326, IMG submission 202264) | Peat permafrost microbial communities from Stordalen Mire near Abisko, Sweden - Palsa_T0_3 | ecosystem: Environmental > Terrestrial > Soil > Palsa > Peat permafrost | place: Sweden: Abisko...
CTCACGCCCGCCGACACGACGCGCGAGAAGAACATCCCGTGCACCACCGTGGCCCGGACCCAGCTCGACCTCGCCGAGGTGATCGATCAGCGCGGCCTCGAGCGGTCTATGGACCAGGCTGAGATGGGCGAGGTGTTCGACCTCCGCGCACTCAACGACCAGCTCGACCGAAACGCGACGAGACCCGGGGCCTCCCGGATTCGCCGCGTCCTCAACGAGCATTACATCGGCAGCACTCCCACCTGGAACGAGTTCGAGGAGCGCTTCCTGGCGTTCTGTCGCTCCGCCGGCCTACCTCGGCCCGAGGTCAACTACTGGATCGTCCTCCCCGACGGTGAGCCCCCGATCCGGGCCGACTTCGCGTGGCCCGCCCATCGGGTGATCGTGGAGACCGACGGCCGCAAAACGCACGGCACGCGCCAGGCCTTTGAGCGCGACCGCCGCAAGGACCTGCGTTTCGCGCGCGCCCACTGGCGCCCGATCCGAGTCACCTGGAAGCGCTTGGAGGCCGAGCCCGCGCTCGTCGAGGCTACGGCCCGCGCCCTACTGGGGCTGTAGGGCGCCCGCGCCGGCGGCCGCCACCGTGCCGGCGGCCGCCCCCGCGCCGCCCGCCACCGCCTCGACCCGCGCCAGGCTCACCAGTCGCTGGCGCCTCCCGAGCGCCTCGGCGAGCTGGAACGCCGCCCGCCGGCGGAAGCACTTGATCGCGCCGGCGAGCCGGCCGGTCTCCCTGATGATCGAGGTCATCTGGACGCCGTCGAGGCCGCAGGGGACGATGTAGGAGAACGGCTGGAGGTCGTTCTCGACGTTGACCGCGAACCCGTGCGTAGTGACTCCGCGGGCGACGTGAACGCCGATCGAGGCGATCTTCCGATCCTCCACCCAGACGCCGGTGAAGTCGGGGCCGTCCTCGGGGCGCGCGTGGGCCGCGATCCCCTCCTGGGTGAGCGCCGCGACGAGCGCCCGCTCGAGCGTGCGCACGTAGGCGACGACGTCCTCGACGCGGACGATCGGGTAGCCGACGAGCTGGCCCGGGCCGTGGTAGGTGACCTTCCCGCCGCGCCTGGTGTCGACGATCTCGAAGCCCTGCATCAGATACCACTCCTCGCCCATCGGCAGCTCGCCGGGGGATGAGCGCCGGCCGCGCGTGTAGACCGGCGGGTGCTCGAGGGTGAGCAGCACGTCGGGCACTTCGTCAGCCTGGCGCGCGGCGCGTACCCGCTCCTGGAGGGCCAGCGCCTCTCCGTAATCGATCGTGCCCAGGTGGCAGACCCAGAGCTCGGGGCGGTGGCGGTCCATGGAACTCAATGCTATGAACCCACCTCCAGCGCCCGCTTCACGCTCGCCAGGAACTGCGCGGCGAGCGCCCCGTCAAGCGCGCGGTGGTCCCAGCTCAGGCCGAGGATGGTCATCGAGCGGATGGCAATCGAGTCATTGCCTTCGCCGTCGGTGAGTACGACCGCACGCTTGACGATCGCCTCGAGGTCGAGGATCGCGACCTGAGGCTGATTGATGATCGGGGTCGCCATGATCGTGCCGTACTGGCCGGGGTTGGTGATCGTGAAGGTGCCGCCACGGACGTCGTCGGAGGTCAGCGCCCGCGCCCGTGCCCGGCCCGCGAGGTCGCGGATCCGCGACGCAAGCCCCTCGACCGACAGCTCATGCGCCCCGTGGATCACCGGCACGATCAGCCCATCCTCGCCGAGCGAGACGGCGATCCCGAGGTTGATGTCGCTGTGCTGGGTGTAGTGCTCGCCCTCGAGCGAGGCGTTGAGCTGGGGGTGCTCGCGAAGCGCCGCGATCACCGCGCTGCCCACGTACGACAGCGCGGTGACGCCAAGACGGGCCCGCACCGCTTGGACATGGGTCATATCGACCTCGATCCAGCTGGTGCAGTGGGCTGATGTTTCGAGCGAGCGCTTCATGTGGGCGCCGATCTGGCGGCGCATCCGTGACAGTTGGCCGCTCCCCGCGGCAGGCGGGGGGTCAGGCCGGTACGGGCTCTCGATGTGCAGCGGGGGCTCGGGCGCCGCCTCGAGGAACGCCAGCACGTCCTGCTTGCGCACCCGTCCGCCGCGGCCCGTGCCGGGGACGCCGCTCAGGTCGATGCCGTGCTCGGCCGCGATCCGCTGGACGACGGGGGAGTAGCGGCGGGCGGGAGCGCCGTTCCCCGACGGTGCGCCTGAAACCGGTGCGTCATGGGGGGGTGGCGGTGGCGCCGCGGCCGGGGGTGGCGGTGGCGCCGCGGCCGGGGGTGGGGGTGGCGTCGGCGTGGGGGCCCCCGCCGCCGCGATCCGCGCGAGCACCACGCCTACGTCGACCGTCGCATCCACCCCGACGAGGATCTCGGCGACGATGCCGGTCACGGGCGCCGGCACCTCGGTGTCGATCTTGTCGGTGGAGATCTCGCAGATCGTCTCGTCGGCCTGCACCCGATCTCCTATCTGCTTAGCCCAGGCGACGACGGTGCCCTCGGCGACCGACACGCCCATCTGCGGCATCGTCACATCGACCAGGGTTGTCTCACCGGCCGGTCTGGCCTCAGTAGGCAAGGAGCTCACGACATGCCTCCCGGATGCGCTCGACGCTCGGCAGCACGGCCTGCTCGAGCGGGGGCGAGAAGGGAATCGGGACGTCGGGGCTCGCGACCCGCGTCACCGGTCCGTCGAGGTCCTCGAAGCCGCGCTCGGCGATCAGCGCGGCGACCTGTGCGCCCGCCGCGCAGGTGGCATTGGCCTCGTCGACGATCACCACCTTGGAGCACCGCGCGACGGAATCGAGGATCGCATCCGCATCGAGCGGCACCAGCGAGCGCAGGTCGAGCACCTCAATCGACGCGCCGTCGAGGTCCTCGGTGGCCTCGAGCGCGGTGTGGACCATGGCGCCGTAGGCGATCACGGCGAGATCCGACCCCGCGCGGGCGATGCGGGCGGTCATCGGCGTCTCGTAGATGCCGTCGGGGACCTCGCCCTTGATCCGGCGGTAGAGGTGCTTGTGTTCCATGAAGCAGACCGGGTTCGGATCGCGGATCGCCGCGTGCAGTAGGCCCTTCGCGTCCTCGGCCGTGGATGGCGCGACCACCTTGATGCCCGGGGAGTGCATGAACCACGCCTCGGGGTTCTGCGAGTGGAACGGGCCGCCGGAGAAGCCGCCGCCGGAGGGCAGCCGCACGGTGATCGGCACCGCGAGCCCCTGCCGGTAGCGCATCTTGGCGGCCACGTTGACGAGCTGGTCGAAGCCGCAGGAGATGAAGTCCGAGAACTGCATCTCGCACACCGGGCGCATGCCGACGACCGCCGCGCCGATCGCCGTGCCGACGATCCCCGATTCGGCCAGCGGGGTGTCCATGACCCGGTCGGGGCCGAATTCCTCGAAGAAGCCGTCGGTGACCTTGAACGCGCCGCCGAACACGCCGATGTCCTCGCCCATCACGAACACGCGCTCGTCGGCTCGCAGCTCGTCGCGGAGCGCCGAGGAGATCGCCTGCAGGTAGGTCAGCGTCGGCATCAGGACGCCTCGCCGCGCTGGGCGAACCCGCTCCAGGGCGCCTGGCCGTCGCCCAGGGGCTCGGCCTCGCCGACCGCGAACACGTCGGTGGTCGCATCCTCGGGGTCGGGCATCGGGGAGGCCAGCGCCTGCTCGGTGGCGGCGTCGATCTCGGCCTGCACCGCGGCTCGGATGGCGTCTACGTCGACCCCGAGCTCGCGCAGGCGGGAGTCCTGGCGGTCGATCGGGTCGCGCTTGCGCCACAGCTCGACCTGCTCCTTGGGGACGTACTTCATGTCGTCGTGGGCCGCGTGGCCGTGCATCCGCATCGTCACCGCTTCGATCAGCGTCGGCCCCTCGCCCGCCACGGCGCGCGCGCGGGCGGCGCGGGTCGCCTCGAACATCGCCTCGACGTCATTGCCGTCGACGGTGACTCCGGCGAACCCGTAGGCCGCCGCGCGCTCCACCGGGTCGACGGCGAACTGCTTGTCTAACGGGGTCGAGTATGCGTACTGGTTGTTCTCGAGTACGAACACGACCGGGAGCCGCTGCACCCCGGCCCAGTTCATCGCCTCGTGGAAGTCTCCGCGCGAGGTCGAGCCGTCGCCGAACCAGGTCAGCGCGCAGCGTCGCTCGCCGCGCAGCTTGAAGGCCATCGCCATTCCGGTCGCCACCAGCATCATGTCGGGGAGCATCGAAACCATCCCCACGCAACCGAGCCGCCAGTCCCCGAAATGGACGTTGCCGTCCCGGCCCCGGGTGATCCCGGTCTCGCGGCCCATGTACTGGGCGAGGATCCGGGCCGGGGTCACGCCGCGGATGATGTGGGCGGCCAGGTCGCGGTGCAGGATGCACAGCCGATCCTCCGGCCCCATCGCGAACGCCGCGCCGGCGGACACCGCCTCCTGTCCGAAGCCGTCGTAGAAGGAGCCCGGTACCTTCCCCTGCCGGTACAGGCTCATCGCCCGCTCCTCGATGCCGCGCATCAGCAGCATCGCGCGCAGCAGCCAGATCCGATCCTCTGGCTCGAGGTATAGAGCCCCACCTACCGCAGGCTCGGCCATTTCGGTCGCCATCTCGCCGCTTCCCCTTCGTTCAAGGCCGGATCGGGATCACCGTCCGTGCCGTTTCCCGGGTCGCTCTTGGGATCTCCGTCACGACCCGCCGCCAGGGCACTGTGGCTGATTATCCCACCCAGGTGCGATGCCGCGAAAGCGGTGGCGGGCATGGCCGCGCGAGCGCTCCCTGTTCCCCGGTGGCGGGTTTACCCTTCCCCCCCAATGGATCGGGCGTGGCTCACCCGTATGCGCTGGCGGCGCCGCGGCGCCTGGATGTGGCCGACCTTCGTGGCGCTCACCGTCGTCGACGGGTTCGTCGCGCACGCCCTGCCGCCCGAGGGAGATTCGGAGGGCCTGGTCGCGGCGCTGCTGGGCGCCGGCCTGTGGAACTTCCTCGCGGTCGCGGTGATCGCCCATCCGGTCGGCGCGATCCTGAGGAGGGCGCGGCGGGACCTGCCGCGAATCGTGGCTCGCGACTACGCCGGGACCTGGCTGGTCATCGCCATCACCGCCGCGGTGGTGGTGGCGGGGCTGTCCAACCGCGCGACGGTGACGGGCAACCGTGCCGCGATGCGGGACGCGATCGTGCGAGCGGTGGCCTGGATCGGCTTTCGCGCGCCGCCGGAGTTCCGCGGCCAACTGCGTTCCACCACTACCGTCACGATCCAGCCCGGGAGCCTGTACCGGGTCTGCGTGCCCAGCGCCGACCGACACCGCACCTACTGCGTGGTCGTCGATGACCAGGAGGCCGTTGACCGCAGCGTTCACTTCGCCGGCTATGAGCCGAACACGACCTTCGTGAACGGGCTCGGTTAGGGCGATTAACCCCGGTTTTCTGTATGTCCGTCCACTTATAGGGTTTAGTTTAAGTCCCTGAGCTGAAAGCCGATGGGTCCGTGACAGAAAGTCAACCGCCGGGCTCGGGCAGCCCCCTCTGGAAGGGGCTTCCCTATGTCAGCTCACAGGTACCGGGTCACCGCGATCGCGCGGCGGTCCGCCGCCGGCCGCCGTTCGGCGAAGACCCTCTGCGTCGGCGCGCTGGGCGCCGCCCTGCTGATGGCAGCCGCCGCCCCGTCTGCGCTCGCCGCCTCGACGACCACGGTGAACCTCGGCCTGGCGTCGACCTATGCGGTCTTGAGCGGCGCCTCCGTCGGTAATACCGTCAGCGCCCCCGGGACCTCCTTCACCACGCTGCGGGGCGACCTCGGCGTGACGGCGAACTCAGCGCCCACCGGCTTCCCGCCCGGCGTGGTCACGGGCACGACCCGGGTCGGCACCACCGCGGTCATCCAGGCCGGCGCCGACCTCACCACGGCATACAACGAGGTGGCCGGCCGCGCGCCCGGTACCACGATCGCGGGGGACCTGAGCGGCGTGAAGCTCACGCCCGGCCTGTATTCCGCCGCCGGCGCGATAGCGAACACCGGCACCCTGACCCTCGACGGCGGCGGCGACCCCAACGCCATCTTCGTGTTCCAGATCGGCGGGGCGCTCAACTTGGCGGCCGGGGCCCAGGTCACCCTGACCGGCGGCGCCCAGGCATCGAATGTCTTCTGGCAGGTCAACGGCGCCGCGGTGATCGGCGCAGGCGCCAAGTTCACGGGAACGATCATGGCCCTGGGCGCGGTGGCGGTCGGTGCCGGCTCGGAGGTCAACGGGCGCGCGCTGGCTCTCACCGGCGCGATCTCACTGAACGACAACGAGTTCTACAGCGCTCCGCCCGTGGTCACGATCACCGGTGGAGCCACCGGGATCACCAACAATGCGACCCCGACGATCACCGGGACGACCGATATCGTGGCACCGGCGGTCGTGACCGTGACCCTTGCCGGGCAGACCCTCACCGCGACCCCCTCGGGTGGCACATGGTCGGTCACCTCGCCGCTGCTGGCGAACGCCACCTACCCGATTGTCGCCTCGGTCACCGACGGAGCGGGGAACCAGGGGAGCGCCGACCAACAGCTGACCATCGACACGGTGCCACCCGTTGTCACCATCGCCGGCGGACCGTCGGTGACGACGAACAATCCGACGCCCACCGTCGCCGGTACCAGCGACATCGCTCCCGGCACGATCGTGACCGTGACCGTCGACTCGCAGGTCCTGACCGCCCTCGTGCAGCCAGGGGGAACTTGGAACGTGGCCCCGACCACGCTGACCGACGGCACCTGGACGGTCAGCGCGTTCGTCAACGACCCGGCCGGCAACCAGGGCTCCGACAGTCAGACGCTGACCCTCGACACCGTCGCGCCCGTGGTCTCGATCGCCGGGGGGGCGAACGCCCTCACCAACGATCCGACACCGGTCATTTCCGGCATCGCGAACGTCACACCCGGCATGCCCGTGACCGTGACCCTGGCCAACCAGACGCTGACCGGCCTGGTCGGGAGCGGAGGGGCCTGGTCGGTGACCGCGGCCTTCCTGGCCGACGGCCCGCATCGTGTGGTGATGTCGGTCTTCGACGCCGCCGGCAACCAGGCCAGCTACACCCAGACGCTGATCGTCGACACGGTGGCGCCGCTGGTCACCATCAACGGCGGTGCGACCAAGATGACGGGCGACGCCGATCCCACGATCGCCGGGACCTCCGACGCCGCACCCGGCACGACGATCACGGTGTCAATCGCGGGACAGAAGATGACGACGCTGCTGCAGGACAACGGCACCTGGAACGCGACCCCGAACACCGTCGGTAACGGCACCTGGTCGGTCCTCGCCTCGGCTCCCGACCCAGCCGGGAACGTGGGGACGGCCAGGCAGACCCTGACCACCGACACCCACGCCACCTCGGGGTCGACCGGATCCGGCTCGGGCGGATCCCGCCCGAGCCTGATGGCATGGTTGTCGGCCACCAGTTACAAGGTTGCCCACGGTAAGCGTGTGCTGGTGCCCTTCGTGCTCAGCGGCGCGGCCAAGGTGACGATCACCGTGCTGCGCGGAAAAAGCACGGTGGCGACGCTCAGCGCCACACGCCGCGCCGGGCGCGGCTCGGTTACCTGGAACGGCCTGATCAAGCGCAAGCCCGCGTCGCGCGGGATCTACAAGGTCATCCTGCGAGGCGTTTCTCCGGCCGGGGCCACGGCCGGCGACTGGGCCACGGTACGCGTCACGTGACCGCTGCCGCACGCGCCGATCGTGGTACCCCTACCGCATGGTGACCGGGTCACCCAAGCGGACGGTACCGGGCTCGATCACCTCGCCGTAGATTCCCAACGCCAGCGGCTCGGTCGTCGGCTCGCCGCGGCGGTACTCCCCGAGCAGGTCGAGCGTCGGCAGATCGACCACCCCACTGTCGGGGTCGCGGCTGGTGACCAGGCAGCGCCCGACGTGGCCGTTGAAGCTCACGAGCGCGTCGCCGATGCGTACGCCGTGACCGATCCACGCGTCCTCGCCGTGCGGCTCGACGCCGTCGACCTCGACCAGCATCCGGAAGCGTCGGGCGTCGATGTCGCCGCCGTTGCCGGCGACCTCCGCCAATCGCTCGAGCGAGCCGCGCGAGACCAGCGAGACCGTGCCGCGCTCGCCGCGGTCGACGCCTCTGGGCTTGCGATCGGCCTCCACCAGGCGCAGCGCCCGGCCCGCCTGGGCCGAGATCGCGTCGGACCACGGCCCCACCACCAGCGGCGCGCGGAGGGTCAGCCGGAAGAACCGGGTGTCGATGTCCGCGCCCAGCTCTACCCGACCCGAGATGCGCTCGCCTCCGGGGAGGATCAGGGTCAGCGTGCGGTCGGCGTCGCCGTATTCCGCCTGCATCGCGCTCAGCTCGCCGATCTGCTTGCCGTTGACCATCCGCCCGCGCTCGTCGACGAGATAGAAGCGCCGGTTCTCACGCACGCCTCCGGGCTCGAGCAACAGCTCGTCGCGCGAGGTCACTCGCAGGCCCTTGATGGGCGTGACCAGGAGGCGGCGGACCTTCATCCAGAGATTGTCGCTCACGCGAAGGTCGAGGCTGGGCTGCGCGGTAAAGTCCCGCGGCTCGGATGACAGCACACAGAGTCGTGGTCGTCGGCGGGGGGGTTGCTGGGCTCTGCGTGGCGTATTTCCTTCGCCGCGCCGGGGCTGAGGTGCTGGTCATCGACGCCGGCGAGCTGGGCAGCGGGGCCTCGTCGGGCAACGCCGGCTGGATCTGTCCGGCGCAGGCGGGACCGCTCCCCGAGCCGGGGCTGGCGACATACGGTCTGAAGTCGGTGTTCCGGCCAGAGTCGGCTCTGTATATCGAGCCGAGCCAGCTACCGCGGATGCTGCCCTGGCTGATCCGGTTCGCCCGCCGCTGCAATCACCAGGATCACCGCCGCGGTACCGAGGCGCTGGCCCGGCTCAACCGGCGGACATTTGAGCTGATCGAGGCCTTGGCCGCCGACGGAGTCCAGTTCGAGAGCTACCGGCAGGGCATGCTGTTGGCCGCCGAGCGACGAGAGAGCGCCGTGGCCTTCCTCGATGGGCTGGAGCCGCTGCGGGATCTGGGGTTCGCGCTTCCCCGTGAGGTGCTTGACGGGGCGGCGACCCGCGAGCGGGAGCCGATGCTCTCGACCGTGGTCAAGGCGGGCGTGTTCATCGAGGAGCACATCTACGTGCGGCCGATGACGCTGGTGGACGGGCTCGGGACTCGGTTGCGGGAGATGGGGGTCTCGATCGAGCGACGGACCCCGGTCACCGCCGTGACTGCCTCGCCGAGCAAGGTGGCCGTGCGGACACAGCTCGGCGAGGAACACGCCGCCGACGCGGTCGTGGTGGCCGCGGGGGCGTGGACTCCGCGGCTATTGGCGCCGCTGGGGATCCGCCTCCCGATCGCCGCGGGGAAGGGCTACAGCTTCGACGTACCCGTGGCTCCGGGAGTCACTCCGCGCTCCGCGATGATGCTGCTCGACGCCCACGTCGCCTGTAGCCCGTACGCCGATCGCATGCGGCTCGCCGGCACGATGGAGTTCAGCGGGCTCAACGAGCGACTGGACCACCGGCGGATCGCGGCGATCGGCCGGGGTGCGGCGAGGCTGCTGCCGGACATCGAGCTGGACCGGAGCGAGCACCTGTGGACCGGCATGCGTCCGATCGCTCCGGATGGCCTCCCCGTAGTAGACCGGGTCCCGGGAACGAGCAATGTCTACCTGGCAGGTGGTTATTCCATGCTCGGGATGACCGTTGCCGCCCCGGCCGGTGAAGCGCTCGCACGGATGATGTGCACCGGCCAACGGCCCCCGGAGCTTGCTCCGTTCAGGATCGGGCGGTTCCGCGGCGTCACCGGTCCTCGCCGCCCGGGGCGGTAGGGCCAACCGCCCGGAGCGGTAGGGGCGAGCTGCCCCGGTAGCCTTGCGCGAGCTTATGGACCGACCGCCCGCATCCCCGTTCGTAGCCGTGGTCACGGGCGCGTCGAGCGGGATCGGCGCGGCGACGGCTCGACGCCTGGCGCGTGAGCCCGGCGCATCCCTGGTGCTGGTCGCGAGGCGCGAGGCGCAGCTGCGTGCGCTGGCCGACGAGCTCGGAGGCGCGACGGTGATCGCTCTCGACCTGACCGATGATGATGCTCCGGCACGGATCGCCGAAGTCGTGGAGCGCGAGCACGGCGCGCTGCACCTGCTCGTCAACAATGCGGGCGCGGCGTGGCGTGGACCGTTCGCCGGCACCGGCTGGGAGAACGTCAGGCGCCATATGGAGGTGAACTTCGACGCGCCGGTGCGCTTGACCGAGGCGTTGCTGCCGTTGCTGCGCAGGACGGCTGCCGAGCAGCACTTCGACGGCCGGGCGCGGGTCGCGATCGTGAACGTCTCCAGCACCTCGGCGCGAGTCTCGCGCGCCAATTCGGGCGGGTACTCGGCGAGCAAGTTCGCGCTGGCGGGGTGGAGCGACGCCTTGCAGCTGGAGGAGCAGGAGCACGGAGTTCATGTCGGGCTCGTGCTTCCCGGGTTCGTGGTGACCGAGGGCTTTCCCCAGGTCGAGCTGGTGGAGCGCGCGGCGACGCGCTGGATCCTCGCGCGTCCCGAGCTCGTGGCCGAGGCGATCTTCGATGCCGGGCCGGGGGGCAGGGCTGAGCGCTACGTCCCGCGGCCGTATTGGCTGGCCGCCGCGGCGCGCATCCTGCTCCCTGGCCTTGTCCGTCGCGCGACGCGCAGCGCCGTGCTGACGCCCCACCACGAGAAATAACGCTAAGTGGCCCGTTTCGCAAATACGACGACATTCGCGCGGCCCCCCGGCGGCGCTGGCTCCGGCTTGCGGCCCGCTCGGCATCCAGCCTCGCCGGATCGGGCCGCGCCGGAGTCGTCCGGCTGTCCTCGTCGCCTCGTGTGCCAGAGGCACCCGTCGGCTCCTGCGTCCTTCCCCAGCATCCACCGGTGACCGCTCTCGGTATCGCCGTACTTACGAAACG
>Ga0302326_10029948_pt1 | contig 10905 bp, 7 predicted proteins | sample Palsa_T0_3_FD_202264 | JGI IMG/M metagenome (GOLD analysis project Ga0302326, IMG submission 202264) | Peat permafrost microbial communities from Stordalen Mire near Abisko, Sweden - Palsa_T0_3 | ecosystem: Environmental > Terrestrial > Soil > Palsa > Peat permafrost | place: Sweden: Abisko...
ACCGATGGACTCGACCGCTATCCCGGATCCCACTGCACCGCCACGCCGAGATCGTGCTCGAGATCGACGGCCTGCTCGCCCCCCACCCGTCGTATGACTTCGCGCCCGGACTGTGAGGGCGGGGGGCGGGCGGTCCGCCGGCTCCGCCTGGTCCGCCGGCTACGCCGGGGTACGCCGCCGCGCCGCGCCGCGCGGCGCGCGGCGGACCGCGCCGCGGACCGCCGTGCCGTTCAACGTAACCTTTCCTCCGCTATGAGGGTGTTGCAAAATGCCGCAGGCACGGTTCGACCCGCCGAGATTTAGCGCCATGTACGACCTCCTGGCGCTTTCCAGGAGAGATGGAGAGTGATTCGTCCTTCTCGCGGTGGATTAGCTGATGTCCGGGAGTGGTGGACAGAAGCGACTTTCGCCCGGCCGGTCGCATCGTTTGCCGTGTTTGGACCGTCCGCGATCAGATTGTCGGGCGTTGGCGCCGCGGTCTGGGGGTTTTGTTCGAAAATCTCGAATAATTGTCGATAATCGAACGAGGCCGTCGGCGCGCCGGATACTCCGTAATCCGGGAAGACTGTAACGGAGACGTTTTTCCTGGCCGCGGAGCAATCACGCGTCAAATCCGACCACGACCTGGCGGCGCGCCCAAACCCACGTGCCCTGCCGTTGCCCCCGCGCACCGCGCCCGCGCCCGCGCCCGCGCCCGCGCCCGCGCCCGCGCCCGCGCCCGCGATCCGCAGGAACTCCCACAGATTCGACATGTACAAATTGTGCTCATACATGTTCCCGATCGCCCCGAGCGACGACTGAAACGCCTGCTGCCCTTGCCGGAACGCCAAGCCGTACAGCGTCATATTCCCGAGCGTCAGCCTTCCCGCAGCGGCCATGCCGGCCATGACGGCGTAGGCCCCGTAGAAGGCCCCCGTCCCGACGAACGACAGCAGCTGCGTCCACCACGCCCGCTGCACGTAGAGACGTCGATCCTCGTCGTAGAACCGACGCGAGAGCTCGCGGTAGCGGCCTAGCAGCGTCGTGCCAAGGCCGAAGAGCTTCACCTCTTTTGCGTGCTCGTCGTTGGCCAACACGTACTCGAGGTAGAGCAGCCGGCGGGACTCGGGGGATCGCCAGTTTCGCACCCGGAACGCGAGCTTCGAATACCGCATCTCCGCGAGCGTCGCGGGCACCGTCGCGAGGCAGAGGGCCATGACCGCCCACACGCTCAGGCGCACGAGGACCACCGCGTATCCAGCGAGGGAGAGCACGCTCTGCACGAGCCCGAAGCTCTCCGAGACCAAGGCAATCGGTCGAGACGACGCCTCGCGTCGGGCGCGGGTCAGCTTGTCGTAGAATTCTGGATCCTCGAAGAAGCGCAGGTCGAGGCCGAGCGCCTTTTCCAGGATCGTCACGTTGATGTCGATCCCCAGGCGCGCTCCCAGCAAGCTGCGTACGAGCCCCAGCCCGCGCTGCACGACGGCGAGCCCGACGACGAAACCGAGTTCCACGGCGACCCACGTCCAGGTGACGGCGCGCGACCGGGCGACCACCGCATCGACGATGCGTTTGCCGGCATAGGCGACGCCGAGCGGCAGCAGGCCGCCCGCCAGCGTCATCGCCCCGAGCGCGACGGTCATCGCGCGCGACGAGCGCCACACGAGGGCCAAGGTCATGCGTACGTGTCCGAAGCTCTCGCGCAATCGGTCGAGCGGCGCGCTCGCGGGACGTGCCGGTTCGAGAGGCGGACGGGTCACGCGGGGGGGCCCGTCAGAAGCGCACGTGGAGACCGGCCGTCGCGCCCGCCCCGCGCTCGCGGCCTGCCGCGGGAGCGACCCAAGGCCAGAACGAAAGCGAGGGGGCGGGCAGCGTGCGGGAACGGATTTCGGTGTGCTCCGGCACGAACGTCATCTGCGCGTGCACGATGCCCGCCACTGCGACGAGCGCGAACCCCGCGGCGAACGTGTCGCCCACCCATGCCGCTGCCTGGGCGCGCACGTTGTACGCCGACGCCGTCGTGTCGTGCCGTTTGAGCGCATCGTCGGCTTGCCCCTCGTCGTAGAGCATGAATGCAGCGCCGACCACGCTGCCGAGTGCGAGCAGCGACTCGGTCGACAGAAACAGCCACCCCGCCGTCTCCTGACGGTTTTGGAACTGCCCCACGCCAAAGGGCAGCAGGGCTTCCCATCGGGAGTGCCGCTCGACCACGAGCTCCTCGGCGGCGAGCTTCTCGAGCATCTGCAAGTGCAGCGCGGCTTTCTGTCGCTCGGCCTCGGCTCGGGCCTTTTCCTCCTGCGCCAGGCGCACCCGCTCCGCCTGAAGCCGGGAGAGGCTCTCGTGCAACCGGGCGCGGGCGTCGACGAGGGCGTCCGTCGCCTGCAGCGAGACGCGGAGTGGATCCGGCTGGTACTCGGGCTTGTCGAGAAGCAGGCTGTCGAGGACCGCCTCCGCTTCGGGCTTCTTTCCTTCGGCGAGCAGCACCGCGGCAAGGTACATGCGAGCGTCGGCGATGCCGTCCGGATCCTTGAGGGCCGGCGATCCCGGGCCCAGTAGCGCGCGCAGGCGCGTCTCGGCCTCGTCGTACTTGTGGGCGACATAGGCGCCATGGGCCTTCTCGAGATCGTTCGCCGAATTCGCCAGGGCGCCACGAGGCAACGACAGCGCGAGCGCGACCCCGGCCGCGGCGACGACCGCGCGGCCCGACCGCCACGCCGCGGTCCGCCGACACGACTCGGTCGGGATGCCCACGCCGGCCACGATCCATCAGCCGATGGATGCGCTGCAACCGTTTTTCGCCCGGATCCGACTGCTGAGTCACGGAAAAGACGCATGCACCGTCTTGGCCGCCTCGAGCCGGACGGGTATTGCATCGCCGGTCTCGATCCGTTTGACGGTCACTCGCTCGAACGCGCTGCGGAGCGCAACGATGTTGGCACCCACGCGCACGGCAATCTCAGGGTGCTCCGCGATCTGATAAGTGCTCGAAGGCTCGCCGTCGACCACCAGCGTGGCCGGCTGAACCGGCACCGACACGACCAGCGTCTCGTCCCTTTCCCCGGCCGAGACCGACACCGCGACGGGGGTACAGACGGGACACGTGAACCCGAGCGAGTGCGCCCTGGCGTCGACGGTGAGGACGTCGCCCGTAGCCACGCCGATCGCGGTCTGCCCGTCGATCGAGACAGCGACGCCCATGGGCGGCTTGAGGTCCAGGGTGACGCGCCGATCGACCGACCTGGCTCCGGGAGCATCGTGCGAAGGCGTCCCGATCCGGAGCATGCCGTGAGCAGGACGGGCACCACCCTTCGCCGCGGCGTCGATAGGCACGGCGACAGTGCGGCTGGACGTCGAATCCACGGGCGACTCGCTGGTCCCGCCCGACGTCAGGCCGGTGAGGGAGACCGCCGGGGATGCCGTGCGCCGGTGGAGCACCCGCAGCCCAACCTCGCCGACCCCAACGACGCCGAGCATCGCGGCGACTCCCACCGCGGCGCGGCGCAGGACACGCCCTCGCAACTCGGCGCGCTGCAGGCTGGCGACGACGTGCAAGAGGTTGGGATCGTCCGGCGAGAGCGCGAGCGCCCGGTTGTAGTCGCCCGCCGCGGAGATCGCGTCACCGCGCTTGCGTGCCTCGCCGGCCAGACCGCAGAGCTTCTCGACGAGCGCCGCTTCGTGCGCCGTGGCGTACGCGCGGGGGTCCTCGAGCCACTCCTCGAGCGCCTGTTGCGGCGAGGCCACGCCAAGCCGCTCGAGCTCCGCCGCGATCGCCTGGCCCGTGGCGGCCGCGTCTGGGAATCGGTCGTCGGGGGAGCGAGCGATCGCGCGATCCGCGATGGCGCTCCAGCGCGCGCCGACTTCGGGCCGCTCCACATGAGCCGGCGAGTGGACACCGTCGAGCACGCGCCGCAAGACCTGCGCGGCGTTCGTGCCTTCGAACGGCAGGTGCCCGACGAGACACTCGTAGAACACCACGCCCAGCCCGTAGACATCGGACCGGCCATCGACCTCGCCGCCCTCGATCTGCTCGGGCGCCATGTGCGCGGGGCTACCGAGAACCTGCCCGGTCGACGTGACGCCCTGGACGTCGAGGAGCTTCGCGATGCCGAAGTCCGTCAGCTTGACCGTCGCCCGAGGGCCGCCCGATGGCGGCGTCGAGTCGCCTGGGCGCTCGGAGGCAGGCGGGCGCCGTTCGAGCAAGACGTTCTCGGGTTTCACGTCCCGATGGATGACGCCATGGCCGTGGGCATGGGTGAGGGCGCTCGCCAGCTGGTGCGCAATGCAGGCCGCGATCTCGGCAGGCATGGCGCCGCGATCCTGCAGGAGCTTGCGCAACGTGGGGCCGCGCACGAGCGCGGCGACCAGATATTGCTCGTTCTCTCCCGGCTCGCTGACGTCATAGACCTCGACGATGTTGGGGTGACGCAGCTTCGCCACGGCGTGCGCCTCGGTGCCGAAGCGGGACGCGACCTCGGGCGATTCGCGCAGGTGCGGGTGGATGATCTTGACGGCGACCTCGCGTCCGAGCCGTCGATCGCGCGCGCGATAGACCGTGGCCATCCCGCCGTGCCCGAGCTCGTCGAGGAGCTCGTACTTGGCGAGCTGCGGAAACCGCGCCCCCCTGTCCGCGGCGGCCTCCAGACTATCCCCCCGCTTGCGCCAAGAGCTCGCCGTGGTAGCCGTGAAACGCGCTTTGCTCGGGCCACTCGGGGGCCCCGGCGAGCAGCGCCCGGACGTCGTACGCGCGGCCACCATCGACCGCGACGATCGCGGCCGCGTAGCGCATCGCCCAGTGCACGAGGGGCGACGCGGAGGCGGCGCGCGACAGGATTCGCGCATCCCCGTTGCGGCTCTCGTGTGCGAAGGCGCGGGCGAACGCCGCGAGACCCTGGCGCAGCGACTCGATACGGCGGCGCGCCATGAGACCCCGCGCCCGATTGGGCAGCGCCCCGAGCTGCTCGGCCTTGCGCAGAGCGTCCTGCCGGCGCCCCTCGAAGGTGTCGAGCAGCGTCTCCACGAAGAGCCGTTGCTCGATGGCCGCATCCCAGGCCGGGCCCTTGGCCGACCGATCGAGCGCGCGGCGCCCCCCCTCGAGCCAGCCGTACGCCGAGTAGGCCGTGGCGCGCAGCAAGGGGGCCATCGTCTCGGCGTATGCGACGCGAGCGATCGACCCCTCCCACGTCCCGATGACGCGCTCGACGTCGCCGGACATCAGGAGCTTGCGCATCCGCCATCGCCCGATCAGCACGGGCGTGAAGAGCACGGCCGTGACGACCAGCATCGGGACGAGGGCTCGAGGGTCGCGCCCGACAGCGACGAGCGCCAACGTCATCCCGACGAGCGCGAGGGGAAGGGAGCGCAGGGCGCGCGACGGACGGGACGGGGCGGGAGCGGACATCGGCAGCCCTTAACCTGTAAGCCTTGCTGGGCCGAGCGCAAATGCGCCCCCTTCCGGAGAGCCTCGTTGAGTTGAGAGCATGGGCCGTTTAGGCTCAGGTCTGATGCGCACCGAGAAGGACGTCGAAGCGTATCTCTTGCGCTCCAACCGGCGCTACCGTGGCGTCGAACGGCGCCCAGGTACGTTTCTCGTAGAGACGGGCGAGGGGCTACCGCCACTGGCCGTCCTCGTCGACCCCCCCCTCGTCCTTTTGCGGGCGCAGGTAGGCCGCATCGCCGACGCGACCGACGGACCCACCAGCGAGGCCGCGCTGTTTCGCAGATTGTTGCAGCTCAACGTGCGAAACCTCGTCCACGCGAGCTACGGCATCGAGGACGACCATGTCGTGCTGTCGTGCGCGCTGGAGCTCGAAAACCTCGACTTCAACGAGATCCAGGCCGCTCTCGACGAGATGGACGTGGCTCTGACCTCGTCCCTCGTCGCGCTCGCCGCCCAAAAGGACGCCTAAGAGACCATGGGGATCTTCAGCCGCCTCGCGAAGCTCATCCAGAGCAACCTCAACGACCTGATCAGCCGCTCGGAGGACCCCGAGAAGATGCTGAACCAGGTCGTCCTCGACATGAACAACCAGCTCGTCGAGGCGAAGAAGCAAGTCGCCGCGTCGATCGCCGACGAGAAACGGCTGGCCAAGCAGTTCGAGACGGAGCAAGGCAACGCCCAAGAGTGGGAGCGTCGCGCGATGATGGCGCTGCGCGCTGGCAACGAGGAGCTCGCGAAGGAGGCCCTGGCTCGAAAGCGCGAGTACGACGAGCTCGCGGGCACGCTGAAGGACCAGTGGACCAAGCAGAAGGCCGCGGTCGATCAGCTCAAGAAGGCCTTGCGGCTCCTGAGCGACAAGATCGAAGAGGCCAAGCGAAAGCGCAACATCCTCATCGCCCGGAAGAAGCGCGCCGAGGCGCAGCGCGCCATCCAGGAGACGATGAGCGGGCTCCGCGATCAGAGCTCGTTCGAGACCTTCGACCGGATGTCGCAGAAGATCGACCAGCTCGAGGCCGAGGCGGAGGCGCAGTCCGAGCTCGCCGAGGAGGCCACCGGGGATTCCCTCGCCGCCAAGTTCCAGACCCTCGAGCGATCGAGCGGCGCAGACGACGATCTCGTCGCGCTCAAGCGGAAGATGGGCCTCTTGCCGCCGGAAGAAGCGCCTGCGCCGGCCGCGCCCGTGCAGGCACGTGTCGAGGAGCCCGCACCCGCCCGCAAGAGCGAGCAAGAAGAAGTCGCGGCGGCCCTCGAGGAGCTCGAGGCCGAGCAGGAAGCGGGCGAAGCCAAGCGGAAGGCGGGGCGGTAGTCTCTGTCCGCCGTGGCCGCTGTCCCTGTCGCCGAGGGCGCGTCGCGCCGGTCGCTCCACACCGAGGCGGCCGATGCGCTCATCGCGCGCCTCGAGACCGATCCGGCGCGCGGTCTCGCGACGACCGAGGCGAAGGCGCGTTCGGCGCGCGATGGCTTGAACGAGCTGCCGAAGCCCGTGGGTAAGAGCGCGATCGCGCAGCTCCTCGGACAATTCACCAATCCCATCGTGCTCACGCTGCTCGCGGCGGCCGCCATCGCGCTCGTCGACGGAGCGAGCCGGCGGGGCGAGCCCGTGCTCGTGCGTTTCGGCGACGCCACGGCGATCCTGCTCATCGTGGCGGTCAACGCCGTCATCGGGTTCGTGCAAGAACAGCGCGCCGAGGCCGCGCTCGCGGCGCTCGAGAAGATGCAGACTCCCGGCGCGCGCGTGCGGCGCGACAACGAGGTGCAGGTCATCCCGGCGCCCCTGCTCGTGGCCGGCGACATCGTCGAGCTCGAGGCTGGCGACGCCGTCCCGGCGGACGCGCGCCTCTTGCAGGCCATCAACCTCTTCGTGGAAGAGAGCTCGCTGACGGGCGAGAGCGTGCCCGTCGAGAAGGACGCGCGCGCCGCCGTCGCCGACGACGCCCCGCTGGGCGACCGGGCGACCATGCTCTTCGTCGGGACGAACATCATCCGCGGGAAAGGGCGAGCCGTCGTCGTCGCGACGGGCCCACGTACGGAGCTCGGTCACCTCGCGGCGCTCATCCACCGACCGCGCGACCGGAAGACGCCCCTCGAGGAGCGGCTCGAGTCCTTCGGGCAGCGGATCCTGTGGGGCTGCCTCGGCCTGTCCGCCGTCCTCTTCGCTCGCGGGATGATCCGCGGCGACAGGAGCTGGCACGCCCTGCTCCTCGAGGCCGTGAGCCTCGCGGTCGCGGCCATCCCCGAAGGGCTCCCGGCGATCACGACGATCACGCTCGCCCTCGGGATGCAGCGCATGGCCAAGCGCGGGGCCATCATCCGCAAGCTCGCCGCCGTCGAGACCCTCGGCGCCGCATCCGTCATCTGCAGCGACAAGACGGGGACCCTGACGCAGAACGAGATGACGGTGCGCGAGGTCTACGCAGGCGACACGCGGTACACGGTGACCGGCACCGGGTACGACCCGGCCGGCGCGGTCGTCGATCCGTCGGGCAACCCCGTAGGCGAGCCGGCACGACCCCTCGCCCACCTGCTCGCGACGGTGGCCTTGTGCAACAACGCGTCGCTCCAGCGGCGCGACGGCGCGTGGACCGTCGTCGGCGATCCGACCGAGGGCGCCCTTCTCACGCTGGCCGAGAAGGGCGGCGTGCGGCGCGATGCGATCGTGTCGTCGGTCCAACTCCTCACCGAGCTCCCCTTCGACAGCGATCGCAAGCGAATGACGGTGGCCACCCTCGATGCGTCGGGCCGCGAGGTCGTGCACTCCAAGGGGAGCGCGGACGTGCTCCTGCCCCTGTGTGCGGCCTACGAGGCGGCCAGCGGGCCGCGCCCCCTCGACGCCGAGTCGCGGGGCGCGATCCTGCGCGAAGCCGAGAGGATGAGCACCCAAGCCCTTCGCGTCCTGGCGGTGGCGCGGCGCGATCTCGGACGGGCCTCGCCCGCGCAGCTGCAGGAGGCCGGCGGCGGCAAACACCTGTCGCTGAGGCCGAGGTTCGTGCTCGAGGATCAGCTCACGCTCGTCGGCCTGGTGGGCATGATTGACCCCCCCCGCGACGGGGTACGCGAGGCCGTCGCGCGGTGCCACGAGGCGCACGTGCGCGCCGTGATGATCACGGGCGATCACAAGCTCACCGCCGTGGCCATCGCGAAGGAGCTCGGGCTCTGGGACGAACGCGCGGTCGCTCTGACCGGGACCGAGCTCGACAAGCTCGACGACGCCGCGCTCGCGGCGTGCATCGACAACGTGCGCGTCTTCGCGCGCGTCACCGCCGAACAGAAGCTGCGAATCGTGGCTGGTCTCAAGCGCGCGGGCCACGTCGTGGCGATGACGGGCGATGGCGTCAACGACGCGCCCGCGCTGCGCGAGGCGCACATCGGCATCGCCATGGGCCGCTCCGGGACCGACGTGGCACGCGAGGCGGCCGACATGGTCATCGCCGACGACAACTTCGCCACGATCGTCGACGCGGTGCGCGAGGGCCGCGCCATCTGGCGCAACATCCAGAAGTTCATCTTCTTCTTGCTGTCCTCCAACGCCGGCCTGCTCGTGGCGGTGTTCACGGTCGCGTTCTTCACGGACCTCGCGCCCCTGACGCCCCTCATGATCCTGTGGATCAACCTCGTCACCAACGGGCTGCCCGCGCTGGCGCTCGGTGTGGACACGCCGGATCGCGGGCAGATGCAGGAGCCCCCGCGCCGGCGCACCGCCGGTCTCATGGAGACGAGCGATTGGCTGGGCATCGCGTTCGTCGGCGCGTGTATGCTACCTCGTGCCGACGCGCGTCGGCGACCCGGTCGCCGGGCTTCGCGCGCGCGCCATCGCGTTCTCGCTCCTCGCGCTCAGCCCCTTGTTCCACGCGTTCAACTGCCGCTCGGCGCGGCGGTCGGTGCTGTCGTTGCGACCTCTCTTGACCGCGGCGCTCGTCGGCGCCGTCGTCGTCAGCGGGGGGATACACTTGGTCGCGGTGCTCGTGCCGACCCTGCGGCCCGTGTTTCGGACGTTCCCACTCGACGCGCACGAATGGATCGTGTTGCTCGGGCTCTCCGCGGCCATCATCCCGGCGATGGAGGTCTTCAAGCTGGCGCAGCGGGCGGGGACGCTCGCGGGCGGGACCGGGCCGGCGGCGGGAGCGACAGAGACATGAGCGCGCGTGTTCGTGCGGCGGCGGTTGCGATTGGCCTTGCCGCGTGCGGCGGCGCAGCGTCGGAAGAGCCGAAGACGGGCGGCGTCCCGTCCGGGGAGGCGGCGCAGTCCGATCCCGGGTTCACCGATTATGCGGCGTCGCACGGCATCGAGACGCTCAACGGCGGCGGGGGCGACGCGCCCGAAGTGACGGCGGACGGGCTCCGGCTGGAGCTGCTCGACAGGGACAAGCCCGTGAAGCTCGACGGCGTTCTGACGGAGTGGCCTCCCTTCGCCAAGGCGGGCGTCGCGGCCAAAGGTTCGACCTCGTCGCAGATGAGGATCGGTCTTCAGTACGACGACGCAAAGCTCTACGTCGGCGCCGACGTGTCCGACGCGTCCTTTCATCCGGGCGAGGACCACGTCTCTCTCGTGCTCGCGGTGCCGCAGCCGGGTGGCGGGTACGCGACGCGTGAGCTCACGTTCTTCGCCGGCAAGCCCGGCGAGACCGAGGGCAGCGTCCGCTACGGGCGAGCAGGGGCCGTGCCGGGGGCCAAGATCGTCGAGGCGCCGACGGGCGCGGGGTATTCGCTCGAGGCCACCGTGCCGTGGTCGTCGTTCTCGGAGGCGCGCGTCACGCGGGTGGGGATCCACGGGGTCGCGCGGTACGTCGAGGGCGACTCTGTGATCGCGACGGGTCCGAGCGACGTCCAGCGACCCGCGTCGCTCGCGTGGGTGCCGAGCGAGCCGGAGCTGTCGATGATCGAGCAGCTGCTCGGCCCGAAGGGCCTCACCAAGACGGCTCCGATCGCGGAGGTGGTCGCCGACCTGACGGGCGACGGCGTGCGCGAGCGCGTGGCGGTGTTCGATCACTATCTGACGATCTGCGGGACGTCGTTCATGGGCGGTACGGGCTACTTCTTTCGCGACCTCGGCGGCGATCTGGTGAAGCTCGAGGCGCGGGACGCCGCGGGGCGAGGGCACGCCGAGGTCGTCGTCCAGCGGCGCGCCGCGGTGGGCGACGCGAAGCGCGAGGTGCTCGAGGTCCTCACGGCGACCGGCCCGTCGGCCGAGCCGCGCGTGGCATTCGCCCACGAGATCTCGGTCCGCCAGGGGCAGAGCCACATCGACAACGCGATCCGCATCGCGCGCGGCCAGATCGAAGTGACGACGGAGCCCGCAACGAGTTGGGACCCGCAGTCGTACAAGGAGCCCATCGCGAGCGACGTCGAGCCGATCTTGCTCCCTTGGGGCGGCGTGAAGTCGGAGACGTGGCGCTGGGACGGCTCACGGTTCGCCAAGGCGCACGAGGTCACGCAGAAGGAGACATACGCGGGCGCCGGACCGGTCGATCGCTCGGCGCCGCGCCCGGTGG
>Ga0302326_10029949_pt1 | contig 10905 bp, 9 predicted proteins | sample Palsa_T0_3_FD_202264 | JGI IMG/M metagenome (GOLD analysis project Ga0302326, IMG submission 202264) | Peat permafrost microbial communities from Stordalen Mire near Abisko, Sweden - Palsa_T0_3 | ecosystem: Environmental > Terrestrial > Soil > Palsa > Peat permafrost | place: Sweden: Abisko...
CGCCCGGAGGCGCGATGAGTTTACTCTCCGAATTTCTCGCCATCACCGAAGACTGGCGCAGTGTCTTCCCGCAAGAGCGAACCTTTCAGCGCGCCGTGCGGCAAGCGCTCGGTTCCCTGGTGTGCCTGGGCCGGCGCTGCCTGACTCGTATTATCTGGACTAATGGAGGCCAATGCTTGCGAAGCAAGCTCCAACCGGAAGCCCGGAAACCAAGACCGGTGTGACTAAAGTTCTAGAACCGGCACGGATTACCGCTGGCTGGAATTGCGTTACACTCCTCAAAATGCGATCAAGCCGTCTCAATTGTGTCACCGCTTTGTTGTCGATCTTTCCTTTGGGCGTTGGTGTTCTTTGGGCTCAAGCGCCAGCGCCGCCGCAAGCGATTTTGCCGCCGCCCCCGACGAATGCCGGCTGCATCATTCAAAGTGATTTCGGGTCGGGTTCGCACCACAATTTTGAAACGCTCGTGCTGGAGGGCAGCAAGCTGGTTCACTACTGGCACGACAACGCGGATGTTAATTACACGTGGCGGCGGGGACAGGTGATTAGCCGGCAGGCGACGGGTTATGGCTGTTTGATTCAGAGCGATTTCAAGAGCGGGAGCCACGGGAATTTTGAAGTGGTGGTGCCGGAGGGGTCACAGTTAGTGCACTATTGGCATGACAACTCGAACACCGCCTTGCCGTGGCAGCGCGGGGGAGTGATCAGCAGCCAGTCGACGGGGCCGGCTGGGATCATCCAGAGTGATTTTAAGAGCGGGAGTCATGGGAATTTTGAGGTGGTGGCGCTCGAAGGGCGAACGCTGGCGCATTACTGGCATGACAATTCGAACGTTAACAATCCGTGGCAAAGAGGCGGGACGATTTCAGCAGTTGCCAGTGGGCCAGCTTCGATTATTCAAAGCGATTTCAAGAGCGGGGAGCACGGAAACTTTGAATTGGTTGCTCCGGAGGGGAACAACCTGGTGCATTATTTTCACGACAACTCGAATGTCAACAATCCGTGGCAGCGCGGGCAGACGGTGACACAAGGCGTGACAGGACCGGCGAGTTTGATTCAAAGCAACTTTGGTTCAGGCGGGCATGGCAATTTTGAGTTGCTTGTTCCGCAAGGCGGGAATTTGGTGCATTGGTACCACGACAACTCAAACGTCAACAATCCATGGCAGCGCGGGCAGACGGTATTAGCGGGGATTGCCGGTTATGCTTCGCTGATTCAGAGTAACTTTGGGAGCACGAACCACGGGAACTTTGAGGCGGTGGCATTTCATGGCGGGCAGGTGTTCCATCATTTTCACGACAACTCAAACGTAAATAACCCGTGGCAAGCGGGGCAGCAGATCACGGTGCAGAGCCGGAGCCAAAAGATTTGCCAGTTGACTGGAGAGTACGATTACGGCAATGAGCACAATGCATTCAATGCGACTGGCTCGCGTTATCAGCTGCAAGGCACAGATCTTGGGTATCCGTTCGAACATGCAGGCCGGGTGTATTTTGCTTTCGGAGATTCGGGCGATAACGGGATCGACAGCATTGCGTACACGCGCGATTTGACGGCGGAGAATTGTTTGCACCTCGACTTTGTGGCGGATGGCAATCAGTTTAAGCCGATTACGATTTACGACGCGGCGACGAATTCGAACTTATCGATGGGGTATTTCGAGGTGCCGACGACGGGGTTTAGCGCGAACGGCAACCTCTATCTTTTTGCGTGGACGGACCATCGGGCGTTGCCGGGCTCAAACCCAAAGGCTGTCTGCGGGCCGAATCTGTTCACGAATCAGGTGGGCCACGCGGCGCTGGCTCGTTCGAAAGATAACGGCATCAGTTATCAGGCAGTGTTTCAGGATCTAGGCGAGCATTTCGTCTATTTGTCGACGGCGGTGGTGGATGCGGCTTCGATTGCGGGTTTGCCGGTGAGCGCGGGGCAGGGGTTGTTGATTTGGGGCACGGGCGCTTGCTACCGTCAGAGCAACGTAGGTTTGGCGTTTGTGCCGCTGAATCAAGTTGAAGACAAAAATGCGATTCGGTATTTGACGGGGGTGGGCGCAAACGGCGTGCCGGTTTGGGGGACGCTCGAGCAAATCAGCGCCAGCGGACCGATCCACCAAGCTAACGCCGGGCCGCATTATCTGTTAACGGGCGAGCATAGTAATTGCCTGGGCGAGTTGTCGGTAACTTGGAATAGCAATTTGAATGAGTGGCTGATGCTATACAACTGCAACGAAGGGAAACCGAACGGGCAGGTTTTGGCGCGCGCGGCGGCGCATCCGTGGGGGCCGTGGTCCGATGCGGCCGTGCTGTTCGATCCGCATACGGATTACGGATTTTCTTACTTTATTCATTGTCAGCCGAATTCGCCGCCGACCGAGACGTGTAATGCGGTGAACGATAACTTGAACGATGGCAACAGCCCTGGCCAGCCGGGTGCGGGCGATGTGTATGCGCCGTACATCATTCCGCGCTATACAGAGGGAGGTTTGCATGCGACGACGATTTACTTTACGATGTCGACGTGGAATCCGTATGACGTGGTGTTGATGCGGGCGACACTGGCGGTGGGCGGGATCTATCCGTATGGGCACGATACCTGTAAGAACGGTTTTGTGTGGCGCGAAGCGGCGCCGGACGATCACGTATGCGTGACGCCGGCGGTGCATGCGAGCACGCAGCAAGAGAATGCGCAAGCGGATGCGCGGCGAGTACCGAACAGCGGCACGGCGTCGCAGGACTTGTGCATTTCCGGGTTTGTTTGGCGCGGCGCGTTTGACGACGACCGGGTGTGCGTGACACCGCAATCGCGCACGCAGGCGACGGCCGATAATGCAGCGGCGTCGAGCCGGCGCGCGAGTTCGTTGGACGTGCCGCTGAAACCGGGGCCGCCGTTGAAGAAGAAGGCACTTGAGTGAGCGAGCGCGGAAGGGGCTTCCAGTCACTCATTGGCTGTTCCGAGCCAAGAGCGGCTCCCGATTCAAGGCCGCACGGGCTTCGCGGACCAATTGCCCCCAGCCGTTTACTTGCAGCTCGCGGATTAGGGAGTGCATCTGGTGTCTTGGTCCCAAGACATCGCCGGAAGCTGCTTTTACCTGTATTGAACGAATGGTGTAGAGCATTCGCGCTTCATATTGGTGTGTTCCGGCACAGAGCGGCCGCGAGCTTGCGAAGGCGCGCGCGGCTTGAGAGAGCCTTCCTTGCGCGAGGTACGACTCAATGAGGGCCGATTCGGCGCCACATTCTCTGGCCTCGTCCTTTACGCTGTGGAATCCACTTGCGGCTTGCTGGATGGTTTCTTCCGTATGCGCTGCATGGCCGCCGGCAATTCGCAAGCGTGCCTCGGCGATCGACGCGTCCCAAAGGTTCACTTTCTGCTGCTGGGATTCATAGTAAGACTGTGCGTCTTTGAGCAGGTCCTCTGCGCGGCGAATATTTCCTTGTTCGCGAGCGATGTCCGCCAGCAGGTAGGCGTTATCGGCCACTAATTGCTTGGAGTTGGCTTGTCGAGCCAGCATTAACGATTGCTCCAAGGCGGTCTTACCCTGCTCAGCGTCTCCGCCGGCATGAATATCGTCTCCGAGATGCTGCAAAGTCAGAGCTCTTAAAGAGAGACTCTTGGACTCGACGAGAAGACTCTGCGCTGTGCGGACGTGATCCAGCGCGGCGCGCAAGTCGCCATTGTCGCGATTTAGCGCCTCGAGGGTGAGGTGAGAGCGCGCAATTTGATCGCGATCACCGAGCCGTTGCGCACAGGCCAGTGACTCTTGGAAGGCTTTTTTGGCGTCTGCCTCGCGTCCGAGATGACGAAGAATCGTTCCCATGTTCGTGAGTTCGCGTGTTTGCGCATGCAGGTCCTCTCCCTCGCTTGAGATCTGGAATGCCTGTTGGAGCAAGGCTAACGCCCCTGCCAGATCGCCGCGGGATTTTCTGACAAGCGAAAGATTGTTCAAAATGCTTGATTGTGCGGTTTTGTTATCGATCTGCCGGAACAAAGCGAGTGCGGTATTTGAGTGGGCTTCGAGGGCGGCATAATCGCCCTTGTTGAAAGACATTCCGCCGAGGCGATCCTCTATGGAAGCCACTTCATAAAGATCGCCGTCTTCGCGTGACAAGGCTTCCGAATCTGCGTACACCTTCACGGCTTCAGCGAAGCGATTCATCTCACGCAGGGCGTCCCCTTGGACTTGCAGTGCTTCCGCTTTCAGTTCGCGCTCGCCGATCCGATCAGCCGTCTCGGCCGCCGCGCGAGCTTCCGAGAGTTGCTGTTGATAGCGAGAGAGAAGCTCGCAGGCACGCGCTCTTTGCAGGCGGATGCGAGCATCGTCAGCCGTGCCAACGGAAATGCCTCGCACGGAATCGAGGGTCTGAAGCGCATCGGCAGGTGCGCCGGCGTTGGCTTGCGCAGCAGCCAGACGTAAGCCATAATCCGCGTTTTTTGGATTTAGCCGCAACAGCTTTCGATAAGTCTCCACTGCGCCGGCCTTGTCTCGCGTGTACTCCTGGTAGCGCCCGCGGATCAGAAATTGATTCTGCTCGCTAAGGCCGGAGGCGAGGTCATTGGCTAACTTCGCCTCGCGCTGCGCGAGAGATTCATAGCCGAGCGTGTGCAGCGCCGCGCTATAAGCATAATGGCCTAGCGGATTCTTAGGCTCGGCGTCAGTAGCTCTACGGAATAAACTGCGCGCCGCTGGCCAATCCGAGTGCCTTTCGCGCTCTACGCCTTCCGAATAGAGTTGCTCAAAGACGGATTTAGGTTTGAAGACAGCCGGACCTTTCTCGAGGAGCAACACGCCAGCGGCCAAAACCACTGCTATAAGACCGAATGCCCAAACGGCTTTTTTGCGATACCACGAGCCTGCGGAATAAGGCCGCGCCTGCACCGCTACACCATTTAAATAGCGATCTACATCGGCGATCAACTGTTGCACACTGCCGTAACGAGCTGCTGGATTTTTCCTCATGGCAGCAGCGACGATGCGGTCCAAGCTCTGCCGCCAAGCTGCATTTCCGCCGATCTCGCTCGGCGGCGGCGGCTCTTCTTGATACACCGCTCGCGAAATCGCTTGCAAGTTTGCCGCTTTGCCCGCGTAAGGACTCTGCCCGGTTAGCAACTCGTAAAGCAGAACGCCCAGGGAATAGATATCGCTGGATGGCGTTGTTGGTTCGCCGCGCAATTGCTCCGGGCTAGCGTATTGCGGGGTAGCGGGGCGGGACATAGTCAAGGTAGCGGCTTCGGTGGCAGAAGGGTCAACCACTTTGGCGATACCGAAATCGAGCAGCTTGGGATTGCCGCCTTGCATCACGAGTATGTTCGCGGGCTTGAGATCGCGGTGGACGATGCCCTGACTGTGGGCATATTCGACCGTCTCGCAAACCAGGCGGAAAAGTCGCAAGCGCTTAGACACATTCAGCGCGTTTTCCCGGCAGTAGTTGTCGATTCGGATGCCCTCGACGAAGTCCATGACCAGGAAAGGCAGGCCATCAGGAGTTGTCCCGCCGTCTATCAAGCGGGCGATGTTAGGGTGGTGGAGTCGCGCAAGGATCTGGCGTTCGGCCCGGAAGCGGTTGGTTTCCTGTTCGCTCGGCAGCCACAGTTTGACAATCTTGATGGCGACTTGTTGCTCGAATTCGCCATCGGCGCGAACGGCCTCGTACACCACGCCCATGCCTCCTTCGCCAACTTGCCGAACCAGCGAGTAATTGCCTAGCCTTTGCCCGGGGGCCAAGTGGTTGGCAAACACCGAGTCGTGCAGAATGGCGGGGCGTTCTAAAAACTGTGGGGAACCATCGTAAGCGCGCAGCAGATCTTCCAGCTCACGGCGGACTTCAGTATCGCCGACCGCCGCCAAAACTCTGCCGCGCAGTTCGGCGGGAGCATCGCGCGTTAGCTCGAATTCGTCTTTGATGCGGAGCCACTGTTCGCTGGTCATGGTTCGACGGCGGATTGCGACAGTTCGCGGTAGATCCAGGTTTTGGCCAGAATCCAGTCGCGCTTTACGGTGGACGGTGAGATGTGCAGGACCTCGGCGGTCTCCTCGATGGTCAGGCCGGCAAAAAATCGCAGCTCTACGATGCGGCCCTGTTGAGGGTCGATCTTGCTGAGCCCGTGGAGAGCGTCGTCCACCGCCAAGATGTCGGTTTCGTGGCCGGCAGCGACGGCAAAAGCTTCTTCGAGCGAAAGCTTCTGAGCTCCGCCTCCGCGCTTGGCGGCCTTCTGGATCCTGGCGTGATCGACCAGAATATTTCGGATGAGCGTTGCGGCTACGGCGAAGAAATGAGCGCGGCCGTGCCATTGAATGTGGGTTTCATCGACAAGTCGAAGATAGGCTTCGTGCACCAGGGCGGTGGTTTGCAGTGTGTGGCCCGTGCGCTCGGAATGCAGGTAGCGCGCAGCAATGCGGCGCAGCTCGTGGTAGACGAGCGGCATCAGACGATCAAGAGCGCTCTGGTCACCAGCCTGCCACTCGGCCAGAAGCCGCGTCACATCGCGAGACTCGGACGCGCTCCCCGCTTCATGGTTTTCGTGAACCAATGGCAGCCCCCTTTTTCGCATTCATTAAGAGAACGCGAACCCAGTTTGAATCATTTTCCGCCTTTGTCCCGGAACTGTCAACGCTGACCGCGGTCCTATACCGTTGAATTTTGGGAGTGAAAATGAGTAAGGCTGACCGAGTTTTCGTTACCGGCGGTACCGGTTACATTGGAAAACGCCTCATTCCGGCGTTGCACGCCCGCGGCTACGAAGTGATTGCTTTGACGCGGGAACAATCGGTAGGAAAGCTGCCCTGGAACTGTACGCGAGTCACGGGCGACGCGCTGGACGGAGACTCTTACCGCCATTTTGTTGAAGGCGCAGACACGTTTATTGCGCTGGTGGGTGTTCCGCATCCGAGCCCCGCGAAAGCCGGTCAATTCCGGCAGGTAGACCTGCGTGCGGGGTTAGAAGCGGTACGCGTTGCGTCCGAAGCGAAAGTGCAGCACTTCATCTACCTAAGCGTGGCCCAGCCAGCGCCGGTGATGCAAAGCTACGCGGCGGTGCGCGCTGAGTGTGAACAAGCTATTGCCGCCAGCGGATTGGCGGCTACCGTGCTGCGTCCTTGGTACGTGTTGGGGCCCGGGCATTTGTGGCCTTATTTCCTACTCCCGTTCTACAAGGTGGCGGAATGGATCCCGCAAACCAGCGAAAGCGCGCGGCGCCTGGGGTTAGTGAACATTCGGCAGATGGTGCAGGCGTTGGTGCGCACGGTGGAAGATCCTTGCCAGGGAGTGCGCATCCTTAAGGTTAGCGACATACGTAAACTTGGCGCGCCACAGACTGGCTCTCGAAAAAAAGGCGTTTGAGCTGAACCAATCCGAGCCCCGGTTTTCGCATTCATTGTCGATCAGTCATAACGAAATGTCTGGTTAAAAACATTTGGAGAAGAATATGCGATTTCAACTCAAACGAATCTTGTTGGCGACGGCGGTTGTTTGCGCGTTCGCCGCCACTTCAGCGCAGGCGTGCAAGCTCGGTTTAGCAGGTAAGCAGCCAGCGGCTCTCGCGGAAAAAATACCCTCGACGTTAGTAGGCGATGCGGACAAATTGCCGCCCCACGAGCCGACCATCGTTGGTTTATGGAATTCGGAATTCCTGGGAGCCGATGGCTCAGACGATAAAGGGTTCGACTCCTTCTATATTGATGGAAACGAACTTTTGATCGATAACAGCGCACCCGCTACCGATAACGTCTGTTCGGGCGTTTGGGAGAAAACGGGCGCTCGTACCTACGTCGTCAATCACCCATCCTGGGACTTTGATTTATCCGGCAATTTGATCGGCATCGTCGTTCTAAGCGAGACGATCACCGTGGATGAGAAAGGCAATAAGTTCAAAGGGTCGGGGTCGGTCACTGTCTACGACCCTACTCTCAGCACCATCACGTACCAAACCACCGGCACCTTCACCGGCACCCGAATTGTGGCGAAGTCAAACTAACTGAAAGGGATATATGTCCGATCTAATCGACAAAATCAAAGATATTTACGGCGCGTTTGGGCGCGGCGACATAGCCACAATTCTGGCGAGCCTCACAGACGACGTAAGTTGGGAGGTTGAAGCGCCCGCCGAACTCTCCTGGTCCGGCATCCGTCATACCCCCCAAGAAGCTAGTGGTTTTTTCGCCGGGATTGCCGCCGAGCACGCCAATCCTAGTCTCGAAATGACTGAGTTCTTCGCGTCCAGCGATGCCGTTGCCGCGTTTGGACGGTACCAAGCCACCGTTAAGGCAACCGGCATACGCGTGGACACGCCAATAGCGCACTATTTCAAATTTCGCGGCGGCAAGATTGCTCGCGTGGTCGACGTCCTCAACTCTGGCGCTTTTGTCGAAGCCAACCGAGCGGCCTCAGGACCCCAAATCTCACAGCTAACCGCAACCGTGCAAGAGCTCTACGCCGCATTCGGCCGAGGAGACGTGGCGGCAATTCTGTCAAAGCTTGCCGACGATGTCGTTTGGGAATCGGAGGGACCAGCCGTGATCTCGTTTAGCGGCATTCGCTGCGGGAAAGCGGAAGCAAGAGGTTTCTTCGAAGCGCTCGGCGCCGACCACTCCAACCCGCAACTCACCATCACTGAATATGTGGCCTGCGGGGACACGGTCATGACCATCGGCCGCTATACCGCCACGATCAACGCGACCGGCAAGAAATTTGACTCACCCATCTCTCACTATTGGAAGTTTCGCGACGGGAAGGTCATCCACTACGTAGGCCTCGCCAACACCGCGGCGGCATTGGAAGCGCTTCAGCCCGCAAGCACAGCCGCGCAGAGCGCGTTCACCATCGCCTTCAATCCAAAGGGAATGCCGATGGCCAAGTACGCTGAAGTCATCCGGCGCTTGGAGTTGGCCGGCGCAGGGAAGCCGACCGGGCGGCTATTTCATACTTGTTACGGTCCGGAAGATGCGCTCCGAGTTTTAGATGTCTGGGCTAGCATGGAGCAATTCCAGCAATTCGGGGCCATTCTGATGCCGATTCTGGTCTCGTTGGGGATTGACCTCGGTGAGCCGGACATACAGCCGCAGCACAACAGTCTGTTTGGTCAATACTACGAACTCGGCGTTGCGCCCACTTCCTTGGCCGCGACTGCAAGATGACGAGGCGAGGCTGACCTTCTATGAAACAGGAATATGACGACGAACTTAGGGCGCGCCGAGAAGAGATCGTGGAAGCGCATATTCAAGCCGAAACTTCGGCCCATGATATCGGGGCAACGCTGGCCACGTTTCACCATCCCCGCTATGAAGTTCCGGCTTTTGGTGCGATCGCGGATGGTGCCGGAGCCGTCGAGGACCTGCTCACAGGGTTGCTCGGAGCGTTTCCGGATTTTTGGCTTCAAAAACTCGCCTTGCATCATTCCGAAAGAGCTGTCATCGTCGAATGTAAATTTGGGGGCACCCACAATGGTCCGTGGGCCGGCGTACAGGCAACTGGAAAACCGATGGAGGTGCAGGCAGTCTGCATTTTTGATTTCGATAGCGCGGATTTGGTATGTGAGAAAGTGTTCTTCGATCACGCAACGATTCTGCGCCAATTGAACGGCTGACTACCAACGCCGCTGATAGGCGATTTGAGGCTAGAAGCCGCTTGCCATACGCAGCGACGTTTCGGCTGGACCAATACCTGTGCAGCAAGCTTGCAGTATGAGGCCGTAGAACCAAATGAAGGCACATTTCATTCCTCGTCTGTGCAATAAATGCTCTCGCCGATGGGCTGTTTGGGATCTGTTAACGATCATGTAAAAACGTATTTTTTTGAACGGCGGCTGCGCCGCAATTGTCGAGGAATCGTCGGGAATGGGTCAATCCAGGGGCTACGACGGCCGCAAATCGCGCACTGACACACGGTCGGCGGCTGCGGGGGCGCTCCGGACTGCAATAGCGCTGGCCACGGTCGCAACTGACGCAGATTGTGAACGCCGCCCGGCAGGCCACATGGGCGCAAAACCGAAGGCGCAGAATAGTGTCCGCGTCGATCTTCACATGAGCCACTTCGAAATTATGTCACCCGAACCGGATGGCGGACCGGGCTGGCTGCGCGTTTCACCGGTTGGCGGAGATTACTAAATGCTTTGTGACCAGGCATTACCGATCGCAGCCTCGATGCTTCTTCAGGCCACCTCCTGACGGTTCCGATGTCGCCCCACGAGGATTCTAAATTGCGCGGCGATTATTGGCGACCAGTGGATAACGATCAAGTGCGGACTCGATATGATAGCTAAGTCCGAAGGTTTAAGTCTGCGATGTCTTTGACGGAATCGGTTCATAACGAAACCCTTGGCTTTCAGCAGGAAATTGCCCGCCTGCAGGCGCTCCTCGAGGCTTCGCGAATGGTGCACGGGGCGCTCGATCTGGATGATGTTCTCCATTGCGCCCTGGAGATCACCGTCAAGGAACTCGAAGCTGACGGGGCCTTTTTCACGGAGAGCGAGTCGATCGCGTCGGCGCGGCGAACCAGTTACGGGCGCGTCCCAGAATGGGCGCAGGGTGATCATCCCGAAGAATGGGCCGCCTGTCCCAGCGTACGGCTGCTTGATAAGCGCGGGGGATTGTTAACGCGCCTGGTCGTTTTGCGACCAGGGAAGCCTCTTACTCTGGAGGAACAGGACTTCCTCGAGGGGCTCGGCTTGCAGTCGTCTGTTGCCGTCGAGAATGCCCGGCAACACAAACACCTTCTTGCTTGGGAGCGCGTTCAGCAGGATCTCGCCGCCGCCCGAGCCATTCAAAGCAGCCTTCTCCCACAAACTCTCCCGATTATCGCTGGCTATGCCGTTGACTACCGTTACAAGGCCTGCTTTGAAATTGGTGGTGACTACCTGGACATTGTCCCCCTGCCTGACGACCAGTACATGATGATCGTTGCGGACGTTGCCGGC
>Ga0302326_10029950_pt1 | contig 10905 bp, 6 predicted proteins | sample Palsa_T0_3_FD_202264 | JGI IMG/M metagenome (GOLD analysis project Ga0302326, IMG submission 202264) | Peat permafrost microbial communities from Stordalen Mire near Abisko, Sweden - Palsa_T0_3 | ecosystem: Environmental > Terrestrial > Soil > Palsa > Peat permafrost | place: Sweden: Abisko...
ATAACGACCTCTTGCGGTAGCCATAACAACGATCCGGATTTCGCCATGTTCACCTCACCAAAGCGGATCGTGGTCGTGAACTTTTCCAGCCCTATATCAGGCCTGGGGGCTAACAGGTCCTCCCTCATGCGAAGAATTCGGAAGTCTGTGGAATCGATCCACATTACTCCCTGCAGGAAAATGGCGACTTCTTTTTCGGGCAATTGAAAGCGTGCCGGAAATCTGACCGATTCTGGAATCTGAGCAAATCCCAGTACGAACGCGTGGTGCTGATCCATCATTTGCTGCCCGAGATAGCGGAATCTAGATTCGGATCTGTTCCCGGGATAGAGACGCAGCCATTCAGACGTAAACCCCTGCGAGAGTTCGCCCAATGCGGGCGAAGCTGTTGCAGGACGACCATGTACCATGCGGTACTCTTCAAGTTTTATGCCACTCGCAGCGTGCTCAGACAGCACCAGATATTCGAACGTTTCGCGCTGGATCCCGATGTAGGGCTCTAGGCTGACGCCCATGCGCGGGGGTGTAGGTACGAGTGAAATCACCTCTTCGCGAGCAATCACATTTGGTATGCGACTCAGCAAATCGATGCACTTTTCACCAGCACGGTCAAGAATGTAGGTGAGCTGATCTTGGCTGGTAGCAGGGGCGAGTCCCTTTAGTTCCGGTACATTTGCGCGCAGGTTCGGAAAGGGTTCCTCAAGATATGGTCTAGCCTTCGCCCATGGATTACTTTCAATCTCGCCCCCGTTTGACATGACATCCTTGGCCGTGCCGGTACGAAGTTCATCTGGAGCACGTTCTTTCGGAGAGCTCGCCGACAAGGAAGTCACGGGTGGAGCGGGCGTCGCAGCAACTTCCACCCTTCCATTCTTCGCAAACATCAAGTGGCTTTCCTCATCGCGCGCTACAACTCGCACCAGGTAGCTCCCAGGTTTCACATCAAAAGTGGTCTTCAACGTCATGCCCGATGCAAAAGTGTGCTCGATCGTTTCGTCTTTTAATTGCATGGTGACGGTCTTCTCGGTTCCCTGAAGATAATTCCCGTTGCGATCAAAGATCAGCGCTGCAACTCTAAGCAGATCGCAATTTCTACCTTCTGATTTCTTGAAATGCAAGAGCTTGATATCCACATGCGTTAAAACTGAGAGTTTCGCGGTGTCCTGCGCAATCTCGGACTGCGTTTCGAAATCCACCGGCAAACCGCGCAGTTCATCGCGAGAAAACATGGCCTCCTCAAGCTCTTGGCTGGCTTGCTGGGCAGGATCATCAACCCTCTTCGGCGCAAAATAGCCCTCGCGAGCTTCCAACTTTAGCCTCTTCTTTGTTCGCAGCTTTACTTTTAATTTGTGGTATTTGCCGTCTGCCTTGAGATCCTGCGGTACAAACCCGAGGACATAAGAATATTCGGGAGCTCCGGCCAGCCGTCGAAAACCTTCATCCATGTCATTACTATTGAAGAAAAACCTTCCTCCCGTATTGTTAGCGAGGACGGCGAGGACGTCTTTCTGTCGGTCCGCAGCTTGCTGTTCAAGCTGCGCCCGGGAAGCAGGCGTAGCCAACCCTCCGGAACTATCCACGCCCGCACCAAAGCCCTTGTCGGGGTTCAGGCTTGGGACGACATACAGCCCACGTGCATCGATCGCGTTAATGATCACCTGCGCCCGCAGTGCTGTATTGATCACGTCATCGTTGTCATATTCCAGGCCAGGAATCAGAAATCCGGGTGAAACTAGCACGATGCTGCGATCTCCAGGCATTGCCGACAGACGTCGAACCGTGTTGTTAATGGCACTGACAACCACTCGACCTTCCTGCTCGCCGACTGCGAGAACCCTGGCAGCGGCCTCCTCTACAAAGCCATGCGGGTTAGGCCCGGTGTAACAATTAATCACCTCATTCGCTGCCGCTTGCGTCGCCTCAGGATCGTGCTTGTTGACAATAAGATCGGCCATGTAGAGGTTAAGGTCAGGGCACTTCAACTCGTCGTCTAAGTGCGTCGGATGTGAGCGCAAAGCCTCCAACGTTGCTCGCAATCGTATTTCGTCATCCGTGAAATCCAGCATGGTCTTACCTGAGGTTGAAAAAATTGCAAATCGATTCTTGCGAGCCGAACTCGCGATCGTGCGTCCCGCCGCTGCACGTGCGCGGTCGAGATCCCCGAATTTTAAATGCACATCATCAAACAAATAGGCGATATACCGTTCCGGGATAGTTGGAACTTGTTGCTTGGGCACTGTTGGACCGACACTTCGTTCGACCGAAGGAGGTTCTGTTTTTGCTTCGACCTTTTCCGCTTGTCCTTCGGTGCTGAATTCTGTGATGACTTCGGCCTTGCCGTTATCCAAGATCTGAAAATCTTCTTTGTGAATGCTTCCCACTGCATGTCCATCGCGATCCCACACACCAACTCGCACCAAAACAAGTTTCACATTGACTCGGAATGTGGTGGGCTCGTCGTGAAATTCAATTTCGGGTAGGTTCTTGTCAGAACTCGCAGAAGGGTTAGCGGTGGGGGAAGTTTGCCGCGCGCTGGGATTGGCTTTGTTGCTGACTTGCCAAGAAGGGATTGAGCTGACGCTCAGCCTTGTGCATCCACTGACGACTGTCGTCAAGGCCAATACTCGAACGAACGATCGGCACACCATAAATGGTCTCACCTAAACAATCCGATATGTCTATATCGCCTCAACCGGCTTCGGGGCGTCGGCAGGGTTTCTTTGCCCCCCACATCGGAAAGATATCAGCGTCGACACCGGTGTGTCGATGACGGATATTCGGATGTAACTGATGTAAACAGTGAGATAAGCGGCCAATGTTTCTGAGACGCAAAATTAGAAAATAGCTGGATGTGGCGCGAGCTCGAGAGGCGATGTATTATCTTCAGCCGCATTTCTTATCTTCAGGTGGAGCGATTCGAGTCTTGACTTGAATTAAGATTGGCAATTGCTGAGACCCAGAGGCCATGTGGCTGACGGGATCATGCTCCAGGCAGCCTCGGATAACCGGAATGAAGTGCACCTCCGACGTTGCTAACGAGAAGCTGCAATTTTCAATTGCGCAGCCCATCGTCACCTTGGCGAAGATATAGCAAGATCGGCAATGAACGGGCATTTTCTAGATACCATCAGAATGGGCAAACATTGGCCGGTTAACAGGCGATAACGCCCACCGAGAATTGCCCGACCCCTTCGGGTCAAAAAAGTGCAAAAGAGATATTACGTCAGCTTAAGCAACTCAGGGACAATGGTATGTGAACCGGAGGAGTGGAACATCGCCAGGGTGCTGAACCTTCCATTCCTCCCAAGCGCGTGGAGACAAGTCGCAGATTCTGGCTTCGCCATTGAACCGAATCAGCCGGTTAAGGTTTAGATCAAAGGCGCGTCTCTTCTGCTCCGGTGTCGCCCGCATGTCGAGTCTGCTGAAAACGAACCGCTTCCCAATCGGATTGCCGACGCAGTAGGGATTCTGGCAGGTTCCTGATTGTTCGCGAGCCTCTGAAACAATTGCAGCCAATTTGCCACCCGAGACTTGACGCTCGAACATGACACCGACAGCAACCACCTTGCCGTCCCGAGTGCCGATTCCTGCGTGCAATATCGCCCCAGAGTGAACCACATGTCTGGCTACCGAGGTTTCTGCGATTTCAAAGCTCACTTCATGAACCCCGTACCGGTCTTCGCTGGCGACCTCATACTGACTGAACTCCTTCGAGATTCGTTGAACGTCCGCATTGCTACTGCTTCCTACATCCAACAATTCAAGAGCCTGTATGAGCTTTTGCGCTTGAGCTTTAGAGCGCCTTAGATGCACAAATGTAACGGCGGCCCAAATGAAGGCGAGGACAAAAGCACAAGCATAAACGCGACGGGCTGGACGTGAAGCCCCACGCACCACGTAGTCGCAGGGAACAATTTGCGGAACGTCATGAAGATAAAGACCACCTGGCAGATGCAGGTTTATAGCGCGGGATCGGAAGCGAATTAAGGACTTGGTCAGCGTCGAAGGGGCGCTGAACAAGTGGATTCTTCCCGTCATCGGCGACCTGCCCTTGACGAAGGTGAACAACATCACCGTTAAGCCCCTGGTGGACAAGATGAAAAAAGCGAACCTGGCAGCCGAAACGGTAAATAAATATGTCAAGTACATCAAGCAGGTAGTTGCCTCGCTGAAGGACGGCGCAACGGGAGAACCCATTCATCATCGCAAGTGGGACAGTGCGGTGCTGGACCTGCCTGTCGTCAATCAAAAGGAACAGCGTCGTCCGCCTCTCAAGGCGAAAACCATCAACCAACTTGTTCAAGAAAGCGAGGGCGATGAACAGGCACTATATATTTTCCTTGCTTCATCCGGAATGCGAATTTCGGAGGCGCTTGCGATCGAAAGGACAAATTTTACCAACGACGGGTGTACGATTCAGGTGCGGCAGCAAGTTCATCGTGAGAAACCCCTCATCGTCTCCTATCTAAAGACCGATCCGGCATACCGCGACATCGATTTGCACCCGGAAGTTGCAGAGTACCTGAGAGTGTTCATATGCGGCAAGGATGGCTTGCTGTTCAAGACCCGAAACGGCACGCCGCACCTGCACAACAACATTGGAAACCGTTGGCTTACAGAACGCCTCAAAGCCATACAGCTTGACGAACCGGGGATGGGCTGGCATGCCTTTCGCCGTTTCCGGAACACGTGGCTGCGAGGGAGGAGATGCCAGGAGGACATCAAGAATTTCTGGATGGGCCACAAACCGTGGACCATGTCCGAGGTGTATTCGCACCTGTTCGAGGAGGTGGAGCTTCGACTTGCGGAAGGCGCGCAACTGGGCGTTGGATTCGATATTCCTGCTTATATTGGTCCAAACTGTTCCAAAGAATCTCTGCTATCAGACGTCAATATGTAAGTGGTTGTGAAATAATGGAGTTGCCAAGAATGGGCGGTTAGCTCAGCTGGTTAGAGCGCCTGCCTTACAAGCGGGCCCAAATTGCATCTAAGTCGTTGCGTCGGTTGCGGTTACTGAGTTCCAGCCATCCTTGGCCTGCTCCAAAGTTGATCCAAAACTAATAACTACGTCTGATACAGGTGCGCGGGATGCGACGAAGGGGCATCCCTATCGACTGTCGATCTCTGCTTCACTTCGTCACCCCTATTTTGGCTGGGAGAAATACTCTGAAGAGCCAACTCAGAGCTATGTCAAGTTTCCGACCCAAAAGCAGTGGTTGCACGGATTCACGGGACAGACGTTGCGCAACTGTGCTCGGCGACTCAAGCGAAACGGAATTCTTGCAATCAACATCGCAAGCGCAGCGGCGTTCTCGGACCTCGCTAGGTGCGTATCGAGCACCATTGACCCGCGTCTTCGACCGCACGCGAGTCCTTACTTCCCAGCTGCCCGATAACTTCCTGTTTGCCGATTAACCGGGAGTAATCTCGCCGCCTCCGCGGTTGCCCCAATTGGCAAAAGCGAGTGTTGGAGTTGTGCGCCGCGCCAGAGCTCTTTGTGTATGCTATTTTTTCTGTGCCTGGACAATGTTCTGGTAGCGTTTGTCCTTGACGAGGTCGGCCAGCACAGGGCTCTGGTTGATGTCGTCCAGCGGATATCCGGCCGCAATCAGCTTCGCTACCCAATCCAGCGCTTCCTTGCGATAGCCAAGCGATTCATAGGTTTCGGCCGCGTTGAATTGCACGTCTGTGTCCTGCGGCGCCAGTGCCAGCGCCCGTTCGATCAGCACCAGCGGCTCTTGGCGTTCGTTGCCCTCCGACGCTACGAACATCGCGAGATCCGAAAGCATGCCTGCATCGTTCGGATTCGCTTTCAGCGCCTCCCTGCACAATGTGGCCGCCTGCAGGAAGCCGTCTTTAGCTCGTTCCTTCTGGCCGGGGGTCCGGGAGTAGGCGACGGCGAGGTTCGACCACACGCGGTAATCGCTCTTGTTGATCTCAAGTGCGTTCTCGTAATCGGCGGCTGCCTCGGCGTAGCGCCCCTGCTTCAAGTCGAGATTGCCGAGGTTTGCATAGCTGGCATAGTTGGGTTCCAGGCGAATCGAATTCTGCAGGACCTCCCGGCTCTCGTCGAGCGACCCCGCGTAGAGCAATGCGACTCCCAGATTGGACATGCACTTCGTATTCGCGGGCGCCAGGCTAACAGCCCGGCGAAGCTCGACTACGGCCTTGGCATAATTGCCGCGATACAACTCGAAGAGTCCGAGTTGGGTGTGCCCGTCCGCCGAGTTGGGACGCAACGCGACCGCCTTTTGCCACGTTTCTTCCGCCTTATCGGGCAGGCCAGTGGCAGCGTAGGTCTTCGCCAGACCACGGTAGGCTCGATCGTTGCGATCGTCGAGCGTCAGCACACGCTCGAAATTAGATAGAGCCTCGGAATATTTGCCTTGGAGCACGCGCACTTCGCCTAGCGACAGCACAACGTCGGGCAGATCGTTGCGAATCTGCATCGCGCGGCTGACGTTTTGGTCCGCAAATTCCAGAGCATGTATGTCTTTAGTGGTTTCGTAGCGGCGGCGATAGCAATCCGCCAGGGCGGCAAAACCCAGGGCGAAGTTCGGCGCGGATTTCGTAACTTGCTCCAGACCCGCGATCGCTGCATTGAGATTCGCACTCTTATCCCAGTTTTCCAGATAGCCAAGGCTCGCCAGGTATGTATTGGCATCCGCCGGGGTGAGGCCAGCCAGTGGATCGGCCGGCGGCGACGAAGCCATCTTAAGTCCAAGCATCCTTGCCGAGGCCCGAGCCATTTTCAGTGACAGCGCGGGTAAGTTGGCCTTGCTGCCTTCAATTACTTCCGACGCCAACACCTTCGACGTAGCCGTGTCGACCGAACTCAACGCCACACGCAGCTGACCCCCCGAAACCGCAATGCTGCCCGTGATCGCTAGGTCCGCGCCGAGCGTGCGCCGGGCATCGGCCGGATTCGTTACGTGTTGTGCTGACAACTGCGCCGCGGGCACAACCAACAAACCCTGGTTAGCGCGCTCGCAATCAGCCAGTGCGGCAATCAACTGCGAGCGCAATCCGTCAGCCAGTGCCTGTGTCGATGCGGCGCCCGCGGCTTCCTCTGTGTTCACTGCCATCAGCGGCAGTGCTGCAATTCGCCTCCCTGAAGGCACTGCGGCCACCCGCCGCTCGTGAAGCCAGATCCCTAAGGCTGCAGCCACTACTAGCAAAACCACCAAACCGGAGATTAGCCATCGCATTCGTGGCGCGGGCACCACTTTCATCGCCGACGCCGCAGTCGGTTCCGGGGCGATCTGACTCAGCGTAACGTTGTCGGAATCAAGCCAGAAAGGAACACCGCGGGCGGCCTCGAGATCGACGCTCCGGATCCTTTTGCAGGGCCTTTTGCAGGACCCGATCCAACGGGCCGGGCAGACCGGCAATGTGCTCGGGCTCCTTCGAAACCACGGCGTAAATCGTCGATCGCATATCGGACCTTCGGAAGAGCCCGCGCCCCGTGAGCATTTCATACAACACCACACCCACCGACCAGAGGTCGGCACGCTGATCGGTAGGGTTGCCCATTGCCTGCTCGGGGGCCATGTATGCCGCCGTCCCCAGGGTGGACCCAGGCGCAGTCAATTCGGGACTGCCATGCAGCTTTGCCAATCCAAAGTCGAGGATCTTCAGCACGCCTTGCGAATTGAAGATCAGGTTGCTTGGCTTGATATCTCGGTGTACAACGCCCTGCTTATGTGCCAGCGTCAGTCCACGACAGGCCTGCAATGCGATCGCAACCGCATCATCGGCTGACATCGGTCCGCGTACCATTGTTTGCGTGAGCGTCGGGCCCTCATAACAGGCCATGACCAGGAACAATTGTCCGTCGGTGGTCTCTTCGACCGCGTAAAGCGTTCCAATGTTGGCGTGGTCGAGCGCGGACGAGGCCAGAGCTTCGCGCATGAAGCGCTGCTTAACGTCTTCGCGAACGGCTTGCGACGCAGGAAGAAATTTAAGAGCCACGGTCCGTTTAAGCTTCAGGTCGACGGCGCGATACACCACGCCCATCCCCCCTTCACCCAGGCGCTCCGTCACCTGGTAGTGGAGGAGAACTTGCCCAACCAAGTTGCCGTGCTTGAGATCGTCCAAACCCGTGCCCAGCTCTCTTCAGGAATTGCGGGCTGCAACCGCTGCGGTCTGCTACTGGAGCATCGTAAGTTTATCCCAACGTGTAGGCAGTGTGTATTGTGGTTGGAAGCGGGTGTAGGCGAAGGAGTCAAGCAAAGCTGAGCCTGCGGCCGATTGTGGCTGGATGACGGGAGACCTCCGAACCCAGCTATTTGGTGACACCAGAAGAGGCCATCAAGGACCCGTTCGTTCTCGAATTCCCTGCTTCTTTTCGGCTTCCCGTTATCCATTTAGACCTTCAGTCCTTCACCGAGATCGTCGCCTCCCAAAATCCGCTGTTGTCGCCAAAATAATTGTCATTCACTCCTAAAAGTAGAAGACCTGATGCTGTGGCACGAAATTGCTTTGAACTTCCGACTTCAAAAGGCTCTTGGTCACCGATTGCCCGATGAGTGAGTGGCAAGAAAGGGCAGGAGCCGGGAAGTAGCCATGACGAGGTGGATCGCAGGCCCTGCCTTGCCCTTCCGGGCCTGTCAAAGGATCGTGATCTGAAAATACTACCTTGCCCTTCGCCGTAATGGTAACGACTTGTCCAGCTTTCACTAGTACGTTGGTTTGAGTCCAAGGCATAGTGGATGGAACGGAAATCGAAAGCGGGTTCTGCACGGAGCGAGGTTGAATGGATCCATTTCCCGCGTCATTCTTAGTTGGTCTTGTCTCATCATTAGTTATGACAACAGTTGGTAAAGTGAATATAGGCGCTGACGACGCTGGTGTTGGATGCTCCGGCCCCATTATTGAAGAAACTTCCTTGGGATGGGTAATGGCAACGGCCAGAACAACAATCATCACAAATCCGAAAAGCCCCGCGACCAACATCGAGGTCTCGGTCTTGAAGGTTTGGTGATACTGCATCAAGGCAACGAAAAGCACCAGTACCGCCGCAAGCGACGATACAAGAACTGCCACAGGTGCCCAGCCGCTCATAAGCCGGAATTTTACTCCCGTTTCGTGCCATTTCCCACACCTCCTATCAAGTTTTGACCTGCTGACTTAGCCGCCTTCATCGCTTCGCGCCGTACCCGCTAATTGCTGTTCCTTCTAGATTCCAGATCGCTCTCGGCAGGCCATCCGCGATCTGCGGCAGCGTGCAGAAACCCTGACGCAACGCGGTAGTATCGCTCTGGCTTCCCAGATTTGAATCGTGTTGTCTGCAAATACACGCGCTCCGGCGCAATATCCAAAGCCTGTGCAACTTTCGTGATGCCAGACAGCGTTCCGGCCAATGCTTGGTTGCCGGATACACCCACAAGACTTCTGAGCTTATCGCTGGACAGCCAAGTCGTCGGTCCATACTTCAGCAGTCGAGCGAGCAACGACTCGGCGGGATGGCCGCCGTGCTAGAAACTCGTTTGCAACAGGCCCAGGCCGAAGCCATGGCGCCCATCGATCTCATCGCCTGCCTCATTTCCGATGAGCTCACGCGCCGCGGCGACCGCTTGCTGGAACGACGGCGCACGCAAGCCAGTTTTCGCGACCCCAAGCCACACTAGATAATTTTGATTTCGACTTTAACAAGAAAATGAATCGTAGCCTGGTCTTTCAACTCGCCACCGGCAACTTTATCGCCAAGCACGATGACGGACTTTTTCTTGGTCCACCGGGCACCGGCAAGAGCCATCTGGCGCAAGCCATCGGCCAGGCCGTCATTCAGCAAGGTTATCGTGTCCTTTACCGCGAGACGCACGCGCTTCTCGATGAACTCGCGGAGGCGAACATCGACGGCACCCGCAGGGACTACATGGCCACCATAGCTTCCGTGCCTTTGCTGATCATCGATGACTTAGGTATGCGAAAGTTGCCTCCAACTGCCGCCGAGGATCTGCTGGAGATCGTCATGAGACGCTACCAGCGTGCCAGTACTCTGGTCACCTCCAATCGCCCCGTCGAGGACTGGGGCAAGTTGTTAGGGGATACCGCAGCCGTGAGCGCCATGCTGGATCGCCTCCTGCATCATGGCCATGTTCTCAAGTGTGGTCCTCGCAGTTACAGAACGAAAATCGGGGCCAACGAACACACGCTGGCAGATCTCACCTCGACAGGAGTGAGCAGTGATCGGATGCCTTAATTTACGCACTTGCCCAATCAAGCCTCGGCAGGTAAAACAACATTGGGAAAATGAAATGCGCCCGCTGAAGGACAACACCGGGGGATACTGTGGGTCGACCTAGTTCCAGATTGTCGCTCCTACACGATCTGGGCGCGACATTTTTCTGTAAAAGTTGCGACAATTACAAAAACGACGAAACCAGCAAGAATGGGAAGCACCTAACATTAACGTCCGGGGTAGAGTCTAATGGCCGGTTTTGACCCGTCCACAAATGGCCGGTTTTGAGGTGACCACTGAGGGGTTTCGCGGAGAAGAAGCAGAGTTCGGTCAGCGGCGTGCTGATTCTCCAAGTGAATCGCGCTCGAATGAGGTCAATTCGAAAATCATTCCGGGCAGAAGTCGGCTTCGAGGAGATCTCCCCCAAGCCCGTTTCTGGACCGCACTCAACTAGGCGACGTTTCGCGGGCAAATGATCGGTTCGGGGTAGCAAACTGTGTCACCCGAAGATTTTAGATACGCGCAGACCACTATCTAATCGTCGGGCCTGTCGTCAACCTCGTATACATGATTGTAGTTTTCATCGCTATTCTCTTGTGCGCCGGTTAAACCGGCGAGGTGTAGTGAATGAAAGAGTCATACGAATGTGAAGTAGCGACCCACATCGGCCCTGAGTCATGCGGAGCCGCTCGCGAGGGCGGCGTCGAAGCGTTGACAAGGGA
>Ga0302326_10029951_pt1 | contig 10905 bp, 9 predicted proteins | sample Palsa_T0_3_FD_202264 | JGI IMG/M metagenome (GOLD analysis project Ga0302326, IMG submission 202264) | Peat permafrost microbial communities from Stordalen Mire near Abisko, Sweden - Palsa_T0_3 | ecosystem: Environmental > Terrestrial > Soil > Palsa > Peat permafrost | place: Sweden: Abisko...
CCGGATCGCCGGGTGGCAGTCCGATCGTCGGGGGCCCGTTGCCGGGCGGCAAGATCAAGCTGTAGCCATGCAGGCCACACTGACATTTCTTGGCACCGGGACTTCCATGGGAGTTCCGACGCTGGGCTGTGAGTGCGCGGTTTGTCGGTCTACGGATCCACGCGATCAGCGGACGCGGCCGTCTGTCGCTCTACAGTTCAATGATCGCTGTGTGCTAATTGATACTGGTCCGGATTTTCGGCAACAGGCATTGCGATCCGGGCTGAAGCGGGCGGACGCGGTGTTTTATACGCACTCTCATGCCGACCACATCCTCGGGCTGGATGACTTGCGACCGCTAAGCTTTCAGCATGGCGACAAGTTGCTGCCACTGTTTGCGGATGAGACGACGGAGGCTGTGCTGCGGCGGATTTTTGATTACACGTTTTCGCCGGAGAGCAAGTATCCGACCAGCGCGCGGGTGGAGATTCGCCGATTGCGGGAGCGCGAAGACTTGTTTGGCACGACGTTCGAGCGACTGGCGGTCTCGCACGGCAAACAGGAGATTAACGGCTTTCGTTTTGGCTCGGCGGCTTACCTGACCGACATGAGCGAGATTCCGGCGGCGACGATGGAGCGGCTGCGCGGGCTCGACGTGCTGGTACTGGACGCGCTGCGCCACGCGCCGCATCCGACACATTCGCATCTGGAGAAGTCGCTGGCGTATGTGCGCGAGCTTGCACCCAAGCGGGCGTTCTTTACGCACATGTCACACGACATTTCGCACGCGGAAGTGGACGCGACGCTGCCGCCGAATGTTCATCTCGCATACGACGGGCTGCAGCTGGAGTTTGAGATCGCGTGATGCAAATCTTTCGCAGGCTCGTGGAGATACCGGCGGGATTCGGCCCGTCCATCGTCACTGTGGGGAATTTTGACGGCGTGCATTGCGCGCATCAGGCGATGTTGGCGCAGCTGGTGAAAAGCGCGCGGGCGCAGAATGCGAAAGCTGTCGCGGTGACGTTTACTCCGCATCCGACGCGGGTTTTAAGGCCTGACAAGGCGCCGCTGTTGTTGACTCCGGACGACGTGAAGTTGCAGTTGCTGGCTGCTTCGGGGCTCGACGCGGTGCTGGTGCTTCCCTTCACCGAAGAGCTACGGCAAACTTCGGCCGAAGAATTTGCGCAGCGCGTACTGGTGGGCGCGCTGCATGCGGCTGAAGTCCACGAGGGCGAGAGCTTTCACTTTGGCTATCGCGGCGCGGGCAGCGTGGTCAGCCTGCAGGAACTGGGCGCTAAGTATGGTTTCGCTGTTCGAGTGTTTGCGCCGCTGCTGTATCGAGGCGCGCCGATTTCCAGCAGCCGCATTCGCGCTTGCATCGCCGACGGAAATTTGCGCGAGACGCGGCATTTGCTGGGGCGGAATTTCTCCGTGCGGAGCACGCCGGCTTCCGGGCGCGGCTATGGGAGGCGTTACACGGTCCCGACAGTGAATCTTGCGCCGTACGCGGAGATGCTGCCGGGGCATGGCGTTTATGTGACCAATTTACGGATTGGTGACGAGACAGTTCAGTCAGTAACGAATGTTGGCAATCGGCCGACGTTTGGAGCGGATTCGTTTGCGGTCGAAAGCTACATTCTGGATTTCCATCCGCTGGATTTGAATGAGAATACGCCACTGGAACTGACTTTTTTCAAGCTACTGCGAGGTGAGCAGAAATTTGACTCGCCGGAGTTGCTGAAGGCGCAGATTCTGCGCGATGTTGCGAAAGCTCAGCGTTATCTCCATCTGCGCGATGTTATCGAAGGCGAAACTCGCTAACCGGGTGGGACTTCCAGCAGCGGCTCGGGTTCGCGGCCACGTTGTCTGACTTGCAGCAAAAGCGTTGCGGAGATGACGAGCAGGATGCCGCAGACTTGTAGCGGGCGCAGCGCTTCTTTCAGCAACAACCATGCGATGAGTGACGCGAAGACCGGCTCAAGGCAGCTGGTGACGATGGCGCGGGTTGCGTCGAGCAGCCGCAGGGCGACGAAGTAGAGCGAATACGGGATCAGCATGGAGAAGACGGCGAACCCCAGCAGGAACAGCCATTGCCGCGTGTCGTAATGATGCGCGCGCCATGCGGACGGCGGGTTGATGGGCAGCCAGAGTAGTGCCGCGCCCATCATCGAATACATGACAACGAGCATGGGATCGAACTTTGCGGTCAGTCGACCACCGCCGACATTCGAAAACGTGAACGCCCATGCGGCGGCTTGCGCGGCGAGGATGCCGACGAGGTTGCCACGCAGGCTGACGCCGCTGCCAATGCCGACTACCAGCGCGCATCCGAGAACGGCACTGCAAACTGCGGCGACACGGTCGCGATGCAGCATTTCCTCGCGCAGGGCGAGGCGGATGAGCAACACGTAAACCGGCGCCATGTACTGGATGACGATGGCGGTGGCGACTGTCGTTTTCGAAATGGCGAAGTAATAGAAATAGTTCGAGCCGGCGAAACCGAGGGCGCCGAGGACGAGGCAGGCGAGCCATGCTTTCCAGGGCATGGCGATGCCACCGCGTCCGCGCAGGATGAGCAGCGCGAAAAATAGCAGCACGAAAGAGACGGTCGAGCGCATTTGCGTCAAGGTGAGGACATCGACTGGGCGGAGGCCGGGGACCCATCCGCCGGCGAAGGCGGCTTTTGCGAGATTGGCGGAGGCGGCCCAGAGGAATGCGGCGGCCGCGACTAAGACGTATCCCGCGAGTGGGTTCGCGGAGCCAAAGCGTTTCACTGCTGCGGTGGACCCGGCGCGGCTGCCGGCGCGGCTGCCGGTTGCGCCGGGGTTTCCGTAGTGGGGCGAAGGCGCAACGGCTTTGGTGCCGACGGAGTTTCTGCACTAACCGCGGGCTGCAGCGTTGGGTCTTCATGCGGTGCGGTCGGAGGCGCTTGCTGCGGTGGTGTCTGTTCGGCTGGTGATGTTCCGGCCGTCGATGTCGCGATCTTTGGGACGATGGGCTTGCGCTGTTTGACGATGGCGAACTCTTCGCCAGGATGCGAAGCGATGACGGCGCGCATGAAGTCTATCCAGACGGGAAGCGCGGCGCGGGCGCCGGTCTCCTTGTCGCCGAGGGTCTGGCGGTCGTCGTAGCCGATCCAAACGCCAGCCGTAACCGATGGCGAGAAGCCGATGAACCACGCGTCGGTGAAGTTGTTCGTCGTGCCGGTTTTCCCACCCAGCGGATGCTTGAGTTGCGATGCGGATGCGCCGGTGCCGCTGCGCGTCACTTCCTGCAGCAGCGTGAGCATCGTATGCGCGGTTTCTTCCGTGGTGGCGTCGGCGACGTCAGGCGGCCCTTCCTGCAGGACGCGGCCGTCGGGCGTCGTAATGCGGCGCACCATGCGCGGCGTGACGCGCAGGCCGGCGTTGGGAAAGACACTGTAGGCGCCAACTTGCTGCGCCAGCGTAACGTCGGCCGAGCCCAGCGCGACGGGGAGATACGCGGGGATGGGGCTGGTGATGCCGAAGCGATGGGCGACGTCGATAACTTTGCGGATGCCGACGCGCTGGGCAAGCTTGAGCGCGGGGATGTTTCTGGAGTCGGCGAAGGCGGCGACGATGGACATGTTGCCACCATATTTTCCGTCATAGTTGTGCGGCGTGTAGGGGCCGCTGGCAGTCATGAAAACAGTTGGCCCGTCGACGATGCGGTCATCGGGCTTGACGCCTGCTTCAACCGCGGCGGTATAGACGTACGGCTTGAACGACGAGCCCGTCTGGCGGGCGGCCTGGGTGGCACGGTTGAATTGCGAGAGATGGAAGTCGCGGCCGCCGACCATGGCGATGACGTCGCCGGTAGCGTTGTCCATGGCGAAGAAGGCGCCCTGCGCGCCGGAGTCCTGTTCAAGCTCGACTTGCCACGTTGCGCTTGTCTGCGGTGCGTCGGGGATGTGGACGTAGACGACGTCTCCCGGCTGGAGAAATGTCGTGGCGGCTTTGTTGGCCGTCCACTTCCAGCTTTCCGGCGTCAGCGTCGCGGCGCGGGTGCCGATTTTCAGCGCGACTTGTGCCGCCTCCACATTTGTAACCAACGCATGCACATATGCACCGGGCGTTGCTGTTGCGACCCAGTCGGGGTGCTGGAAGGTGTCAACGCTGCCGCCTGCAGTGGTGACATTCAGCAGGTGTCCGCGCCACCCGTGGCGGCGTTCATATTGCGCGAGGCCCTTGAACAGGGCTCTGGCGGCGACTTCCTGCAGTTCCGGGTCCATGCCGGTGTAGACGCGCAGTCCGCCTTCGTACAGTTGCGTCACGCCGTATTGTTTTTCGAGGGCGCGACGAATTTCCTCGTCGAACCACGGGGCTTCGGCATTGGCCGGGGCTTGCAGATGCAAGCCCAGCGGGGAGCGGCGAGCTGCTTCAGCTTGCTGCGGCGTGATGGCGCCGTCCCCTTCCATCTCGGTGAGGACGAGGTTGCGGCGCTTGAGTGCACGCTCGGGATTCAGCACGGGCGAATAACCTGTCGGTGATTTTGGAATGCCGGCGAGCATCGCGGCTTCCGTGAGGGTGAGGTCGCGGGCGTGCTTGCTGAAGTAATACTGCGACGCGGCTTCGAAACCGTACTCGCCGTGGCCGAGATAAATCTGGTTACCGTAGAGCGCGAAAATTTGCGGCTTGGTGAAGTGGTGCTCGATCTGAATCGCGAGCAGTATCTCCTGCAGCTTGCGCGAGTAGGTGCGGTCGAGCGACAAAAATAAATTGCGCGCGAGTTGCATGGTGATGGTGGAGGCGCCCTGGCTGCGGGATTTCGAGGTGACGTCGCGCCAGACGGCGCCGATGACGCGGAGGCTGTTGATGCCGGAGTGGCTCTCGAAACTTTTGTCCTCGATGGAGATGACGGCCTGCACGAGGACGGGCGCAAAGCCGTCGTAGCCGACGACAACGCGACGCTGCATGGCGAAGGAGCCGACGACGTGGCCGTGGATGTCGAGCAGTTCGGTGCTGGCGATGGGGCGATAGTTTTCGAGGTTTTCGATTTGCGGCAGATCGACGGAGAACAGCAGCAGCAGGCCGATCATGATGCCGGAGATGATGGAGACCGCGATCAGCGACCACAGCGTGATGCGATGCCGGAGAACGTGTGATGGCGGCGCGGGAGCGGACGATGACGGCTCGTCTGGCAAGGACGGCTCTGCTTCTGATGGTCCGGCTGCTGCTTCCCGAGGAGAAGAAATTCTCGCCGACGAGAGCAGCGGATTGCTGCTCGGATAATGCTGTTCGTCGCCGTCGTTGTTCTGGGCGGCAGGCTTGGGGGGGTCTGGATTCACGACGAAGCGGCTCCGCTCACGCGCGAGCATAGCACGGTGGCGTCGCGCTGACGCTACCGAAAATGGGTGAGCGTCGAGCGCGGGCGCGAATCAAGCCTGCTTCTGTTTCAGCACGTCCAGCGCCTTCTGCAGCTGGTCGTCCGTCTTGACGACTGGCTTGGCAGGCGCGGCGTTCGAAGTGTCCACCGACTCATCATCGGGGATGATGTTGTCGTCGGCGCTGGCGACCTGGACGTTCGGCGTCACGGCGTCGTCTTCAATCGCTTTGCCGTCGGGGCCGTAATATTTCGCGATCGACAGAATCAGCGCGGCGCCGTCGGGCAGCTCAAACAGCTTCTGCACGGAGCCTTCGCCGAAGGTGCGGTCGCCGATGACGTCGCCGCGCTTGGTGTCGAGGACGGCTGCAGCTACCAGTTCAGCCGGGCCAGCAGTGCCACGATTGACAAGCACGGCAAGCGGCGCTGCGGTGACGGCTTTCGATGCGTCCGCGTTGAAGACCTGGCGAGGATACTTCTGCCCGGCCAGCGAGGAGAGCACTCCCTGCTTGATGAAAAGATTCGCCAGCTTGTCAGCAGCGGCGTAATCGCCGTCGGCAGTGTCGCGCAGGTCGAGCAGAACTTTGTGTCCCGCGGGGAGCGACTTCAGCTTGGTCTCAATGTCCTTGACGCGGTCGGGCGTGATGGCCCCGGGCTTGAGATAGAGAATCGTGTTCGAGTCATACTGCTGCTCGGCGAAGGCGGGAACGCCAACAACGGTGCGGGAGATGACGAGCTTGTCCGGATCCAGCTTGCGCGGCCGGATGACGGAGAGTTGGACGGAGGTGCCGGGGGCGCCGGCGAGCAATCCGCGGATGGTGGCGACGGACATTTCGCGCGTCGTCTTATCGCCGATGGCCTCGATGATGTCGCCATCTTCAATGTTGGCCTTCTCAGCGGGGCTGCCTTTGAGCACGGTGATGACGGTGGCGTAGCCGAAGCGCTTCGAGACGATGAGGCCGATCTGGGCTTTGCCTTCCTTTTGCAGCTGCTTGTAGGCAAGATATTCCGAGGGTGAGAGATAGCTGGAGTCAGCGTCGAGCGATTCGAGCAGGCCGTGCAGCGCGCCCGTAGTTACGAGGGAGATGTTCGGGTCCTCGACGTAGTCGTTCTGGATGCGCTTGAGAACTTCGCTGTAGACCTCCATCTGGCGGTAGGCGCCATCGTTGCCGCTTTGCGCGCGCAGGCGAGTCGGGCCGAAGCTTCCGGCGAAGATGAAGACGATGAGTCCGGCGGAGACCGCGAGGACGGACAGCTTGAACAATCTCGACATACGCATTGCTCCAGTAGGTGACAAAGGGCAACAACTGTAAGACGAACTGCGTGACGAATCGCGAGCGGCGCACCGCCGGGGAATCTGTTGGTGGCGGTGAGTGGAATCGAACCACTGACCTACGGGTTATGAGTCCGTCGCTCTAACCATCTGAGCTACACCGCCGGTGAAGATCCGTCCGGAAAGCACGGGCCGGCGATCCGAAGAACCGCTTGTACCCTTGATAGATGATACGGGGCGCTGGAAAGGAGCGTCAAACCAGCTGGAGCCGGTTTCTATGCCGAGGCCGTAGAATCAGGAGCTTATGGAGCGGATTGTTGGGGTAATTCCGGCGCGGCTGGCGTCCACACGTTTGCCGCGGAAAATGCTGCGGGAGCTGGCTGGGAAGCCGTTGCTGGGGTGGGTGGTGGAGGCGGCGCAGGGGTGTTCGGCGCTGCGTGAGTTGATCGTCGCCACCGATGCCGCGGAAATTGCCGAGTATTGCCGGGCCCAGGGCTTTCGGGTGGAGATGACGAGTCCGAAGCTGGCCAGCGGGACGGACCGGGTGCATGCGGTGGCGCAGAAAGTTCCGGCGGAGATTTATGTCAATATCCAGGGCGATGAGCCGCTGTTGCGGGCTGCGCATTTGTCGGAGTTGACGGCACTGTTTGCACGGCCTGAGGTCGAGGTCGGGACGCTGAAGACGCTTTGTCCAGCGGATGGGGTTGCCAATCCGAACATGGTGAAGGTGGTGACGGACCGCGACGGGCGAGCGCTTTATTTTTCGCGGGCGACGATTCCGTTTGATCGCGACGGCTCGGGCGATGTCGTGCGGTGGAAGCATCTGGGGTTTTATGCGTACCGGAAAGCGGCGCTGGAGCGCTTCCCTTCCCTGCCGGCGAGTGGGTTGGAGGCGGCGGAGCGGCTAGAGCAGTTGCGGTTTCTTGAAGCTGGGATTGCGATTCATGTCGCGGAGACGGCGTTCGACACGATCGGGGTCGATACGGAGAGCGACTTGCTTGCCGCGGAGAAAATTCTGCTCGGGCGCTAAGTAGTTTCGGCGAAGGCGCGTCCAGCCGCCAGCAGCGTTTTCACTGACTCCGGCGAGCACGACTCGCAGTACACGCGCAGCAGCGGCTCGGTTCCAGAAATGCGCAGTAGTAGCCAGGTTTCGGCGGCGTTGGGCTTGGATTTTGCTTCCGGGTTGTCGAGGAAGAACTTGAAGCCGTCCAGCGTTTCGCTGCGTAGGACTTTCATGCCGACGATTTCGGTGAGTCCGGCTTTGGCGCGAGTGATGGCGCTTTGCTTTTGTAACTCAGTCAGGTGCAAATCGAGGCGATCGTAGTAGTGTTCGCCGTATCTTGCCTGGAGATTGGCGACCAGCTCGCCCAGTGTCTTGCCTTCCTCGGCCATAACGCCGGCGAGGAGCAGGCCGTTCAGCAGGCCGTCGCGCTCCGGCAGGTGGCGGGAGATGCCGATGCCGCCGGACTCTTCTCCACCGATGAGGATGTCGCCCTTCAGCATCAGGTCACAGATATTCTTGAAGCCGATGCCGACTTCGTGGAGCTTACGGTTGTGCTCGGCGCAGATGCGGTCGATCATTTTGGTGACGTTGAATGCGCGGACGACTTCGCCGGGCCACTTGCGGCGTTCCAGCAGCCAGAGCAGCAGGATGGCGAAAATTTTGTGGGAGTCGACAAACTTGCCATGTTCGTCGACGGCGCCGATGCGGTCGGCGTCGCCATCGGTGACAAGTCCGGCGGAGCATTTTTCCTGGACGACGACTTCTTCCAGCGCGCGGATGTGCGGCTGGATGGGCTCCGGGTTGATGCCGCGGAAGGTCGGGTCGATCTCGGCGCGAATTTCTACATGCGGGATGTTGTCGGCGCGGAAGAGGTCGGCGAGGATGTGGCGGCCGGCGCCATACATGCAGTCCACTGCGTATTTGTAACCAGATTCGAATATTAATGGCAGGTCAGCGAATGCGGTGATGGCGGAAATGTATTCCGGAAGGAAATTTACTCGCTCGATGACAGCCGGGGTCGATGCGGATGCAAGAGACTGGCCGAGCTCAGCAGAGATTGCGGCCATGATGGCGGGACTGCCGGAGCCGCCGTATTTTGCCTTGAACTTGACGCCGTTCCACTGCGCGGGATTATGGCTCGACGTGATCATGATGCCGCCGGCTGCGCCGAGTTCTCTCACCGCATAAGACAGAGCCGGAGTCGGGGTAATGCGGTCAGCTAACTTCACCGGAATGCCGCTGGCAGCGAGGGTCTCCGCGGCAATCAAGGCGAAGCGCTCGGACATGAAGCGTGTGTCCCAGCCGATGCAGACGCCGCGCGAGACGTCTTCGTGTCGTTGCAAATAACGCCCGATGGCGGAGACCGCGACGCGGACATTTTCGAAGGTGAAGTCTTCCGCGATCAGGCCGCGCCAACCGTCGGTGCCGAAGACGATGGCCAAGCTAGAGCAGCTCCTCGCGAGAGGTGTCCTTGAGGTGCTTGACCACTTTGCTGACGTCCTGCGATTGATTGCGCGTGGTAATGAGGAGCGCGTCGTCGGTCTGGACGACGACGAGATCCTTGACGCCGACGAGAGCGACGAAGCGGCCGGGCGCATAGACATAGTTGCCGTCCGCATGCAGTGTGTACTTGCCGTCTGCGTCGAGAACGTTGGTGTCATTCGAGGCGCCGCGCTGATGATCGTAGAGGGCGGCCCAGGAGCCGAGGTCGTTCCAGCCGAAGTCCGCGGGCAGGCAGTAGATGTTCGAATGGTGCTCGCCCTTGGTCGCGCGCGGCTCGAGGACGGCGTAGTCGAGGCTGATGTTTTCGCAGCGGGGATAGAGTTCGGCGAAGACGGCTTCGAATTTCGGCGTGCCGTAGGCGGCGGCAATCTGCTCGAGGAAGGGCGCCGTCTCTGACAAGTGCTCGCGGATGGCGTCGGCGAGCGTTGACGCCTTCCAGAGAAAGATGCCGCTGTTCCAGAGGAAATTTCGCGAAGCGATGAATTCTTCGGCGCGTGCCTGGTTTGGTTTTTCCGTAAAGCGGCGGACGCGGTGGACGCCGGGGGATGTCTGGGCGCCGAGCTCGACGTAGCCGTAGCCAGTCTCGATGCGCGTCGGCGGGATGCCGAGGACGACGATGTTGCCGTTCTTCGAAGCGAGCTGGATCCCCGCGCGGACGGTGTCGCGAAATTTGTCTTCGTCGCCAACAACGTGGTCGGCGGGGAACATGCCGAGGACGGCGTCAGGGGCAATGCGCTCCAGCAGGAATGCCGCGAGGCCGGCGGCGGGCGCGGTGTTGCGGGCTGCGGGCTCGAGCAGCATGTGTTTGGGAGGAATTTCTGCGAGCTGCTCCTGCAATGTTTCAGACAGCAGATCGTTGGTAATGATCCAGAATTTGTCGAGCGGCGCGAGCGGGCGGAGACGCTGGACGGTCTGCTGGATCATCGACTGCTCGCCATCCAAAGACAGCACCTGCTTGGCGCGGGCGCGGCGGCTGCGGGGCCAGAAGCGCGTGCCGCTGCCGCCGGCTAACAGGATGGGATAAAACAGCGAAGACATAGACAATCGAGGGTATCGCAAGCAGCAATTTCGCGCACGATTGTTTTCAGCCCCGACGTTTGAAAGGGCGAATTAGACGAGAAATAATTACTGCAAAGTGCACAGATTTTTTGAAGCGGTAAACAACTCAACAAGCGCAGATGGGTTCTATTTCACAAGCGCCGATATTTCGGCGAGGAGCTTCGAGTGAACAAGTTGGCTCGCTTTGCATGTGCTGTTGCATTGGCCGTCCCACTTTCTGGCATGGCCCAGGTTGCGATTACGGTTGGACCGCCGCCGCCGGTGGTGGAGACGCGTGGACCTGCGCCCTACGCCGGCGCGGTGTGGGTTGGCGGATACCACCGCTACGAAGGTGGACGGTATGTGTGGGTGCCGGGGAGCTGGCAGCGGCCGCCACATCCGGGCGCGCGCTGGGAACCAGGCCGCTGGGACCACGCGCATGACGGCTATCACTGGCATGAAGGGCGCTGGAAGTAGACTGCGCGAGAATTTTGTCGAGAACAGACCGGCGGCCTAATGGCTGCCGGTTTTGCGTTTTGGCCAGCAAGGCGCGTGCGCCGCTATACTCGAGGGTTCAATTCGACAACTCAGTGAGGAGCTGGTTCACGTGACTGATTTTGGGGTGGCTGAGGTTCGTAAGGAAAAAGATTCTCTCGGATTTGTAGAGGTCCCGGCGGCCGCTTATTTTGGTGCGCAAACGGCGCGCGCGGTGGACAACTATCCGATCTCCGGCATGCGGGCGCACTCGCAGCTGATTCGCGCGATT
>Ga0302326_10029952_pt1 | contig 10905 bp, 4 predicted proteins | sample Palsa_T0_3_FD_202264 | JGI IMG/M metagenome (GOLD analysis project Ga0302326, IMG submission 202264) | Peat permafrost microbial communities from Stordalen Mire near Abisko, Sweden - Palsa_T0_3 | ecosystem: Environmental > Terrestrial > Soil > Palsa > Peat permafrost | place: Sweden: Abisko...
CCGAGTTCGTGGCCAGATTCGCCAGCGCACTCGTGCTGTTCGCATTCTCGATCGTGCCGCCCGCCAGAGTTACGCTCGCCGCGTTGGTGGTGATGTTCTGCGTCGCCCCCGTCAGATTCAGATTCGCATCCAGCACATACGTCCCCGCCGTCAGCGTCGTGCCGCTGATCTGCGTCAACGTTCCCACCTTGAAGCTCTCACCCGAGAGAATCGTCAGCGATCCCGCATTGCTGAAGCTGCCAGCGTCGGTAAACGCCACCCCACCGATCGTCAACGCCCCGGTCGAGGTAATGCTGGTCAGCCCGTTCAGCGCGTTGGCGTTGCCGTCGTTTCCATTGAGAATCTGGCCTCCGTTCTCCTCGGTCACACTCGCAGCCAGCGTGCCAATCCCGCCGCTCGTGCCGAGAGGCAGAGTGATGTTGCCACCGTTGGCTACGTAGCTGCCGCCGGTCAGCGTGTTGTTGCTGCTGGTGTAATTCAGAAATGAGCCCGTCGGCGCGGTCACCGTCAGCCCGCCAGAGCTGGTCGACTCGAAGGTGCCCTTGTTGTCTACGGTGCCGCTGACGTTGATGCTGAGAGTGGTGCTCACATTTGCATCGATGGTGCCGCTATTCACCAGACTCATCTGGGCGTCCCCGAGGTGTCCGCCGCCTTCAATGGTGCTGTCATTGGTGAGGATGTCGCTTCCGGACTGGCCAAAAATATAATTGCTTCCATTGTTCGACATCACCAGCGTTCCGGAGCCGCTCAGCGTGACGTTGCCATCGAGCGTGATTTCCGTAGTGCCGTTGGAGGAGTTCTCCTGAATCTGCCCATTGTTGACGATGGTTCCCTCCAGAACCAATGAGTTGCCGTTAACCAACACGACGGTCGAAGAGTTGGTCAGTCCGTCCAGCGTGGGAGTGCCGCCGCCGTTCACGACGAAGTTGCCGGCTCCAGTCAGCGATCCGCCTTTTACCGTGACGCCTTCCAGATTCACCGTCGAACCCGATCCCGCGACGATGGTGCCGGCGCCGGTGTTGGTTACGGTGGTTCCGTTAAGGGTCAAGGTTCCGCCGCTCGTCGCCTCCAACGTGCCCGTGTTCGTGGTGCCGCCGCTGCTCTCGATGTACAACTGAGCAGGAACATTCGCATCGATGGTGCCGTTGTTCACCAAAGTCATCTGGTTGTCGCCGATGTTCCCTCCGCCGGAGATCGTCTGCGTGCTGGCCACCGTAAGCACGTCGGTGCCAGCCTGCCCGAAGATGTAATTATTGCCGTTGCTCGACATCACGATCGACCCGGTACCGTTGAGCGCGACGTTGCCGTTGAGCGTAATTTCCGTAGTGCCGTTCGACGAATTCTCCTGAATCTGGCCGTTGTTGACGATCGTTCCCTCGAGAGTCAGCGCGGTGCCGTTATCGATCACGACGGTTGAAGAGTTGGTCAGCCCGTTTAGCGTTGGTGCACCGTTGGCGCCGTTCACCACGTAGTCACCGCTTCCGGTCAGCGATCCGCCGTTCACCGTGACGCCGTTCAGAAGCACGGTCCCACCCGATGCCGCCACAATCTTGCCCGCCCCGGTATTGGTTACGCTGTTTCCGTAGAGCGACAAGGTTCCACCTGCACTTGCTTCCAGCGTGCCGGTGTTAGTGGTGCCTCCACCCTGGATGGTCTGCGTACTCGCGACCGTCAGAACGTCGGTGGCAACGCCTCCATAAATGAAGTTGTTGCCGTTGTTCGACAGGTTCACGCTGCCGCTACCGTTGAGCGCGACATTGCCGCTCAGGATCAAGTCGGTTCCTCCGTTGCTCGACTGCAGGTTCAGGGTGCCGGTGTTCACGATTGTGCCCACCAGGGTAAGAGCCGTGCCGTTTTGAATGTTCACCGTGCCGGTATTGGTGAGCCCGCTCAAGGTCGCGGTGTTCTCTACGTTGATGGCTCCGAACTGATTGGAGGTGATCGTCCCGCCCGTGATGGTGACGCCGTTTTCCAGATTGACTGAGGCACCGTTGCCCGATCCCGTTGCGCCAATGGCCTGAATCGTGCCGCCGGTGTTGGTGATGGTATTTCCGTTAAGCGCGAGCGTTCCGGTCGCCGTTGCTTCCAATGTCCCTGTGTTCGTGGTGCCATTGCTGGTTTCGATCGTCAGCGCCGTTGTCTGGTTCGCGTTCACCGTCCCCTGATTGACGAACGTCAACGAATTAATACCTATGTTTCCCGAACCTTGAATCGTTTCCTGGTTGGTGAAAGTGTCTGTGCCGGCTGCGGCGTAGATACCGTTGTTTCCATTGTTCGACATCGTCACCGTACCGGAGCCGCTCAGGGTTGCGCTGCTGTTGGTGACCTCCATGTAGGTACCGCCGTTGCCGGAGAGTAGCGAGACGGTTCCGTTGTTGATGATCGAGCCTTTGATGTCGAGCGCGGTGCCATTGTTAATCGCAAGTGACGAGCCCGCCGCGATCGTGACCGCGCCGGCACTGGTTGAGCCATCCAGCGTCGAAGTGGCCGTGGTCTGAATCAGGCCGCTGTTCTCCGATTTCAACGTACCGCCTACGATATCGGCGCCGTTATTCAAATTCACTGTGCCGCCGTTGGCGAGGATCGTGCCTTGCGTGCTGCCGACTGCGTTGGTGTAGGTTCCACTATCGAGCCCGAGATTGCCGCCGCTGGTGGCTTCAATGAGGCCCGTATTGGTGACGCCGCCGGCGGAGGGGTCAATCTGCAACTGAGTCGATTGAGTCGCATCGATCGTACCCAGGCTGGTGTTGTCGAGGATCATCTCGGCCTGGCCGATGTTGCCAGACCCGGAGATCGTGCTGTTGTTGGTTAGCACCTCTGTTCCCATACCCGAAGCGCCAGTAATGTAATTGTTGCCGTTATTCGACATGGTCAACGTGCCCGCACCGTTCAGCGTGACATTGCCGCTGAGTTCCAGGTAGGTTCCGCCGTTGGCCGAAGCCATGTTCATGTTGCCAGTGTTGGTGATCGTCCCCACAGCAATCGTCACACCGCCGTTGTCGATCTGATAGTTTCCGGTGTTGGTAATGTTTTCCAGCGTCGAGGTCTGGCCGCCCTGTGTCTGGATCAGGCCGCTTCCGGAGGTTGTGAGCGTGCCGCCGCTGACTACGATCCCGTTCTGCAGAAGGACAGTGGAACCGGCTGCCGCGGAAATCGTGCCGTTGTTGGTAAGCACGTTGCCGGTTTGTCCGTACAGAGTCAGCGTGCCGCCACCGGTAGCTTCCAGGGTGGCGTTATTGGTGGTTCCGTTGCTCGTATCGATGTAAAGCTGGGTGGGCTGCGTTGCATTGATGATGCCGTTGTTCACCAATGCCATCGAATTGTTGCCTATGTTTCCTCCGCCGGAGATCACCTGGTTGCTGCCGACCGTCAGAACATCGGTGGCCACGCCGCCCTCGATAATGTTGTTGCCATTGTTCGACATTGTGACGTTGCCGGTGCCGGCGAGCGAGACGTTGCCGCTCAGGATCAGGTCGGTGCCGCTGTTGCTGGATCCCAGCGCGATGGTTCCGTTATTCGTGGTGGTTCCAATCAGGGTGAGTGCGCTGCCATTCAGCACGTTCAGCGTGGAACCGCTGCTGATCGTGGTCCCGCTCGCCGTGGCCGTGTTCGTTACCTGAATAACTCCGTTCGCATTGTTGGTGAAAGTACCGCCGGTAACGGTAACCCCGTTTTCCAGGTTCACCACGGCGTTATTGCCGCTGACGCCGTTCGCCTGAATGGTGCCCCCGCCCGTATTCGTAACGGCATTTCCATCAAGATTCAGCGTTCCGCCGGCCGTTGCCTCGAGCGTTCCCGTGTTCGTGGTGCCGCCGCTGGTCTGAATATATAAAGCGGTTGGCTGGTTGGCATCGATGATGCCGTTGTTGGTCAGCGTCAGTTGAGGCCCGGTGCCAGGCGCGTACCCAATATCTCCGCCGCCGGAAACAGTTTGCCCGCTTCCGATCGTAAGCGCGCCGCTTGCTGTCGTGCCAAAAATGAAGTTGTTGCCGTTGTTCGACATCGTCAGCGTGCCCGTGCCGTTGAGCGTGACGCTGCCGCTTACTTCCAGATCGGTACCACCGTTGCTCGAGAGCAGGCCGATGTTGCCATTATTCGTAATCGTCCCGACCAGAGTGGTTTCGGCGCCGTTAACCAGTTGGTAGGTGCCGGCGTTGGTCAGATTCTGCAGGGTGGCCGTGTTATTAGAGAAAATCACTCCTGTACCGGAAGTCGTCAGCGTGCCGCCCGTGATCGTCACGCCGTTCTCCAACTCCACATCGGAACCGGTGGCCTTGATCGTTCCCCCGGTGTTCGTAAACGTGTTTCCATTGAGAACCAGCGTGCCGGTAGTCGCCTCCAGCGTTCCGGTGTTGGTGGTTCCGCCGCTGGTCTGAATGTATAGGGGTCCGCTCTGAGTCGCGTCGATGGTTCCACCGGTGCTGTTCACCAGGGTTATCTCGTTGTCACCAATGTTGCCTGTACCTTGAATGGTCGACGAATTGGTCAGTGTGTCCGCGCTCGCACTGCCTACGATAAAGTTGTTGCCGTTGTTCGACATGCTGAGCGTACCCGTGCCACTCAGCGTGATGCCCGACACGCCAACGATCAATTGGGTCGCGCCGTTGGACGAACTCATAGTGATCGAGCCACTATTGGCGATGTTGCCGCTCATCGTCAGGCTGTCGCCATTTACGATGTTTAAAGAATCTCCGGAATTGCTCAGGGTGAGTGTGCCCGCGCTCCCAGCGACATTCAGGTTCACGGCGGTTGAGGTGCCGCCAATGGTGACGGCGTCACCGCTGTTCGGCACTCCGGCGCTCCAGTTGTTCGCGGTGCCCCAATTGCCGTCTCCCGCTGTCCCCGTCCACGTATCAGATGTAAGTTTCGGCGTCGAACCGGCGTCCTTTGTCGCGGCGCCTGCCATAGCGCCCGCCACCAGAGGCTGGCTCGACAGCGCGTTCTTCGAAAGTTTGCCCTTCGACCCGGCCTGCGCTGTGGCTAGTCCATCGAGACTGAGAAAGGTCGCAAGCAGGCAAAGGACAGTAATCGACAGCGTAACTACGCGAGAGGATGCTGGGCGCATGGGAGACTCCATAGAGCAGGATTCAGTTGGAACGTCACCAAAGCTTGATCTGTAACGAGCTATGTTGTTTCGAACCTTATTTTTTCGAACGCTGACCTTCGCGCGCAAAAGACACTGGGAACACACAAACGCGAAGAACTATACGAACCCGAACGGGCTCGTAGAGAGGGCAACCGCATAATAATCACTGCGAAAAGATTGTCAAGATGAAAAATCTTGCAATCGGCCCCTAGCCGGCAACCCATCCTTGCTCTCCGACCCGTTAGTCTGATAGCCACGTGCGCAATCCAGACTTCGCCCCACGCTGTCTTGAATAATCGACTCCGGGCAGCCAGACAAGGGACAACACGGGACAACTGGGGACATTTCAGGACATCATGGTGGAAAATCCTCTGAAATCGACTCAACCGTCCTGCCCCGGACTGACTTTCTCCGCAAGCTTCGAACTCCACCGGGCAGGTGCAACTTTATGCAACTACCTCCGACCGCTGATACAATTCTGTTTCACCGGCGTCGAGCAACCTGCGGGTGAATCTCGGCAACGAATTCCAGATCGGCGTATCGTGTCCAAGCGGAAAGGCCTGACGTCGGCCGGATAGAATAATAATGAGAGCTCTCGAATCGAAGCATCCGAAACCAGAGGAGGATATTTTCAGATGAACCGCAAGTCCAGTTTTGTCAGTTCACTCTTTCTGGCCGCCGCCCTGGCGTCCTCCGTATTGGGCGTGGCTTGTGAGCATCACTATTACCGGGTCTACGACCCTTATTACAGCGACTATCACGTCTGGAATCACGATGAGGTTGTCTACTACAACCAGTGGTCCGTGGAACACCACCGCGATCCCCATCGTGATTTCCGCAAATTGCCTCCCGAGGAACAGAAAGAATACTGGACCTGGCGCCACACCCACGGCGACCACCACTAAGAGACGTCGAAAGCAGCCAGCGGTTTAGCTGAGTGCCCATCCTTGCGTTCTTGACAAGGGTGGGCGGAGGACGAGGCACCCATAGTGTGTTGTCGATGCCAGGGAGAGCCTGGGCATCCCCAAGAATTAGGAAACGTGCCCGTATGTCCCCGGTTTTGTCGGGGAGGAGTCTCTGCTGCTTATAAATAATAAATAGAAGCTCAGTCGAGTTTTACGATAAATACGTCGGAACGAGGCGTGCCGTCTGTCCCGGTGCCCAGCTGCGCGTCCCAATCCGACGTAAACAAAAAGAAACGACCGTCCATGGATACGTTGCCCAGAGGTTGCGTCTGGAAGAACGGATCGATATAGGTGGCGCGATTGTGCGCAAACCGCCAGACGGTTGGAGCAATGCCATCAGTCTCGACGCAGAATAATTCTCCTGCAAAGGGTTGGTCGATTGTCGTGTCACCCTCGTAGTTATACGTCGAACCGCAAACAGGAGCACTGTCATCCACATTCACATTGCTCCATGTGAAGTGCTGACTTTGACCCCAGTCAAACGAAACCGGCAAGGCCAGCTGAGAGATTTGGGCGATGTTACGCAAGGGGCGCAGTGCCACTTGCATGTCTCCCGTAATCGTCGGCCCATTGACAAGACTGTTGTATCCGACGGCTTCATACCCGGCGCATTCGTAGTTGGGCGTGGTGTTTAACTGGCAAGTGCTGAGGTGCAGTGTAGACAAGTCCCAAACATACCAGCCCGACCAATCCTCCCGGCTCACCAGGATAAAAACGTATTTCCCGCTGCGCGAAAGATAGGCATGATTGATGAGGTAAGGCGTGGTGACGGTCGCCGTGCCAGCAACACCCCACTGTCCTCCGATTTGGCCAGTTTGTGTGTTGTACCAGCGGCATCCGAGACGCTTGTCGTACACGACGACAAACATATGTTTTCCGGCTTCCGGTCCGCCTTCCGAAATTGACAGACGGTTGTCGTCGAGTGATGGAGTGACATCGTCATCGCTCACGACCTCAGGTCCCGGGATAAGCGGCGGTTGCGCTCCACAAGTCGTAGTGTCAATGATGGGCGTGGAAACCCCAGTGGAAAAACGATAGCTCGTGATGGTCAATGTATCCGGGTCAGAAGTTCCATAAATCAGATCGGGATCTCCAAAACTGAACGATGCACCGGATCTCAGCGGGATGAGCAGGCCCATTCCGGCGCTGGCGTTCGGCAGAGAGCTGATAGTCATCGTTGCAGGATCAAAAGCAAACACTAAGTCCTGACCTCCCTCGCCGAGTACGTAGAATTTCTTGGTGTCCGCGCTCCACTCGTTCGCCTTCCCGCTACCCTCACTTCGCAGGAAGGTGCCAGGAAGTTGGAAGTTGGTAGTCGCATCGGTCGCTCGAACCATCGATGAACCGAAATCGGGATCGGTAAAAACGACATTCCTGGGCGGCGGCACCATGGGAGTTTCCTGGTGGATCGAACGGTCTGTCAGCGCATCGGGGTAAGGCTCGATGCCCTGAGCTGAGACCCCCGCGGAAAGAGCGAGCATTGTCACCAGCATCGAAAGGGGCGTAAGCAGAGTCCTCTTTGCCATTTGGACCTCTCCTCGTGCACGTGCCGAGTCATTGGAAACCCTACTGAACGAGAAGTCAATTGGACTTCGCCACATCATCGATTTCGCTGCTCCCAGTTCACGCCTACGCCGACCCATCCTTATCATTTCTATCGCATCAGATTGTCCGTAGAATCTTTCCCAGGTATCACGAAGGTGAAAACAAATGAAAAGTAACGCATGGCGTGTCGCGCGCAGTCATAAGATGTGGTTCGCGATTCTTTTATTTCTGCCCACTTCCCTGATGGCCGAGCCCCTCACACTCCACCGCGCTGTCGACCTCGCTTTGAAGCATGCCACGGGTATCAGCATCGCTGCCGCTGACCAGCAGCATGCCTCCGCCAGCTACCGCGAACTGCGCAACAGCTATATTCCTCAACTGAACGCGGGCGCGGGCATCGGCTGGTCTGACGGATTTCCGCTCAGCCTAGAAGGCGCCGCTCCGTCGCTCTTCAACGTCAACGCTCAGTCGGCGCTGCTCAACCTGGCGCTGAAAGATTTTATTCGCGCGGCGCAGTCCGACGTTAATGTCAGTGCTCTGAATATCAAAGACCAGCGCAACCAAGTTATCCAGGACGTCGTGCTGAGTTATGCCGAACTCGAGAAATGGGAGCAGCGTTTGAGCGGCCTGCGCGAGGCCCAAGCTACGGAGCAGCAAATGGAGGCAGCCGTAGCTGAGCGCGTCAAAGAAGGCATCGACAGTGAGACTGACGGCAGCAAGGCTCGGCTGTCGGTGTTGCGCGTGCGTTTACGCTTGGCCGAGGCGGCTGGCGCAGCCGACGTTCTCCGCGAGCATCTTTCCAAGCTGACGGGGCTGCCCACCGCGTCTATCGAAATAGATCCTGATTCAGTGCCAGCGCTACCCGCCGTAAAGGAAGAGGAGGATCTCCCGGCCAAAGTCGCGGACGCAAATCCCGTAGTACAAGCCGCCGTGGAGCACGCACGCGCGCAGTACTTGCGGGCCAAGGGCGAACACAAATCGCTGTGGCCTAGTATCGACTTCGCCGCACAGTATGCAAATCTCGCTTCATTCAACAATTATGAGAATTACTATAATGCGATAAACTTCCAGCCCAACAATGCCACGGTTGGCATTGCTGTCCATTTGCCGTTCCTGAACGTCGGCCAGCAGTCTCGCATTCGGGAAGCCGAGTCGGAAGCTCTCAAGGCAACCAAGCAAGCCGAGGCGGCGCGCAATCAGGTCTCGGAACAAACCCTTCGCCTGCAGCGCAGCGTCAGCCAGATGCAGGCCGCCCGCGATGTGGCGGAACTCGAGTACGAGATTGCCCAGAAAAATGTCGAAGCCGTGCAAACCCGCATGACTTCCTCTAACACTAACCTACACGACCTCGACAATGCCCGCGCCCAGGCCAGCGAACGTTTCATCGCCTTGCAGGATGTGACCTTCGAACTCGAACGCAGCCAGGTTGAACTACTTCGCTCCACCGGCGATCTGGAAACCTGGGCGCTCGGAACCAAATAGCTCGCCGATGTCTCTTTTCTACCGTTCGCTGCATCAAAAGCAGCATTCGGCCACGAACCTGCGTAAACACTGGTTTATCGGCGCGTGAGCCGCATTCCGATGATAAAATAAGTGCTTGCCCAATATGCCTCTTAAAACACTGTTTTTGAACCCGCCCTCTTTTGAAAACTTCGACGGGGGCGCCGGCTCCCGTTGGCCCGCTACCCGCGAAATAGAAAGTTTTTGGTATCCGGTGTGGCTGGCTTACCCGGCTGGGATGCTGGAGGGAGCGCGTCTGCTGGATGCGCCGCCTCACTACGTTTCGGCTGAACAGACCATTGAGATTGCCAAGGACTATGAGTTTCTGGTGCTGTTCACCTCGACGCCGGGGTTTCCTGGGGACATTGGTCTTTCGAAGGCCATCAAGGCGGCGAACCCGAAGATCAAGATTGCTTTTGTGGGGCCGCATGTGAGCGTGCTGCCGGAAAAGTCTTTGCGCGAGTGTCCGTCGATCGACTTCGTGGCGCGTAAGGAGTTTGATTACGCCGTGGTCGATTATGCGAAAGGCAAGCCTTTGGAGGAGATCGCCGGCATTTCGTATTTGAAGGACGACAAGGTCGTTCATAACCCGGATGCGCCGCAGATTCAGGATCTTGACGCGCTGCCGCATGTCACCGATGTTTACAAGCGCGATCTGGACGTTACGCGTTACAACGTGCCCTTTCTGCTGAATCCTTATGTGTCGCTCTACACTACGCGGGGTTGCCCGGCGCAGTGCACATTCTGTTTGTGGCCGCAAACGTTGAGCGGACACCCGTGGCGCAAGCGTTCGACTGATGACGTTGCCGCGGAAATGTCGAAGGTGAAGCAGTATTGGCCCGAGGTTAAGGAATTTTTCTTCGACGACGATACCTTTAACATTCAGAAGGCGCGCACGATCGAGTTGTGCACCAAGCTGAAGCCGCTTGGCTTGACCTGGTCCTGCACTTCGCGGGTAACGACTGATTACGAAACTCTAAAAGCGATGAAAGAAGCGGGATGCCGGCTGCTTATCGTCGGTTACGAGTCTGGCGATCAGCAGATTCTGAAGAACATCAAGAAGGGCGCCACCATCGAGCGCGCGCGGCAGTTCACCAAAGACTGTCACAAGCTTGGCCTGGTCATCCACGGCGACTTCATCATGGGTTTGCCGGGCGAGACACGGGAGACCATCAACACTACTATCGCCTTCGCCAAAGAGTTGGACGTGGAAACCATTCAGGTTTCCGTTGCCCACGCTTATCCCGGCACCGAGCTTTACGACTATGCCGTGAAGAACGGATTTATCGTGGGCGACAACAAGATGGTGGATGAAGGCGGGCATCAACTGGCGCACATCGAATACCCCGGGCTGCCGGCCGATGAAATTCTTTCCGCGGTGCATCGCTTTTACGACGAGTATTACTTCCGGCCGAGGGCCGTTTTCCGCATCTTGAGGAAAGCCGCGTTTGACAGCAACGACCGCAAGCGCCTTTACAAAGAGGCGAAGACGTTCCTGAAGCTGCGCTCGCAGCGCAATAAGTTGGTGAAGCAGCATAGCGACGAGGCTGCGGCGGAGCTCGCCAAGGCCTGATAAGAACCAGCAAGGGCTCTTCACCACAGAGACGCAGAGAAAACCTTTGAAGTCTTGCTTATTCCTTTGTCTTTTGTGTGAACCTGTGTCTTTGTGCTGAAGAGCTTTAGAACAAACTTCCAGTGAACTTTCGCAAGTATCTTGTGCTGGCCGGAGTGACGGTCTTCGCCGTGGCTGGCGACTCCATGCTCTCGCATGGCATGAAGCAAGTTGGCGCCATCTCGCTCCACCGTCTC
>Ga0302326_10029956_pt1 | contig 10903 bp, 8 predicted proteins | sample Palsa_T0_3_FD_202264 | JGI IMG/M metagenome (GOLD analysis project Ga0302326, IMG submission 202264) | Peat permafrost microbial communities from Stordalen Mire near Abisko, Sweden - Palsa_T0_3 | ecosystem: Environmental > Terrestrial > Soil > Palsa > Peat permafrost | place: Sweden: Abisko...
GAGCATTGGGTTCGAAGATCACGATGGGCAACTGCTCCATCGCAGCCAGAAGCATCACCGGACCCGCCACATAACCTCCGGAGCCGAACGCCGCGACAAAGCGATGGCGGCGCAAGATGGCGGCTGAATCCCAGAACGCGGGACCGAGCTGCAAAATGTTGCGGGCGAGGCGCACAGGGCCCATCCCCTTAAGACCAGCCGACCGAACTGTCTCAAGCGGCAGACCCGCCTGCGGTACCAACCGCATCTCCATGCCACGCTCCCTACCGACGAACACCGCTTCCCTGCGCGCGTCTCGGCCAAGCCATTCGTGCGCTACAGCGAGCGCCGGAAAAATATGGCCGCCCGTGCCGCCTCCGGCAATCAGCAGCTTCAATTTCTTGGGCTCCGCCGCTTCTTCGGACACACACGCAACGCTAAATCCATCGGCACTCAGTCTGCTTGCTGGCTGATGTTCAGTAGCACGCCGGTCGCCAGAAGCATGACGAACAGGCTGGAGCCGCCGTAGCTGATGAACGGCAGCGGGATGCCCTTGGTCGGCATCATCCCCAGCACCACGCCAAGATTAATCAGCGCCTGGCTTGTGACCATCACCGTGATGCCCAGCGCCAGGAAGCGCCCGAAGTCATCCGGGGCGCGAAACGCCGCTCGCAGCCCGCGCCAGGCATAGGCAGCAAACAGCCCCAGTACGATGGCGCCTCCAATAAAGCCAAGCTCCTCGCACAACACTGCAAAAATAAAATCGGTGTGCGCCTCGGGCAGGTAGAAGAGCTTTTGCTTGCTCTCCATCAAGCCCACCCCAAAAAAGCCGCCCGAGCCCACAGCGATCAGCGACTGCACGAGCTGGAAGCCCCGGCCTTGGGGGTCGGCGTCTGGGTGCAGGAACGCCATGACCCGCGCGTAACGATAGGAAACGTGCACCACGGCCATGTAGATGGCGGGCACGGCCGCGGCGCCGGAGGCGAAGATGTACTTTTCGGATAGGCCGGCCACAAACAACATGCCGAACGCGATGAAGAAAATTTCGAGGGCCGTGCCCAAGTCCGGCTCGAGCAGCACCAGGCCCAACAGCAGCAGCACGAAACCCGCCGCCGGCGCCAGCGTGTGCCGCAGATCGTTCACGCCAAAACTTCGCGGGCGGCAGCGCATCTCGAGGAACCACGCGAGATAGAGAATCACGGCGAGCTTGGCTAACTCGGAGGGCTGGAGGCTGGCAGGGCCCAGGCGAAACCAGCGATGCGTGGCGTGAGACTTGTCCAGAAAAAATACGCCGATGAGCAGGACCAGGACCGTAAACAGAAAGGGAAAAACGAATTGCGGCTCACGCAGCTTGCGGTAATCGACGTTCATCAACGCAAACATCCCGGCCAGGCCCAGCGCGAACCAGACCAGCTGCCGCAACAGAAAGTAGTAGCCATTTCCGTATTGTTCGCGCGCGGTGACGGCCGAGGCGCTAAAGACCATCACCGCGCCGATCACGCTCAGCGCTATGGTGACCAGGAATAACCAGCGATCGGTTTCGAGCTTCCGTGGCATCGTTCAGTTCCTCCGGACCGAGGCCGGCGAGGCCGGCGTTGGCGACAACGCGCGGACGAGTTGCTTGAAAACGCGGCCGCGGTGCTCGTAGTTCTCAAATTGGTCGAAGCTGGCGCAGGCCGGCGCCAGAAGAACGCTGTCGCCGGGGCGCGCCAGTTCCACCGCCAGCGCGAGCGCGCGATCGAGCGTTCCGGCCTGCACCATGGGCACGGCCGCGCCCAACTGGGCTTCGATCTTTCCTGCGGCCGCGCCGATCAGGAAAACCTGCCGGGCGCGCTGCCGCAGAAGTTCGGCGAGCGGGGCGAAATCGCCGTCTTTATCCTTGCCGCCGAGAATGACCAGCAGTCCGCCGGGAAAAGCCTCGATGGCTTTCGTGGCGGCGTCCACATTCGTCGCTTTCGAGTCGTTATAAAAGTCGACGCCGCCGATTTGGGCCACGAACTCGAGCCGGTGTTCGACTCCTGAAAAGCTGCTCACGCCGGCGGCGATGTTCGCGGGTTCGACGCCCAGCAAAAATGCGATCGATGCGGCCGCCAAAGCGTTCTCGACGTTGTGCGCGCCGCGCAAACCGATGTCCGCGAGGCCGAGCAGGGCGAGATCCTGGCCGTCGCGCCGAAACACGATCTGGCCGTCCTGCACGAAGGCGCCGCTGGCGACACGCCTCGCACGGCTGAACCAAAAGAGCCGCGGCCGCGCCGGAGCGTATTGCGTGACCTGGGCATCATCGGCGTTGAGCACGGCGGCGTCGCGATCGGTCTGGTTCTCGAAGATGCGCAGCTTGGCGCGCCTGTAGGCTTCGAGCGAGCCGTGCCGATCGATGTGGTCGGGCGTCAGGTTGAGCAATGCCGCGATGTCCGGCCGCAAGGAATCGATCAGCTCGAGCTGAAAGCTGCTGACCTCGGCGACGGTCACGCTGTCCTCGCGGGAGTCATCCACGCAGGCAATCAACGGCGTGCCAATATTTCCCGCAACGATAACGGGCCTCCCGGCAGCGCCAAGAATGTGGCCGACGAGCGAGGTCGTCGTCGTCTTCCCGTTCGAGCCGGTGATGGCCACGAAACGCCCGCGCAAGAAGCGCCAAGCCAGTTCGATCTCGCTCCAGATCGGAATGCTTGCGGCCCGCGCCGCCGCCAAACCGGGCAGAGCCGTCGGAACTCCGGGGCTCGGGACAATGAGGTCCTGCGCCAGAAATGTTTCGTTGCCGTGACCACCGAGCTCGAGCGTGCAGCCGGCCTCCCGAAGCCGCGGCACCACATCGCCAAGCGCCGCGGCGCCTCGCTCCTCGGTCGCGGTCACGCGACCGCCACGCGCGGCGCAGAACAAAGCCGTCGCCACGCCCGTCCGCGCCAGTCCTACGACCAGCACGCGCTTGCCTTCGAGTTCGATCCCCGGCCGCACCGCTTCACCTCAACTTGAGCGTGGTCAACGAGAACAGCGCAAAAATCAGCGCCACGATCCAGAACCGCACAATGATCTTCGATTCACTCCAGCCCGCCAGCTCGAAATGATGATGTAGCGGCGACATGCGGAAGATGCGCTTTCCGGTCAAGCGAAACGATGCCACCTGCAAAATCACCGAGACCGCCTCGACCACGAAAATACCGCCGACGGAAAATAGGAGGATTTCTTGTTTAATCGATACCGCGATCAGCCCGATGACGCCGCCGATGGCGAGCGAGCCGACATCGCCCATGAACAGGTCGGCCGGATGCGCGTTGTACCAGAGAAAGGCCAGCGACGCTCCGACCAGCGCGCCGCAAAAAACCGTCAGCTCGCCCACCTGCGGCAAATGCTGAATATCGAGATACGCGCTGAAGCCCGCATGGCTGGTGACGTAGGTCAACACCGTCAGCGCGCCCACGGCGATCACCACACAGCCGATGGCCAACCCGTCCAAGCCGTCGGTGAGGTTCACGGCGTTCGACGAACCCACCATCACCAGCACCGCAAACGCGAGAAACGGGAGAAAGGCAACAGGCCACAGATGCGGGTAGCCGAGCAACGATGGAAAAGCCAGTTCGGGGTGAAACTTTTTGAAGAACGGCACGACCAGCTGCGTCGAGTAGATGCCGTAAGCCCTCATGAGCAACAGAACCAATCCGGCCACAAGGCTCACGAACACCTGCAGAAGGATCTTCGCGCGCCCGGTCAAGCCGCGGTTGTGCCGACGCACAACCTTGCTGTAATCGTCGGCAAAACCGATCGCGCCGAATCCCACCATGGCAAAAATGGCCAGGAGCACGTAGGGATCAGCAAGATCGGCCCAGAATAGCGCGGGAATAAGCGTAGCAGCCACAATCAGAATGCCGCCCATTGTGGGCGTGCCCGCCTTGGCTTGATGGCTGCTGGGCCCCTCCTCGCGAATAAACTGTTTGATCTGCATCTGTCGTAAACGCCGAATCGTCCACGGGCCCGCCACCAACCCAAAAAAAAGCGCCGAAAGGCTGGCCAACGCCGTGCGCACGGTGATGTAGCGAAAAACGTTCAGAAAGTGAGCGACGTCCGCCGGCACGTGATAAACGAGAAAGTAAACCATCAGCCGCGCCCCGGTCGCGCGGCGGGCCCGGCGGCAAGATCGCCTGCCAGCCCGTAGCGCTCGCGCAGGGCTTCGACGATGCGTTCCATCTTCACGCCGCGCGAGCCTTTCACCAGCAACAAATCTCCCGGCTGCACCATGTCGCAAACGAACGCCGCCGCAACCGCGGAGGTGGCAAAAAATCGCGCCCGCGGAGCCGGCAGTCCGCCTTCCACGGCGCCATTCGCCAGCTCAGAAGCCTCGCCCTGGACGCCCAGCACCCAGTCGAGCTTTTCCTTGGCAGCCAAGCGGCCAGCCTCGCGATGCAACCGAGCCGAGTCCGGACCGAGCTCGAGCATTTCGCCCGCGGCCAGAATGCGGCGCTGGTAGCCTGGTGTTCGCGCCAGGAGATTAATCATGGCGCCGAGCGCGACTGGGTTCGAGTTGTAGCTATCGTTTATCACCGCAAAACCGGCGCTGAATCGCAGCAGCCGCCCGCGCATCTCGCCGGGCAACAACTGCGGAAATACGGCAGCGGCCTCCTCGCCGCCGATTCCCCAAAGGCTCGCGGCCGCGAGCGCGGCCAACGTATTCTCAATATTGTGGCGGCCGGGCAAAGGCAAGGAGAGCCGCACGCACCCCTCCGGCGAGATGAAATCAAAGGCCGAGCCCTCCGCGCCGCGTTCCTCGATCCGTCTGGCTCGGTATTCGGCTTTGGCCTCGATGCCGTACGTCACCACGCGCCCGCGCGCGGTCTTCGCAAATTGCGCGACGCGCGGATCATCAGCATTGAGCACAGCGACGGGATCAGTCCCACACAGCCCCTCGATCAGCTCGCGCTTGGCCAGTGCGATCTCGTCCACCGAAGCAAAAAACTCCAAATGCACCGGCGCGACGCGCGTGACCACGCCAACCTCGGGCTCGGCGATCTCCGCCAGCCGCTGCAATTCGCCGCGATGCGACATTCCCAACTCCAGCACCGCAGCCTCATCGGCGGGATCGAGCCGCAGCAACGTCAGCGGTAACCCATACTCGTTGTTCAGGTTGCCCTCGGATTTTAGGACGCGAAACTTCGCGCCCAACAAAGCCGCCAGGATTTCTTTCGTGGTGGTCTTGCCGACCGATCCGGTAACCGCCGCGATCCGCCGGCCCCAGGAGCGCCGCACGGCGCGCGCCAGCTCCTGCAATGCCGCGAGCGTGTCCGAAACGCCGAAGAGCTTGCCGCGAATCGCTTCCGGATAGCCTGCCACGCGCCCTTCCGCAACGATGGCAGCGGTGGCACCGGCCTCCAAAGCCGTGGCGACAAAAGCATGTCCGTCGTAGCGAGGGCCGTGTATGGCGACGAACAACTGGCCGCAACCCACGGTGCGAGAATCAATCGAGACACCGGCCAGCCGGGCCATGGGGTCGAGCCCGGAGGGAACCGCGCAGCCCAAAGCGCGAGCCACCTCTTGCACTGTCCACTGCATATCGTCCTCAGCGGGCCGGGTGTCACCGCTCGCGACGTCTCCTGGATCAGGTGCCGTAGCCGCGCAGGCGCAGAAACTTGCGCGCCATTTCACGGTCATCGAATTCGAGCACGCGGTCTTTGAGCACCTGCGTGGTCTCATGTCCTTTGCCGGCGATCAACACGATGTCGCCGGAACGCGCCTCATCGAGCGCCATCCCGATGGCCCGCTCGCGGTCGGGCTCGACCAGGAGCTTGGCCGGGGTGCGCTGGAGGCCCACCATCGCGTCATTGATGATGTTGCGCGGATCTTCGCCGCGCGGGTTGTCGCTTGAAAGCACCACCACCTGGCTCATGCGGCCCGCTGCCTCTCCCATCAAGGGGCGCTTGCTGCGATCGCGATCGCCGCCGCAGCCGAATAGCGTGATGATGCGGCCGGTCGGGTGCAGTTCGCGCGCCGTGGCCAAAAGATTCCGCAGCGCGTCATCGGTGTGCGCGTAATCCACCACCACTAGGAACGGCTGACCCAAATCGATGCGCTCGAAGCGGCCGGGCACGGATTCGAGTTGCTGAATGCCAGCCTCGATGGACTCACGCGAGAAACCGAGCGCCTGGCTGGTGGCGATCGCGGCCAGCAGGTTGTACACGTTGATTCGTCCCACCAGGCGCGATCGCACTTCCACCTTGCCGTTCGGCGTGTCGGCCGTGAACTCTAGACCGGAGAAACCCAGCGAGAATTTTTTGGCGATCACCTGCGCGCCATGCGCCAAGCCGTAGGTGACGGTCCTTCGCGCCAGACCGGGCAGCCGCTGGCCGTATTCGTCATCCACATTGACGATGCCCACGTCGGGAGCGCCGGCGCCGGTGCCTTCAAACAGCCGTCGTTTGGCGGCAAAGTACTCTTCAAAGTTGCCGTGAAAATCCAGATGGTCGCGGGTCAGATTCGTAAAAACGGCGACAGCGAAATGGCAGCCCCACACCCGATCGAGTGCCAGCGCGTGCGAACTGGCCTCGAGCACGGCGTACGTGCCGCCGGCGTGGACGACCTCCGCGAGAAAACCCTGCAGGTCCAGAGACTCTGGAGTGGTCGTCGTTGCCGGACGCGCTGACTGCGGTGTGCGATACGCAATGGTGCCAAACAACCCGCTCTGGCGGCCGGCCGCCCGCACGATCGCGTCGATCAGGTAACTCGTGGTGGTCTTGCCGTTGGTCCCGGTGATGCCGACCAGTTCGAGTTTCTCCGCCGGCCGGCCGAAAAAATTGGCAGCGATCACGGCCAGCGCTTTTCGCGCATCCGCCACGCGAATCCAGACGACTCCTGGAGGAATCTCCGTTGGCGCAATCCCGACGCGAGCGGCCGACGCGCCCGCCTGCAAGGCTAGCGCGTCCCATGCCGGACCCGGCGGAGGAGGAAGTTCACTTACAACCGCGCGCGCGCCTCGCTTGAGTGCATCGGAGATGAAACGATTTCCATTGGTGATCTCGCCCTCGATGGCCACGAAAAGCGAGCCCTGCGTCGCGCGGCGGCTGTCGTAGGCAACCGAGGAAATTTCAATGTCCTGGCCAGCCGGAAGTTCCAGCGCGCCCGCATTGACCAAGAGGTCTTTTACTTTCATTCCTTCACAATCCAGTATAGGCCGCCCAGACAGGCGGCTCAATTTCTCAGCGCCTGTTGTGCACGCCTTCATCGGGCACTCCGCGGGCGAGGCAGGCTCATTTCGCAGCCTTACGATTTCGCGCCTGTACAAGCTGCACCGGCTGCCCAAACCAAACCGTCACCGAGCCGCCCCGGCGCACCATCCCTCCGGCCTCCGGCTGCTGTTTTTGCGCCACTCCCGTGCCCACCAGCGAAGGATTCACGCCCAGTTTCTGGCAAATTTCCGTTACCTGGCGCACCGTCTTGCCGGCCAGACTCGGCACCTGCACTCCGTCACCCTCCGCCAATTCGACGGTAGGCGCGGAAGCGGAGGCCGCTGGTGGCGCTGCCGCGGCAGGCTCTTCATTTATTTCCGGGGCGTCCGGCGATTCGATTTGGACGGGATCGAAGTCCCCGATTTCGGCCGGCACATTGTCCTCTGCGGTTGCCCGCGAAGCGCGAAGCGCTTTCGGCGGGAGGGCGACGTCGTGCGGCACATTCAGGTAAGCGAGCGCCTGCTCGGCGACGCGCTTGAAGACGGGAGCGGCCACCGCCCCGCCCATGTGCGAGCCTGCCGAAGGCGAATCGAGCTGCACCAGAATGGTCAGGGCGGGATTGTTGATGGGCGCGAAACCCACGAACGATGCAATCAGCTGCGTGGCTGAATAGCGGCCGGTGGCCGGATCTATTTTCTGCGCCGTGCCGGTTTTTCCGGCGGCGGTGTAGCCATCGAGACGCGCGAGCTTGCCCGTCCCGTCGAGCACCACCCCTTCGAGCATGCTGCGCATGGTGGCGGCGGTCGTCTCTCGAACCACGCGCTTGGGCTCCGGCTCGGACGAAGGAAGAATCCCGGCGTCCTGGCGCAGGGCCTGCACCACGTGCGGCCGGTAGAGCAATCCGCCGTTGGCAATGACCGACACGGCGTTGATCATCTGCAGCGGTGTCACGCCGACTTCCTGTCCCATCGAAATCGAGCCCACCGAAACGGGCGTCCAATTCTCCACGCGGCGCAGGAATCCATGGTTTTCGCCAGGCAGGTCCACATTCGTCAAATTGCCGAAGCCGTACGAACGGATGTAGTCGTAAAACTTCGGCGCGCCCAGCCGCAAGCCGATCTTGATCGCGCCCACGTCACTCGATTTCGCCAAAATTTGAGAGACCGTCAGCAGGCCAAACGGCATGTGATCGCGGATGCGATGGCCGGCGATATAGATCGCGCCCATCTGGCAGTCGACCACCTCGTCTGGAGTCGTGAGTCCCTGATCGATGGCCGCCGAAAGCGTCACGATCTTGAAGACCGAGCCGGGTTCGTAAAGAGAAGCGACCGCGCGATTCACGCGCGCCTCGGGCGGACTGTCGCCTGGCGCGTTGGGATTAAACGTGGGCCAGTTGGCCATGGCCAGAATCTCGCCGTTCGAGGGATCCTGCACAATCACCGTCCCGGCCTTCGCGTGCGTCTGCTCGATGGCTGCCGCTAACTCTTTCTCGGCCATGAATTGAATGTTTTCGTCGATCGTCAGGATGACGCTCGAACCGGCAGCCGGAGTCTTGTCGCTGCTGTCGTACCAGCGGCTGCGCGCGTCGGCGAGGATCAGCATCCGTCCCGGTTTGCTGCGAATGCGGCCGTCGAGCGCGTACTCGATGCCGCCCAGGCCCTTCTCGTCAATGTCCACATAGCCCAGCACCGAAGACGCGAGCTGGCGCTTGGGATAAAAGCGCTCATCCTCCCGCTGAAAATAGATCCCGCGAAGATTGAGCGCCTGAATCCGCGCCACGGTTTCCGGAGGTAGCTTGCGGGCGATCCATACGAACGAACGCGAAGAGGCCAGCCGCGCTTGCATCTCGTCCGGCGAAACGCCAAGCACGCGACCGAGCAGGCGAGCCACCATTTGCGGATCGGCAATCTCCCCGGGCACGGCGAAACACGAGTTCACCGCCGCGCTCATCGCCAACCCGTGCAGGTTGCGATCGAAAATATCCGCGCGCTTTGGGCTGATTTCAACGATGTGCTGCTGTTGGTGTTCGGCGCGGGCCAGGAAATCGGCGTAGCGGAAAAGTTGCAGATAGGCCAGCCGCGTCAGCGACGCCCCGGACCACAGGGCCAGCACTGCCGCAACGATCAACAGCCGGGTCGAGGAACTGCGCGACTCCATACGGGTACCCGGTACTCCCATCGGCACGAAATTATTTTTCTGGAGGGCTGTCTCGCGCGACCGCGCGCCTCTCACTGCGCGCGCGTCGAACTCCGGGCGCTGATCTCGGCGAGGACCGCTTCGCTCGGGGTCTCAAATGGTGCAACCTGGCCGGCCGCCGGCACCGTCAATCCCAATCGCCGCCGGGCAATCTCGTCAATCCGCGACGGCGCGCGCAGACCCGCCACCTCCAGCCTCAGCTCCTGATTCAGTTCCGCCGCCTGCGACCGCTGCGACTTCAGCGACTCGAGCTGGTACCGCTACTGAATGCACGCAAAGTGCTGCCAGGCAAAAAGCAGGGCCACCGCGGCGACCAGTCCGCCCAGGCCCAGCACGTGCCCCATCTCACGCACGCGATTTGGCGCCGCCGGGCGCACCAATCGCGAATTGTCGATCGCCTTTACCGTGTGGAACTCAGTCATGCCGCCACCGCCTCATCCGGACCGGGAATTCGTTTTTCCGCGGCGCGCAGCTTGGCGCTTCGCGCTCGCGGGTTCTCCGCCACTTCGGCGTCCGAGGGCCGCTCCACATGGCGGGTCAGGATCCGCAGGACGCCTTCGCGAGATAACCGCTGGAATTGTTGCTTGACGAGGCGGTCTTCCAGCGAGTGATAGGACAGCATCACCCAACGCCCGTCAGGAGCTAATGTGGCAGGGACACGGTCTAGAAACTGCCCGAGTGCCTCCAACTCTCGATTCACCGCAATCCGCAGCGCCAGAAACGTTTTTGTCGCGGGATGCAGTTTCTGCCTTCCCCTTGAAGTACGTGCCCCTGCCACAACCGTTGCCAGATGTTGCGTGTCGCGGATCGGCCGCGCACGTACAATTACTCTGGCGATTCTTCTGGAGTCCCGCTCCTCACCAAGTTGGTAGAGCAGGTCGGCGAGCTCTTTCTCCCCGGCCTCGTTCACAATGTCCAGGGCCGTGCTCACCTCGTCCAAATCCATGCGCATGTCGAGCGGTCCGGCGAACCGGAAGGAAAAGCCCCGCTCCGCGGTATCCAGTTGCAAACTCGAAACTCCCAAGTCGGCCAGCACGCCGTCGAGGAGCGGCAACCCCAGCTCCCGGACCACCTCGTCGACTCTCGAGAAATTAGCGTGCACCAAAGTCACCTGCCGCTCGTAATCCTTTAATCGCTCACGTGCAATTTCCAAGGCCTGCGCGTCGCGATCCATCCCCACCAGCCGCCCCGTGGTCAGTTGCCGGGCAATTTCTACGGCGTGCCCGCCAAGCCCCACCGTGGCATCCAGGTACGTGCCCGCCGGTTCCACTCGCAGCCAGCGCACGGCCTCTTCGGCCATCACCGGCGTGTGCCCTGCGCTCAAGGCTAGATGCCCAGCGCGTCCAGCGTCTTTTCGTCCTCTTCGGTAATCGGGCTCTTGCTCATGTTCTCGAGGAACCGCACATGATTCCAAACGTCCAGGTATGTCAGATTGCCGAGCACGTCCACTTCGCCTTTCATCTGCGCCGCTTCCCGCAAGATCGGCTGAATCAGAAGGCGTCCTTGCCCATCGAGTTCCACCGCTTGGCCGTAGTAATTCATGCGCGTGAGAAACTTCTGCTTCGTCTTGTTGTGCG
>Ga0302326_10029958_pt1 | contig 10902 bp, 8 predicted proteins | sample Palsa_T0_3_FD_202264 | JGI IMG/M metagenome (GOLD analysis project Ga0302326, IMG submission 202264) | Peat permafrost microbial communities from Stordalen Mire near Abisko, Sweden - Palsa_T0_3 | ecosystem: Environmental > Terrestrial > Soil > Palsa > Peat permafrost | place: Sweden: Abisko...
CGGAATCAGCGCCGGCCAATAGGCCACGATCTGGCGCACCTCGGGCCGGCCTTCGCCATATCCGGTGCCGCCCGGCGGGCCTGTGAGCACCAGCGGAATCATTTCGCGCGTGAAGCGATCCACGGCGCGCTTATCGGAGCCGCGTACGCTGATGCGCACCTGCACTTCCGGCAGCTCGGCATGCTCCGGGACCGGCCGCGCCGCCGCGCCATGGCAGGCATTCACGCCGAAGTATTCCGTATAGATTTCGTCGAAACTTAACCCCAGTTGGTCGAGGCGCTGCCGCGTGATGCGGTCCGCCACGCGCGCTTTCTCCAACGCGTCGGGCCAACTGTAGACCAGCGTGCCGGACGCTTTCCAGCCCGCGTGATAACTGATGGAAGCCTTCAACATGGCAGGCCGCGGCCCTCCGCGCACGCCGAAACCCCGCACCCGGTCCGGACCGGTGTCCTCCAAATGCAGAGACGTGAAATCGGCCACGCAATCCGGCGTCATATAATGGCGCGGGTCGCCGATCTCGTAGAGAAGCTGCTCTTTCACGCCGTGCGAGTCGATGCGCCCGCCGGTGCCGGGATGCTTGGTGACGGCGAACGAGCCGTCCGCCTCGGCTTCCACGATGGGGTAGCCGATGTTGGCCAGGTCCGGGATGTTCTGCCAATCCACCTGACAGTTGCCGCCGCAGCATTGCGCGCCGCACTCGATGATGTGTCCGGCCACGATACCGGCTGCCAGCTTGTCGTAGTCGTGCGGCTGCCAGCCGAAGCGGCCGATCATGGGCGCGAGCACCAGAGCGGCGTCGGCGCAGCGGCCGGAGATGACCACGTCGGCGCCGGTGGCCAGCGCCTCGGCGAGCGGAAATGCGCCGATGTAGGCGTTGGCGCTCAGTATGCGGTCGCGAATCGCCGAGAGCGGCTCGCCAGTGTCGATATTCCGCATCCGGTAGCCTTTGCCGAGGAATTCGTCGATGCGGCCCAGCACATCGTCACCGAGCACGACGGCAACCTTTAATCCGGGCGCGGCTTTCAAAACGGCGCGCGCACAAGCCACCGGATTCACGCCGCCGGCGTTGGCGACGACCTTGACGTGACGCTCGCGCAGTCTCGTCGCGATGCGTCCGATCAGCGGCGGAAAATCGCGTGCATAGCCAAGTTCCGGGTCCTGCTGCCGCTGCTTCTGCAGGATCGACATGGTGACTTCGGCCAGATAATCCAGGGTGAGGTAATCGATGGGCCCGCCGTCCACCAGGCGTACCGGCGCTTCGAGCCAGTCGCCCCAGAACCCTTGACCGTTAGCGATGCGAATCATAGGGTTTCCAGCACCAGTGGTACCGCTCGCGGGCGGTGGAGTGTCACTTCCAGGGCCATGGTTAGGATTTGGCGCGTTTCGAGCGGATCGATCACCGCGTCACAGTGGCCGCGGGCGGCGGCGTAGCGCGCATCCAGCCAGCTCTCGTAATCCGCCTTGGTTTTGTCGATGGCGGCTTGGAGTTGCTTGGGAAGCGGTTCACCGGCGGCTTTGAGCTTTTCCAGTTCAACCGAGAAGAGAGCCTGCACCGCCGATTCGCCTTCCATCACCCCGATGCGCGCGGTCGGCCAACTGAATGCGAAATTCGGCTCGAAGCCCTGGCCGGCCATGGCGTAATAACCTGCCCCGCTGGCATGGTTCAGGGTCAGGATGATTTTGGGAACCGAGGTGCAGGACATGGCTTCCACCATGTCGGCACCGGCCCGGATGATCCCTTCGCGCTCGGCTTCCGGACCCACCATGAAGCCCGAAACGTCCTGCAAATAGATCAGCGGGTAGCCCAGCCGCTCGTTGAGTTCCACGAAGTACGCCACTTTGCGCGCGGATTCGGTGTACACGATGCCGCCAATGCGCGGGCGCCCTTCGGAGCGCAGGAAGCCGCGGCGATTGGCGATGATGGCCACCGGGTGCCCGGACAGGCGCGCATTGGCGCACAACATCTCCGGCGCGTATTCCGGCTGGAATTCGGTGTAGCCGCCCGCGTCGAAAATGCGAAAGATGACTTCCTCGATCTCGTACGGCAGGCGGTGATCGGCGGGAAGCACGCCATAGATATCGTCCGATGGACGTGCGGGAGGATTGCCGTCCGCAGGCGCGGGCGGCGCGGGCAGGTCGCGAAAACGCTCGCGGATACGCGCCAGGCATTCGGCATCGTCCTTGGCCATATAGTGCGCCACGCCGCTGACCGTGGTATGCAGCCGCGCTCCGCCTATGGATTCGGAATCGACCACCTGGCCGGTGGCGCCTTTGACGAGATTCGGACCTCCCAAGCCCATGAAGCTGGTGCCTTCGACCATGATGATGTAATCGCTAAGCGCAGGAAGATAGGCGCCGCCGGCGATGCAGGGACCCATCACCGCGGCAATCTGCGGCACACGGAGCTTGCGCCGCATAAGAGAATTATAGTAAAAAATTCGCCCGCCGCCATACTGGCCCGGAAAAATCCGGTCCTGGTAGGGCAGGTTGACGCCCGCGGAGTCCACCAGATAGACGATCGGGACGCGGTTGCGCATAGCGATTTCCTGCGCGCGCAGGCCCTTGGTGACGGTTTCGGGCCACCAGGAGCCGGCCTTCACGGTGGCGTCGCCTGCAATGATGACGGCATCGCGGCCCTCAATCTTGCCGATGCCGGTTACCGAGCCAAGGCCCGGCGCCTCGCCATCGTACTGGTCATAGGCCAGCAGCAGCCCGATTTCGAGAAACGGCGTGCCCGGGTCGATCAGCGCCGCAATGCGTTCCCGCGCGGTCATCTTGCCCGCGCGATGTTGCCGCTCGATCTTGGCTGGGCCGCCGCCCGCACGCAGGCGCGCTTCGAGCTTCTGCAGTTGTTCGACCAGGCGGCGCATGTGCGCTATGCGCGCGACTTTGTTTGCGGGGGATGCGGATTCGGGGATTGTGCTCACGTTACTGTGATCGTAGCGCGACTAGCGCGCCGCGGTCGCGATCCGTCCGCGCCCCTCCGGTATCAGCTCGTCAGCAGTTTGAAGGCGTGCCGCCACTCGTTTCTGAGGAATCCGGGAAGGCACCACAATATGCACAGCGGTTCGATGGCACGCGCCGAGACGATACCTCCGCAGTCATAAGGTTCCCAGCCAAATTGTTCCGCGATCCCGGAGACTTGAGCTTTGGCCTCGGCGCTATCGCCGCCCAGAAACATGGTGGGGACGCCCTGCGAGAAATGCGGGTTGATCATTAGCGCATTTCCCACGCTGTTGAACGCCTTCACTACATGCGCCGCAGGAAGCTTGGCTTGAATCCGCTCGCCAAGCGACTCGTTTGGTCCGGTCGTGTATTTCAGAACTCCATTCACAGGCGGCTCGTCGGCAATCGGATTGGTCGCGTCGATGACTGTCTTGCCGCTGAAATTCGCGGGTCCCGCCAGTTCGACGATGCTCTCCACGGCGCGCCCGAGCGCCGCTAGCACGATCACCTCGCCGAAGCGCGCCGCTTCCTCGAAAGTTCCGGCTTTGGCTCCGGGTGTTGCGCGGACCCAGTCTTCCACGTCCTTCTTCTTTGGATCGCGGGTACCCAACATCGCCTCGTGGCCATGCTTGAGAAAGCCCGCGCCGAGTACCTGGCCCACGCTTCCCGATCCCAAAAACTCCGATCCTCATATCGTCTCCTTTCAATTGGTGACCGTGCCGGCGGGCCGCCACCAAGTATCCGGTCCGTATTATTTGACCGGCGAAAAATCGGTCGGATCCATGAACACGGATTCCACCTTGCTGACGATCTTGCCGTTGGCTTCCGAATCCTTCTGCACTTTCTGCCACTCCGGGTCGCCGCTGAATTCTTTCCAATTCTGCTTGGCAGCCTCGCGGCTGGTATGCGCGATCACGTAGATCAGCGTATTTTCGTGGGCCGGCGCGTCCTGCGGCACCCAGTACGCGATGCTGGTCATCCCGTGCTTTTCAAAAATACCGATGGTGTGGTTGCGGAAGCGCGCCAGCAGGTCTGGCAGCTTGCCTTCGTAACAGGTGTAGGTGCGAAGTTCGAAGACGCGCCCGCGCTCCTGGGCGCCCGCGGGCGGAGCGATGATGGAGGCGGCCGTCGCCGCCACGAAGAGTAGAACCGTTTTCAATGCCATGCAGCCAGTTTACAATGCTGCACGCCACCAGAAGGCCCCAACTATTTCAGCGGTGAAAAATCCGTCGGATCCAGGAACACGGATTCGACCTTGCTCACTTCCTTACCGTTGGCTTCCGACTCTTTCTGCAATTTCTGCCAGTCCGGGTCCTGACGGAATTCATCCCAATTCTTCTTCGCGGCTTCGCGGCTGGGATGCGCCACGACCCAGATCAGCGTATTTTGCGCAGCCGGCGGGTCCTGCGGCACCCAATACGCGACGATGGTCATGCCGTGCTTCTCTAAAATGCGCGTGGTATGGTCGCGGAAGCGCGCCAACAAAACGGGCAGCTTGCCTTCGTAGCAGGTATAGGTGCGCAACTCGAAGACGCGCGTGTGCTCCTGCGCCCTCGCCGTTGGAGTTGTCATGGAGGCGGCCATCGCGGCCGCGACGAATAGAACCGCTTTCAGAGCCATGTAGCCAGTTTACAATGGTGCACGGCATATGAAACGCATTCTAATTCCGATCGCCGCCGCGGCTGTGTCCGTGGTGTTGCGCGCCGCAGGGCCGCCCACGGTCCGCGAAGCACAGCAGTTCATCGAAGACGCCGAGGTCCGTCTGCTGGCTTTATCGGTGGATGGCAGCCGCGCCGACTGGGTCAAGTCCACCTACATTACGGATGACACCGAGGCCCTGGCAGCCAAGGCCGATGAACGCCTCATCAACCTGACCGTGGATCTGGCGAAGAAATCCACGCGGTTCGATTCCCTGAAGCTGCCGGAGGATGTGGCCCGCAAGATGAAACTGCTGAAGCTGTCGCTGACCCTGGCCACTCCCGCCGACGCCAAGGAGAGCGAGGAACTCACGCGCATCGCCGCCTCCATGGAAGGCACCTACGGCAAAGGCAAATACTGCCCGCCCGGCAAAAGCGAGTGCCTCGACCTGGAAGACCTCACGCGGGTGATGGCTAATAGCCGCAATCCCGCCGAATTGCTGGACGCCTGGCGGGGATGGCACGCCATCGCGCGCCCCATCCGGCCGGAGTTCGTCCGCTACGTGGCGCTGGCCAACAAAGGCGCGCGCGAATTGGGTTTCGCCGATTCGGGCGCCATGTGGCGCGCCAAGTACGACATGCCGCCCGACGACTTCGCCAAAGAGCTGGACCGGCTCTGGGAACAGGTGCGGCCGTTGTACCTGTCGCTGCACGCCTACATCCGCACGAAGCTGCGCGAACAGTACGGGGCCGATGCGGTGCCGGCGGATGGTCCGATTCCCGCGCAGCTCCTGGGCAACATGTGGGCCCAGACTTGGGATTACGTCTACCCGCTGGCGGCGCCGAAGGATGCCGATCCCGGCTTCGATCTTACCGAGATTTTGAAGAGCCGCAAGACCGATTACAAGCAGATGGTGCACTACGGCGAACACTTTTTCACTTCGCTGGGATTCGCACCGTTGCCGGAGACGTTCTGGGAACGCTCGCAGTTCTTGAAGCCGCGCGACCGGGAAGTGGTCTGCCACGCCAGCGCCTGGGATATCGATTTCGTGGAGGATGTCCGCCTGAAGATGTGCATCGATATCACGGCGGAAGATTTCCTGACCATCCACCATGAGCTGGGTCACAACTTCTATCAGCGCGCCTACGACAAGCAGCCGTTCCTGTTCCGCGACAGCGCTAACGACGGGTTTCACGAAGCGGTAGGCGATACCATGGCGCTCTCGGTCACGCCGGACTACCTGGTGAAAGTCGGCCTGCTGGATAAAGCGCCGGATGCCTCGAAGGACATCGGGCTGCTGCTGCGCAAGGCGCTCGAGAAGGTGGCATTCCTGCCGTTCGGCCTGATGATCGACCAGTGGCGGTGGAAGGTGTTTTCGGGCGAGATCCCGCCGGACAAATACAACCAGGCCTGGTGGGAATTGCGCCGCAAGTATCAGGGCGTGGCGCCGCCGGTCGCGCGCGGCGAGGACGATTTCGATCCGGGCGCGAAGTATCATGTGGCCGCCAATGTACCTTATATGCGCTATTTCCTGGCCGACATCCTGCAATTTCAGTTTCATCGCGCGCTGGCGCGTATCGGCGGCTGCCGCGAGCCGCTGCATCGTTGTTCCATTTACGGCAACAAGGAAGCTGGGCGGCGCTTCAACGAGATGTTGGAAATGGGCCTCAGCCGCCCGTGGCCGGAAGCACTGGCGAAGCTGACTGGCGAGTCGCAAATGGACGCCACCGCCATCCGGGACTACTTCACGCCGCTGCAGGCATGGCTTGACGAACAGAACAAGGGGAAGCCGGTGGGCTGGTAGCGGCGCTACTCCGCAGCCTTCCTGGCGAGCGTGTCGATCACCGCGATATTGGCCGCCAGGTCGGGCGTCAGATTGTGCCGCTGCATCAGAAATTCCACGCTGTTGTAAGTGAGCCGGACTTTGCCGCCGGCGTCCTCCCAGATCAGGATTTTCAATGGGAGGTCCAGCGCGGCCGTTGGGGATGCCAGCATCAGCGGCGTCCCGGCTTTTGGATTGCCGAAGATCAGCAGCTTGGTATTGCGCATCGGCATCCCGGCCTTGTCGGCCTCGGCGCTGTGGTCGATGAGCGCGAAGATCTTCACGCCCTGGCTGTTGAGGATTCCCTTCAGTTTATCCAGCGTGGCATCAACGCTGTGGCCGCTTTCGATGGAAACGATGCCGTTGTTGGTGGTTTCGGGCATGCACGCTCCTTCCGCCATTGTAGGCCACGGGCATGTGTGCCTAAACACCATTAGGCAGGACTCACCCGTTAATGTGACGGCGCGGCTGGGTATAATGAGACCAGCCGAGCCGCTACGCATATGCCGAAGAAGCCCAAAGCCCCTCCAGAAGCGCCAGAAGCCCCACCAGCCCCAAAAGCCGAAGACAACATCCTGGTCAGCGCCGCAAAGGTGATCGGCTCCGCGGCCGGTAAGATCGCTTCGCTGGCAGGTGCGCCGCCTGCCACGAAGTCGACGAAAGTGGGCAAACTGCGCAAGAAGGACGGACACCGCCTTCCGCGGCGCCAGAAGAAGGCCCAACAAAAGACCCCCGCCTCGCGGAAAACCTAACTGCACTGGCGCGCGGAAGGAAGCGGCGAGCCCGATGGCGCGCTGCGAGCTCGTGCCCGCCCTCTCACCTCCCGGGTTCGACTCATGTCAAGCGCGTTAAGATGGATGAGCACCCAGACCCGCTATGCAACAATACGACCTGATCGTCATCGGCTCCGGCCCGGCCGGACAGCGTGCGGCCATACAGGGCGCCAAGTCCGGGAAACGCGTCGCCCTGGTCGAAAGGCGCGAAGTGGTCGGCGGCACCTGCATCAACTCCGGCACCATTCCCAGCAAAACCATGCGCGAGGCCGTGCTGCATCTCTCGGGATTCGAGTATCAGGGCATCTACGGCGTCAGTTACCGCGTAAAGGAAAAGATCACCATGGGGGACCTCGGGTTCCGCGTGCAGCACGTGATCAAGACCGAGACCGATATCACTCAGGCGCAGCTCTCGCGCAATGGCATTGAAGTGATTATCGGCACCGCGCGGTTTTTGGACGCCACGCACGTGCGCGTGGAAAACAGCCGCGGCGTCTCGGACTACGAAGCCGGCGTCATCATTATCGGCACGGGGACGAAGCCGTCGGTGTCGCCAAAGGTGCCTTTGAACGGCCGCACCATTATCAACAGCGACCAGATCCTGCAGATGCCGGACATCCCCAAGATCCTGATCGTAGTGGGCGGCGGAGTGATCGGGGTGGAGTACACCTGCATGTTCGCCGCGCTGGGCGTGCGCGTGATCCTGGTTGAAAAGAGGCCCCGCCTGCTGGAGTTTGCCGATGCCGAAATAGTGGAAGCGCTCTCCTATCATCTGCGCGATCACCGCGTCACCATGCGGCTGAATGAAGAAGTGGAAAGCGTGGAAGATACGCCCACCGGCGTGGTCGCCACTTTAATGAGCAAGAAGAAGATTTCGGGTGACGCGTTGCTCTACGCCGTAGGCCGCCAGGGCAACGTGGAAGAACTGGACCTGCCCGCGGCGGGCCTGGAAGCCGACAGCCGCGGCCGCATTCCCGTCAGCCCCAGCTACCAGACCAAGCAGCCGAACATCTACGCGGCGGGCGACGTGATCGGATTCCCCAGCCTGGCTTCCGTCTCGATGGAGCAGGGGCGCATCGCGGCCGCTACCGCGCTGGGCATACCGGTGCATTCCAATCCGGCCACTTATCCGTACGGCATCTACACGATTCCGGAAATATCGTTCATCGGCAAGACTGAAGAGCAGTTGACCGACGAAGACGTTCCGTACGAAGTGGGCGTGGCGTATTATCGCGAGATCGCACGCGGGCAGATCCGCGGCGACACCACCGGGCGCTTGAAGCTGATCTTCAATCGGGAGAGCAAGGAAATATTGGGCGTGCATATCATCGGCGAAGGCGCATCCGAGTTGCTGCATATCGGACAGGCCGTCATGATCCTGAAAGGGACCATCGAATATTTCGTGGATACGGTCTTCAATTATCCGACCTTGGCCGAATGTTACAAGGCCGCCGCGTTCAACGGCCTGAACAAACTGACGCGACTGTAGTAGGACAATTGGAGAGATGACATGGGGCAAACAATCGGCGTCCTGGCGACCAGGCAAGTCGCGGTAGGGGTGGTGGAGGACAATGCGCTCAGCGGCCAGATCCGGGTCTATCCGGAGGGGGCCGAGAATCCCGACGCACTCCGGACCATGACCGGCGATGAGATCGCGGAGCTGATCGGGCAGCAGGTCCTGATAGCCGCGCGCGAACGGCAGATCGACAGTGTGGGGGTCGGTTTTCCGGGCGTGATCCGCAACGGGGTAGTGGAGGAATCGCCGAATCTGCAACAGATCAAGGGTTTCCCGTTCGCCGCGGCTTTGTGCAGCGTGCTTTCCAAGGGCGGCTTGAAGGCTTCCGTGCTGATCCTCAACGACGCCGATGCCATCGCCGCGGGCGTGGCCGCCACGCGGGGCCACCTGGAAAAGCTGATCCGCATCTGGTACCTGGGCGATGGCGTGGGCTTCGGACGCTACCCCCAGACGGAAGGCGTGTGGGAGGGCGGACATATGGTGGTTTCTCTCGATCCCAAGGAGCACTATTGCGGCTGCGGCGGCGTGGGGCATCTGGAAGGCATTATGGGGCATCGCGCCATGCGCCTGCGCTTTCTGGATATGGAGCCGGAGGAGGTATTCGCGGCAGCGCGCGAAGGCGACGTGCGCTGCAGCACCTTCGTGAAGCGTTGGCACCGCGCGCTGGCGGCCGCTTCGGCCAGCAGCATCCATCTGGATGGGCCCGGGAAATTCTTCATCATGGGTCCCAACGCGCAATACGTGGACTTGGGGCTGGTCGCGCAGTACATCCACGAGATGGTCAAGATGACTCCGCTGCAGGGCAGCTTGTTCGAGACCATTTCGAGCAGCCACGACCTGGCGATCGTGGGCGCGGCGGTGAATGCCCGGCGGGCGGCTCCCGGGTAGCGCACACAAGCGGGTTCTCGGGAACCCGCGCAGGACTGGAGTCCTGCCCCACATTTACCGCATTTGTTGCAAGCGCTCGATGCGACCCGCCGTCGAGGGGTGCGTCGAAAATATGGCAGGCCTTCCGGCCTGTCCTCTTGTCACTGAATGGCGATAGTGACTCCGCTCTGCGTACTCGCGCCATTGACAAAGAGCTGAATTGGGACTGTAAGTCCCGTCGGCGCACCCTCGGGAATCAGGATGTTGATTTGTTGCAGGCCAGAAGTAAAAAAGGGCGCCTCTCCGGCATAGACCACCTGCGCCGCCACACCCCCGATGGTCGCTGTGACTGGCAGTATCAGCCGCTGCAGACCATCGGCGCCGGCTGGACCGAGGTCCCCGAAGCCGGTGCCGAACACCAGCAGATAACTGCCAGGGATGCCCGGCGATTGCGGCCCGTTCAGACTGTAATTCAAGTTGAGGACGGCGCCTTGCCCAATTCCGTTCTCGGTTTGGGTAAAGATCGAAGGGTTCACCGAAGCGAAGGCCAGTGTGCCTGCCTGCGTGGTTACGCCGTTGCAGACTATCTGCACGCTGGCGTTCCCCGTGCTGCCGAGACCCGCCGGAACCACGAAGTTGATCTGTGTAGCCGAGGCGAACAGCACCTGCGCTGGCACGCCGTTGACCAGCACCTGCGGCGCGGGCGTACAGCTCACGTTGGCGCCGAAAAGCGACAGGATCGTATTCGGCGCGGCCTGCGCCTGCTGGAAGGAGCCGCCATTGAGCAAGCCGTCGACTGGCGGAGGAGGCGCCCCGGACACCTGGAAGCTGGCTGTGACGCTCTGCGGCCCGCTCATCGCCACCGTGGCAGTGGCGCTCCCGGCTGGGTTCGCCGCGCCGGTCCAGCCAGTGAACGCATACCCGGCATTGGCTACGGCCGTAAGACTTACGCTGGCGCCGGCATTGTAGAATCCGCCGGATGCCGGCGTCACCGATCCGCTCCCGGAGGGTGTCACGGCGACAGTCAGTTCATACTGTGTGGTAAAGGTGACCGTGTAAGTGGCGGGAGTGGCCGGGACGACAATGGTATGGCTGACGGCGCCTCCGTCCGACCAGTTGTTGAATACGTACCGCGTGCCAGGGGGGCCCGGTTGCGGCGTGGTTACGGAGATGGTGTGCGTGCCGCCGGCCGCCAGTTGCAGCACCGACGCACCGCTGTAGACGGTTCCATCCAACCGGATGGATAGTCCCGCCGGCACGGTCTGCAGCGTGATGGAGCCCAGGACGTTTAATTGCGCCGACGCGGTATTGCCGCTGCCCGCGTTGGCCGATACGACGGT
>Ga0302326_10029959_pt1 | contig 10902 bp, 10 predicted proteins | sample Palsa_T0_3_FD_202264 | JGI IMG/M metagenome (GOLD analysis project Ga0302326, IMG submission 202264) | Peat permafrost microbial communities from Stordalen Mire near Abisko, Sweden - Palsa_T0_3 | ecosystem: Environmental > Terrestrial > Soil > Palsa > Peat permafrost | place: Sweden: Abisko...
GCACCAAGCGCACCAAGCGCACCAAGCGCACCAAGCGCACCAAGCGCACCAAGCGCACCAAGCGCACCAAGCGCACCAAGCGCACCGGCACGGCTACCTGCTCGTCGATCAAAGCCCTTATGCCGTCGTCCCTGCCGGGTTCCCCTGTGTGCGATCACTCCTGCGCAATTGGTCGAGCGTCTGCTTCCAGGGGCCGAGAAAACGCAACCGGGCCAAGTGGACAATGAAACACGCGCGCCGCGACAACACGGCGAAAGGCCGCAGAATGCGGGGACCAATCGGCGCTGGCAAAAGGCCTTGCGCAGAGTTGCCTGCGTTGCCCGCGTTGCCCGCGTTGCCCGCGTTGCCTGCGTTGCCTGCGTTGCCTGCATTGCGCGTCGCCGCAAAGCGGACGCACAAAAGGGGCCCGACGGACGTCGAACCCCTTCTGCTGCAGTGTCTGCCTTGGACCAGCGATCGTTAGCTCGCAGGCTGCAGAGCAATTCCTAGCTTGAACGTGTAGGTGCCGGGGGGGCAGCTGCTTGGCGCAAACCCGATGCAGTAGTAGTCGGTGAACTTAACCGTGGTCGGCTTCTTGGGGTTCTTCCCCGTATAGGTGATGTACTGGTACGTCGGGTTCCCGGGATCCGGATAGAAGTACGTGCTGAATTTTTTGTCGAGCTTGCCCTTCTTGCTCGTGTTCTTAATGATGTACGCGGCGTTGTAGAGTTCGCCGCTGCCGGCTGACGTTTCGATGTATGGTCCGGGGTTGCCCGGAGTTACATAGAAGCAGAATGCGTACACGCTGTAATCACATCCTGAGACCATCGGCTTGACTCCAGGCATCAGGGTCATCACGTAGCCGCGGCCATGGGATTGACCCATGACGCGGGCGCCCGATGACGTTGCCGACGCATCGCTGGAAGACGCCGACAGTGCTAGACCGGCGGCGAGTGCGGCGCCAGCACAGAGAAGGCTGAAACGCATGGTGTTCATTCCTTTCCATCGCTAGTTCGGGGGGGCAACTGGTTCTTGAGCGAGACGCGTACGCCAAATGGCAGTACGCTTTGAAGAATGCGAGCCTACGCTCCCATTTCCCTCCAGGCTAAGCGTAGCACTCGTTTCCCCAGCGAAAAAGCCACCAGCTCGCCACCCCGTTATCGGCGCGACCGGCCCACCTGCCGGTCTTGACGAGAAAGGCTGTGCGACGATACGCGGCCCGACGCACGCGCTGGAGACACGTTATGAACCGCGTGTGCTGTAAGCGTCGTGCTTCACCGCGATCCGCACTGCTCCGCGCCGACGACTGCTCGGGCCCTCAGTGTGGATCGCTGTATCCTACTCGCTGACTAGGTAGTGCGACTCGGCCGGTCGACGATGAAGTGAACGCACCGGGCCAACCCATTCATGCTTTGTGAAATTACATCACACGCTTCGACCGCTCTGTGCCGCATGGCTGCCGGCGCCCGTCCCCCTCCGCAGGGCGCCGTTCTGACTGCGCGGAAACAAAAACCATGAAGCTGCGATCCGCGGTGGTTTTTCTGCTTCTCGCGCTTGCGGGAGGCCCGTCGCGCTCGCCGGCGCAGGCGGCGTTGCCCGACGCGCACAGACAACCTGCCCTACGCACCGTCATCCGCACCGGAGCCGGCAAAATCACGCACGTCGTCTACGTTGTTCAAGAGAACCGAAGCTTCGACAACCTCTTCCAGGGGTATCCAAACGCCGATACGGCCTCGCAAGGAATGAACTCGCAGGGCCAGACGATCCAGTTGCAGCCGGTCTCCTTGTCGAAACAGTATCACATCGATCACTCGGCGGACGCCATGTTCTCCGCCTGCAACGGAACCGGAAGCCTTCCCGGCACGGACTGCCGGATGAATGGCTTCAACAACGAACAGTCGTACGGCGGACCCTCGAATCCACAGTACGTCTACGTTCCGCATACCGAGTCGAAGCCATACTTCGACATGGCGCACGAGTGGGTCGTCGGCGATCGCATGTTTCAGTCGCAGCTCGACGAGAGCTTCGCCGCCCATCAATACGTGATCGCCGCACAGGCTCAGTCGAGCGTCGATTTGCCATCGTCCCTGTTGTGGGGGTGCGCGGGGGGTCCGTCGGACGACGTCTCGACCATCACCCAAAATCGCAATCCCAACGGCCCCGAACAGCAGGCATGTTTCGACTACACCACCTTGGGCGACGAGTTGGACGCGGCGAAGCTATCGTGGCGCTTCTACTCGGTTCGGTACAACCAGGATGATGGCGGGAACGGCGGCACCTGGTCGGGATATCAAGCCGTGAGCCACATTTTCAACGGGAAGGACTGGAAGAACGTCATCTCGCCGAACTGGAGGTTCATCACGGACGTCCGCGCAGGCAACCTCGCAAACTTCACCTGGATCACTCCCGAATGCCCGGAGTCCGATCACACGGAGTGCGCAGGCGGGGGGTACGGACCGTCCTGGGTTGCCGCCATCGTCAACACGGTTGGCAAGAGCGCATTCTGGGACTCGACGGCCATCTTCGTCCAGTGGGACGATTGGGGCGGTTACTACGATCACGTCGCGCCGCCGCTCGAGGACTACGATGGCGTCGGCTTTCGCGTACCGCTTCTCGTGATCTCACCGTACGCCAAAGCGGACTTCGTATCGCACAAGCAGTTCGAAACGGCGAGCGTCTTGCGATTCGCCGAAGACCTCTACGGCCTTCCGCAGATGGCGGCGGCCGATACGCGCGCCGCGTCACCCGCAGCAGATTGCTTCGACTTTGCGCAACAGCCTCGGGCGTTCGTCCCGATCAAGGCACCGTATTCGGCGACCTTTTTCGTCCACCACCACTTCCCGGGCAGCGACGTCATACCGGACTCCCAATAAGGGGCTTCCCGCGCCGAGGCCACTGCAGACGGTCACGCAGCGCGACAGGTCGGCGATTTGTAGGTTCGCAGTGTGGCGGCTTCGGTGCGCACAATGGCGCCTTAGATGCGCACCTTGAAGATGGTGCCGCAGCCGTTGCCACTGCAGCCGGAACCGCCGCCTTGGTACGTCGTTCCATACAGCTCGTGCCCTTCGGCGACGAGCTGCGACTGCGGGTCCCAGCCGTCGGTGCCGCCGAGGAAGCTATACAGCACCGTTTCGCTTCCCGACGGCGTGATCGAGAACACCGTGCCCACGCCCGCCGTGCCGCCACCGACCGTCGTGCCGTAGAAGGTCCCGTGTACCGCGATGAGGTTCGCGCCAGGGAGATTGCCGTCGGGGATGTCTTGGAAATTGTACAGCGTCTTCAGTCCCGATTTGTCGAACGAGAAGAACGTACCGGAGCTCTTGTTCCCGCCGCCCTCGGTCGTTCCGTACAGCGTGCCGTGCAATGCCGTCAAGCCGTTCGGAAACGCGCCGTCGGTGGTTCCACCGAAGCGATAGAGCACACGCTCCTTTCCCGAGGAGTCGATCGAGAAGAGCGTTCCGCACCCGTCGCCGCCGCAGCCCGAGCCGCCGCCCTGTAGGGTCGCGCCATACAGCTTTCCGTGCATCGGCGTCAGGCCGGCGAACACGCGATACCCGTCCGTGCCGCCTTGGAATCGATAGAGAACGCTCTCGCTTCCGGACGGGCCGATGGCGAACACGGTGCCGCAGCCGTTTCCTCCGCATCCCGACCCGCCACCGATCACGCTCGTGCCGTACAGCGTGCCGTTGACGTCGACGAGCGACGCCTCCGGATCCTCCGCGTCGGTACCGCCTTGGAACGAGTAGAGCAGGTGCTCTTGACCGGCTGAGGTGACCGAAAAGACCGTTCCGTGATCGCCCGGTCCGCCTCCGCCGCCCGTCGTACCGTACATCGTGCCGTTCACCGCAATCAAGGTGTCGAACGGCCACGCACCGTCGCCGGCGTTGTTGAAGTCGCCTTCAAAGTTGTACACGACGCTTTCGTTACCCGACTCGCTCACTTGGAAGACGGTCCCGCAACCGAGGTAGCAGTCGTTGCCTCCGCAGCTCCCGGAACAGTAGTTCTTCGAACCGTTCAGCGTCGTGCCGTAGAGCACGCCGTTCAAGAGCGTCAGCCCGCTCAGCGGGCTCGCACCATCCGGCGTACCCGCGAACGAATAGAGAAGCCGGTAGCCGCTCCGCTTCGGCTGCAGGGCGAACGGTAATTGCGGCCCGTGCATCGTCGTGGCCGGCACCCCGAGCCCCCGCGCCGGGGCAGCGTTCGCCGCTGCGCCGGCCGGCGTGAATTCGCCGGCACAGCCAAAAGCGCAAGCGAGTAGCGCGACGAGCAGCATGCGGGGAACGCGAGTCAAACGCTTCACGGCCGTCCTCCCTTGGGTCCCTGAGCGGCTACGCAGACGGCGCTGCGTTCACCTTCCGAACGCGATGCGCGCTGTGCCTTGCGCTACGCCCCGGGCGGGCGAAATCGAACATGGAGCGCAACCGCGCGATCCACCTCGTCGAGGCTGATCAGGGGAGTCATCGCGCTATGGACGGCTCCCGATGCGCGCACGCTCATCGCGACGGCGAGCGCACTCTCGGTATCCGGGAGATCGACGATGATGAATGCGTCGTGTTCGCCAAGTGTAAAGTAGAACGCGTCGAGCGACCCGCCAAGTGGCGTAATAAACTCCTCGACCGCCTTGCGCCGGCCGGATCCGCCCTCTTTCAAGACACCCTTCGTACCGTCGGCCGTGTATTTGACTTGCACTAAGAACTTTGGCATCGCGATACTCTTCCTTTCGATCCAGCAGCTTGCACGGCTGGGCGTCGCATCACCGGCTTCTGGTTCTGGCTGGTGGCCGCACGAACATGCAATTACCCGCAAAGCCCGCGACGTCCGGCAAAGCCGGTACGTCGTCGCCTCTCGGCTGCCGAAACGCGGCTGAAACGTGGCGTCGGTGCGCGTTCTGGGCGGGCCACCGGCAGCGTTCCAAGGGCGTGCACAGTTCGTTCACGGCCAGGAGATCGTCCGGCAATCTCGCGAGGCTACACTGGATTAGCGTGCCACCGCCGACCAGGGGGCGGTCACCACGCGAGGAGAATCTTCGCCCGGTGTTTGAGCGCACGATCCTGACCTACGACGGACTGCAGGCGGCACCAGACGACGGCCTCCGCCGCGAGTTGCTCGGAGGCGATCTCTACGTGAGTCCCACGCCCTCGCCGGCGCATCAGACGATCGTCGGCGAGATCTACGTGACGCTGCACGCGTACGCGAAGGAACGCGGCGGTCGGGCATTCGTTTCGCCGATTGACGTTGTCTTTTCCCAAACCGACGCGGTGCAGCCCGATATCATCTACCTTTCTCCCGACCGCCTTTCCATCGTCGGTCCGAAGTACATTGGCGGCGCTCCGAGCCTCGTGGTCGAGGTGCTCTCCCCTTCATCGTCCGACATCGACCCGGCTCTAAAGCTGCGAACCTACGCCCGATACGGCGTCCCCGAATACTGGATCGTCGACCCGGCTGCACGAATAGTTTTCGCTCACGCCACGCCCTCTGGCGAGGGATACCTCCTGGCCGAGAAGAGCGGCGACGGCTCGATCGCCGCGATCACGCTACCAGAACTGCGGTTTTTGTTCCCCTAGCACCAGCAACACCGCCGCTCCGTTACCTCCGTCGCCGAGAACGCCGTACCGCGAACGAGATCCGTCGTCGGGATGTGCTGACCGCGATCGCGCCCAGCTCATGCGCCCGACGCCGCTTCGCCTATCCACGGATTCACGACATGCGCGCCGGCACGGGTGAAATCGTCCTCGTTGCGGGTGACGATCGAGAGATTGTGCTGCAACGCCGTCGCTGCGAGCAGCCCATCGAGCACCGGGATCGGCTTGCGGGCGATTTTCGCTCGGGCGCGCACCTGCCCCCACATATCGGCACAGTCAACGTCGACTGAAAGGATGCGTCCCTCGAACTCCGACAAGATCTCCGTCGCGAGCCAACGTTCCAGCGACTCGCGCTTTCTGAGATCGTCTAGCAGCGCGACCCCGTAACGCAGTTCGCCGATCGTGATCGCGCTCAAGTACAGCATCGAGAGCTCGGTCCGCGCAAACCACGCAACAACGCCCAAATCGGGTCTCGGCTTCGCAAACTCGGAGATCGCGCACGTATCAACGAGGTAGCCGCTCACAGCGGAGCTTCCCGGCCAACGTCGGAGTCGCGTTCGAGGTCCAAGCCAGCGCCCTGAAGGGCCGACAAGAGCTCGACCGCCGTGCGCCCACGCCGGGTCACGCGCTGGTACGCGGGTTCCGCGATGACCACAACCACGTCCCGGCCCCCGCGCACGATGCGCTGCGGGCGGCCTTCGAGCGCACGACGCACGAGGCGGCTTAAGTTCGCTTTGGCGTCACTGAGTGTCCACGACGCCGTCTCATCCTGGTTTTGGGCAAGTGGTCTCACCTGTGCTTCATTCTGGTCCGGCATAGTCTGATCGTTCGACCGTTCGTCTTCAAGACCTTTACTCGACCATGAAGATGGCCTACTATATGGCCATGTCCGTGCTGAAGGTCAACATCGCTGAGGCGAAAGGGCGAATGTCGGAGCTGGTGCGTCGTGTCAAGGCCGGCGAGACCATCATTATAAGCGAGCGGAACGTGCCGGTCGCTGAATTACGGCCGATCCCTGACGAGTCGAATCACCCGAAGCGATCGCTGGAGCCAGTCTGGCCGGGCTGGAGCGTACCGGAGTCCTTCTTTGAAGCGCTTCCGGAGGAACTTCTCCGTACGTTCGAAGGCGACTGAGCTTTGAACGTCTTGCTCGACACCGTGACGTTCCTCTGGATCGGCGAGGGCTCACCCCGACTGTCGGCCCTTGCACGTTCCATCGTGCTCGAGCCGACAAACCGTCTTCTGCTCAGTGCAGTGAGCGCGTGGGAGATCAACGTCAAGGTGTCGATCGGAAAACTTCCGCTCCCAGCCGATCCGGCGACGTACATTCGACGCACGCGCGCTGCCCGCGACATTGTCACGATCGAGTTCAGTGAAGACGATGCGGCGCAGATATCTGCGCTGCCGTCACACCATCGAGATCCCTTTGACCGCGCTCTTGTGAGCCAGGCCATAACGCGATCGCTAGCTATCTTGACGCCAGACCCCGCGTTTCGGCAATATCCGATAGCGACGTTGTGGTGAAGGTATGCCGCTAGTCCTGATGCAGCGCGCGTGGCGAGACGACCCAAAGTATAAAGACACCGAGTTTGCCGTTTATCACTATCCACGGCAATACTTCAGCCTCATCCAGGGCGGGGAGAAGTTTATCTACTACCGTCCCGCTCGCGGGGCAACGGCCAATGAAGCCAGCGCCTACTTCGGTTGCGGCGAACTCGGCGACTGGTGGGCCGATGCGCAAGATGCGACGCACCGATTCGTTGGGATACGAAAGCCGATTCATTTCGCTCGTCCCGTTTCACACGTCGATGGGAACCAACGGATGTACGAGTCGACGTTTCACGACCGCAATGCATTTCAAGGGCGGTCGGTCCGCCAGATCGATGATCTCGATTTCTACCGAATCCTGGACGCCGCTGGACTGACCGCAGCAGTCTGGCACCAAGCCGCAACTGTGGACGATGTGCTGAGCGGACTCGTTGTTCCGGCAGCGCTGGCCAGTCCACCGCGCGATGCGTTTCGTCCCTTGGACGTGGTTCCGGACGGAACGGGTTACCGGCCGACCGGCAAACCGATCGACGTATTCGAAGTGGCGTGCCTCCAAGAACGCGCACGCGGAGATCACCAAGAGACGCTCAAGCTGGTGAAGGCCATGGCAGAGGAACGTGGGGGCGTGTGCCTTTTCAATAACAATGTGGACCTGCTCGCCTCATTTGGCGAGCAGAAGCTTCTCGTCGAGGCGAAGAGCCTTGTCGTCCCGAGCGCCGCGGTGGACCGAATGCGCTACGGCATGGGTCAACTCTTCGATTACACTGTGCGCTATCGCGCCGAACTGGGTGTGGCGCAGGCCGTCCTTGCTTTCGGGACCGTGCCCTCAAACGAGGTGAGTTGGATCTCGACGATTCTTCAAGAAAACGGCATTGCGTTCGTTGCCCGGCACCGCGAAGCGCTCTTGCCGATGAACGACGCGGCAGCGTCGCTCCCGATCTTCCGCTAAGCGCGACGAGACGCGATCGCGCAGCACCCTCGCTTCGCCCGGCGCGCCGCCCGACTCTAGGGCGTTCGCCGCGCCAGACCGCGAAATAGCGCGCCGAAGTGAGATCCACCGGGGCGCGCATAGCCGGGTCCTGAGTCTGCATGTGCCGAAACGTGGCGCGGGTACGCTATAGGAGGGTTCTATGGACCGCTTCTCGCCTTCCGGGAGAGCGTTTGCTACCGGCGCATTTCTGCTCGCGGCGCTCGCGCTGGCTGCCGCCGCGCCCGCCGCAGCCGCCCCCGGCTATCTCTGGCTCCAGGCCTTTAGCGCCAACGCGGCGACGAGTGGCCAAGTGGCCCTGAGCGGGCAGTTCGTCAACGAGTGCACCGCCAAGCTGCCGCCCGGGACGCTCTTGAGAATCCTGTTCGACCAAGGGACTCTCCTCGACGTCACCATCACGGCGGGCCGCGGTCAGACGCAGCAGTTTTCCGGCACGGTGCTCGTGCCGCAGGTCCCGCCGCCAAAGACCGACGCGACCGCGTACCGCTTCGAGATTCTCCTGCCGGGCGATGACCAGGTTCGGGGCGCGTCGGCGCAGGCGCGGCCCGACATGAAGACATCGCCGTGCCTCGTCACCCCGGCGCCGGGCACGCCAAGCGAGCCATGACGCAGCGGTGCTTTCCTAGCATCCGCGATCGTGTTCCAACAGTACTCGTTTCGTTCGTTCCTCGGCCGTCGCGCTGAACTCGACACGCTGCTGACGGCGTTCCGCAACGCCAAAGCAGCGCAGCAAGGCGCAACCATCCTACTTCGCGGCGAGGCGGGCGTCGGTAAGACGCGGCTCGTCGACGAATTCGTCGCGCGCGTCGAGCGCGAACGCTGCACCGTGCTCCGCGGCGCGTGTCTCGAGTACCTGTCAACGCCATATCAGCCGTTCGTCGAAGCGCTCATCGCGGGGCGGACGGGTCCGAAGCTCGAGGCCGAGTTGCGCAGCGCGGCCGTCGACCGCTCGCGCGCGTCGGAGGTGGAGCGCTTGCGGCGCTTCCAGTTGGTCGCCGACGATCTTGGCCGACAAGCGGCGAACGACGGCTGTCTCGTTCTCGCGATCGAGGACATGCATTGGAGCGACTCTGCCTCGCTCGAGTTGGTGCGCTTCTTGACCAGAAAGCTGCGCGACGCCCCGGTGCTGCAACTCGTGACCATGCGCGACGACGGCCCGCACGGCGACGCCGTCCGAGACCGACACCTCACCGCGCTGCGTGGCGAGGCGACGGCATCGCTGCGCGTCGCTCCCCTGGCAGACGCAGACATCCTCGACCTCGTCCACTCCGCGCTCGACGATCCCGGCGCGATCTCCCCGCACGATCTGCACGCGATCGTGACCCTCGCCGAAGGCAAGCCGCTGTATGCGGAGGAGCTGCTGCGCGGAAGCCTCGAGCGGTCGCACCAATCCAGCAGGTCCGCGCTGGAGCCCGTCGTGTCGCTGCGTACGACGGTTCTCGAGCGCCTGGCGACATTCGACGAATGGACGCGGCGGGTCGTCACGACCGCGGCCGTCATCGGCCGCGCGTTCGACGTCGACTTGCTCGTGCGCGTCGGTGGAAGCCACGACGACGTCCTCCCGGCCCTGCGAATGGCGCTTCGAGCCGGGCTGATCGTCGAAGATCGACAAGGCGGTTCGCTGCGCTTTCGCCACGCACTCACGCGCGAGATCGTGTATCACGAACTGCTCCAGGTGGAAGCCCGCGCGCTGCATCGGCGGATCGCGGACGCCTTGGATGGCGAAGCGGGACGCGATGAAGCCGCCTATCATTGGTGGGCGGCGCAGATCCCCGAGCGGGCGGTGCCGGAAAACGAGGCGGCAGGCGACCGCGCCGGCGCGATGTGCGCGTACGCCGACGCCGCAACGTTTTACGAGCGGGCGGCGTCACTTGCTACGAACGGAACGCGCGACCGCCTCATCGCGAAGTTGACCTTTGCGCTGTGTGCCATCGGCGACATGCGCCGCGCGGAGGCGGTGTGCAATGCAGAGTCGGCGGCCTTGCGCAAGCGCGGTCGCGAGAGCGACGCCCAGCGCCTGCTCCTGTGGGCCGCGCGCCAACTCTACGAGGCGGGCGAGGTGGACCGCGCCGTGGCGACGGCGCAAGCGGTGTGCCGCGAGCTCGAGCGTCGCCCGCCCACGCCCGTTCACTACTCGGCCGCGATGACGCTCGCGGGGATGCAAGCGACGCTGGGACGGGCGCAGGATGCGCTCGCAACGCTCGATCGCGGCGAGGGCCTTGCCGTCGCGCGCGATCCGATCGACAAGTTTCGCGCGCACAACGCCCGCGGGAACGCGCTGTGTTCCCTCGGTGCCTACGAGCGTGCGCGCGATGAATACGCCGCGTCGCTGGTCATCGCGCGCGAACTCGACAACGACGAGCTGCAGATTCACGCGCTCGTCAATCGCGCAAACGCCGCGTTCATGCTCGGCCTCTTCGTCGAGGCAGCGCAAACGCAAGACGAAGCGTACCGGTTCGCCGAGCATCGCGGGCTGCGCCGGCATGCACTGATCGCGCGTGCCGCGTCGCTGCACTCGGCCCTGTATCGCGGAGACCTGGACGAGGCCCTCGCGGGCTATCGCAGCATCGCGGCCTCGCGTTCCATCGCCCCGTTGACGCAAGCATTTGGCCGTGCTGCCGCGCTGCGGCTTCGCGGCCTGCTTCCAAGCGCCGGTCTCTTGGAGGAGGTCGACGACGACGCCGCGGTCGAGCTCGCGCTCAGTCTGCGGGAATCGCAGATCGTCGCAGCGGTGACCGGCGGCGCGGCCCGTTCCGCGCTCGAACGCGGAGACCGGCAACGTGCGAGCGACTTCGCCCAGCGCGG
>Ga0302326_10029960_pt1 | contig 10902 bp, 12 predicted proteins | sample Palsa_T0_3_FD_202264 | JGI IMG/M metagenome (GOLD analysis project Ga0302326, IMG submission 202264) | Peat permafrost microbial communities from Stordalen Mire near Abisko, Sweden - Palsa_T0_3 | ecosystem: Environmental > Terrestrial > Soil > Palsa > Peat permafrost | place: Sweden: Abisko...
GTATTCCGCCTGCATCGATATGGAATTTAATCCGTTGTTTTCCGCCGCCGCTCACGATCGCCACATTACGACCCAGTTTTCACGACGCATCTCGATCCAGAAAAACCTTCATGAATAATGCAGGCTAGCCTCCCGTTTGCGCCGTCTGCCGTTCTTGGACGCCATCCAGCATGCAGCTCTGTTGGACATGGCGTGAGTGTCCGGAAACGGTGGCATACGGCACGCCCAGAAAGCGCTTTGCGACTATCCCTGTGACTTCGAAACAATTGAAGTTTTGCTGTCTCACCTTTTCCCAAATCCGCTTCAATACGCTGTGGATGTTCGTTGCTCCAATAGCACCGAAGATCATTACTTTTACTTCAGTGGCAATGAAGTAGAAGTTCCACGCTCTCCAACCCAAGAACCTGGGCGATCAGGGGCCGCCCCTCGATCAGAATAGTGCCGACTTGAACTTTTGGTGTCATGGGCTCTCCCGAGTGAACGTATCTTGCGACCAAAAAGGGGGTAGCGCAGGTAGCCACCCCGGGCGATTGACGAGGCACCGTCTCAGGCGGCTACGGCGTCGGGTTTGTGAATAGTCGAGCTAATCACATCCGAGACTTGCACCTTGGGAGTGCCGTCTAATACTTTATCCACGATCTTGAGCACTTCGGGGTAGCCTGCAGTGTTGTAGGCTTCCGCGCACTCCTGGGTATCCCAGAGACTGACTGCGACCACATCCAGCCCTCCCGGGACAGCAAATGTGATTTCATCTCGGAACCCACTCTGCTTCCGCAGCATGGGAATGACTTCTTTATCGAAAATCCGCGTGAACTCGCTCAGAGTGTTTGGCGTCAGGCGTAGAGAGACATTGCAAGCAAACATGATCAACCTCCATCGATTGGACTAGAAGTGATCTAAGAGGGAGAATTTCAGATGAGCTGACTTAGTTCAGGAGACCTGAAAGAGCGGGAAGACTGCTCGCTCAACTACCACCGTAGCCTTACTGCACTGCGATTGTCAACCGGCACTGGGATCAAAAGCTAAGGACCTTCTCCGATTCGCGACTAGTCTGGAATATTTCGAACAAAGACCCCCGCTGTAGCGTGATCGCAAACACTTCACGCCAAACCTTGCTAACAACGGATCATCCAGTGAGTGCCTGCTCAAGCCGCGGTTGCCGCACCAGCCGCTGCCCCATTTGCTCCGTCATTTTCTTTTTCATTTCTCTGCAACGTAGGTTCAGCCTTGTGCGTGCCCACCATCCACGCGTATCCCTCTGGGTCCACTACTGCTCCGCAACGAATCGCCCCAAAACATGTCCATTACCTGGCCTTGGGCTGTTGCTCCAAGACTCACAGCCTTGGCGACTATTTTGTCGACGTTTTCCACGTAGAGAAACAGGCCCGCTGGCGAAGCGCCAACGGTCTTAGCGCTGCGCTTACCCAGCGCGGGGTTTTCCGGTCCAGCATCAAAGTCGTGCCACGCAACGTCAGCCCCGCATGGATAAGCTTGCCATCGGGGCCGTGGATGATGCTGCGCTCGGAAAAGCCAAGGGTACCCTCAAGGGGACCCCACGCCGACAGCGCCAATTCGCCGCCAGCAGGCTGATCAAGAATCACTCCTCCAATCACGATGCGAGGTACAATGATGTTGCCGGGTAAAACGGCAGCGGGCTCTGCGGGACGCAACCATGCCGAGGGACATCTTGGTTGGGCTCATCGAGACGATCACTGCATCTGCGCGAATATCCCTCTCGCGCTCCTGCCAACCCACATCGGATCGGTAGAGCCGCATGCCTTGAAAACCAACCGCCCGAAGGACGGAATCTACACTACCGGAGTCCTTCCCCAGTTCACGCTGAGGCGCCACATTTGCAGTTGGCGCGCGGACTCTTCTGCATGGCAGCGCTGGGCGCGAGGAATGTAAAGACTGCCTCATGGAAGAAAGTTCTAAAATTCGCAAGATCGCGTTTGTCGGCGACCACTTACCGCGCAAGTGCGGCATTGCGACGTTCACGTCCGACCTGCTTGCCGCCGTGGCAGCTGCGCATCCCCAAAGCCAATGTTTCTCAGTGTCGGTGAATGACATTCGAGGTGGCTACGAGTACCCGCAAGTAGTTCGCTTCGAGATTGAGGAGCAGGATTTATCGTCTTATCTACGTGCTGCGGACTTCCTCAACATCAGCGGCGTGGACATCGTCTGCTTGCAGCACGAATTCGGCATTTTCGGCGGGCTGGCCGGCGGCCATATCCTGGTACTCCTGCGCGAATTGAGAATGCCCGTTGTCACCACGCTTCATACCATTTTGCGTGAGCCGAAAGCCGACCAACGGCGCGTAATCCACGAGTTAGTCGCCCTCTCGACCCGGCTCGTGGTCATGGCTGAGCGGGGGCGACAGATGTTGCAGGAGATTTACCAGGCACCGCCGGCCAAGATCGATCTCATCCCGCATGGCATTCCCGACGTAGGTTTTGTCGATCCGACCGATTTCAAGGACCAGTTCGGTGTGGAAGGCAAGGTGGTGCTGCTCACGTTCGGGCTGCTTTCGCCGAATAAGGGGATCGAATATGTGCTCAACGCCCTGCCGCACATTCTGGCGGAGTTTCCCGACGTTGTTTATATTGTGCTGGGCGCCACCCATCCCAACGAACTACGCGAGCATGGCGAAGCCTACCGGCTCAGCCTCGAAATCCTCGCCAAAAAGAACAAACTCGAGAAGAACGTCATCTTCTACAACCGGTTCGTGGAACTTGAAACTCTGAAGGAGTTCATCGGTGCCGCAGACTTTTACATCACGCCTTATCTAAACGAAGCGCAGATCACGTCGGGCGCGCTAGCCTATACGTTTGGTGCGGGCAAAGTGGTAATTTCGACACCGTACTGGCACGCTGCAGAATTGTTGGCGGAAGACCGCGGCGTGCTGGTGCCGTTCCGCGACGCCCCGGCCATAGCCCGCGAGGTGATTGGTTTGCTGCGCGACGACACCCGCCGGCGTGCCATTCGCAAGAATGCTTACAGGCTGGGCCGTGACATGGTCTGGAGCAACGTGGCGCGGCTCTATATGCGCTCGTTCGAGTTGTCACAAATCGAGGGGGCGGCGCGATCTCGAAAATCTCTCGCCACGAAGACGCTCGACCAAAAGCCGCGGGAACTGCCGGAGTTGAAGTTGAGTCATCTCTCGCGGATGACCGATTCGACCGGAATCTTCCAGCATGCCATTTTGACCGTCCCGAATTTTTCGGAAGGCTGCAGTACGGATGACAACGCTCGCGCATTCATCCTCGCGGTACTGCTCATTGAATTGGGAGAAGAGCCAGAGCGCGTGCGGACGCTGGCCACAACCTACGCGGCGTTCTTGCACCACGCGTTTGATCTCAGAGTGAAACGCTTCCATAACCACATGAGTTTCGACCGCCGCTGGCTCGACGAACAAGGGTCAGAGGATTGTCAAGGGCGCGCGCTCTGGGCGCTGGGCGTAGGCGTGGGGCGTTCGCCTTATCGGAGCTTCCAAATCATGGCTGGACAACTCTTCGCGCTGGCGTTGCCAGCTCTGACGGAGTTAACGTCGCCGCGGGCGTGGGCGTTCGGCCTTATCGGCATTCATGAATACCTGCGCCGGTTGAGCGGGGACAGCCTGGTCAACCAAACCCGTGAGACACTCACTTCCCGGCTCATGGAACTTTTCGAAAGGACCGCCCAGCCGGACTGGCGCTGGTTTCAAGAGGATCTGACTTACGACAACGCGAAGCTCCCACACGCCTTGATTCTGAGCGGACGTGCAGCCGGACAACAAGCGGTGCTTGAGCGAGGCCTGCAGGCCCTGCGCTGGCTGACGGAATTGCAAATCTCCGAGAAGGGTCACTTTCGATCCATTGGCACCAACGGATTTTATCGCCGCGGTGGCATGCGCGCCAACTTTGACCAGCAGCCCATCGAGGCGCAAGCAATGGTCTCAGCCTGTCTTGAAGCCTATCGCGCCACATCGGACCTCTGGTGGCACGAGCAGGCGCAACGCGCCTTCGACTGGTTCATCGGCTGGAACGATCTCGGATTGGAACTCTGCTCTCCCAAAACAGGCGGCTGCCGCGATGGGTTGCACGTGGATCGGGTCAACCGGAACCAGGGAGCGGAATCAACCCTGGCCTTCTTGCTTTCGTTGGCGGAGATGCGGTTGGCACAAAATATGCTGGCGAGTTTTAAGGAACCGATCGCCGCCTAAGAGTAATCGCGGCCTCCGGTCTCGTTTCTCCGGAATAACCAGTCCATGAACACCAACTCGATTCACGTCAAACGCACGGCCACGGTCCTCAGGCCTGACCAGTCACGCGTTCTTCTGCGGCCGTTCAGGCACGACGATCCCGAGCGATCTCGCAGGATTATCGCCAGGATCATGTCGCTCTCAGAAGACCAAGTCGGGCCACTTTTGGACGAAGTATCCGCTGCATTCTCCCAGCGACACCAGCAAATCCACCGATCCTTTCTGGAACGGTTCGAACAGGTCCGCGACTTCCTATTGACCGATGAGAAAATTTCCGAACAGAGACAGCTGTTGATTGGTTCTTATTTCGTTTGCGAATACTCCTTAGAATCTGCAGCACTGTTCAATCCTTCCATCGTCCCGCACCCTGACCAGTCTGACCTGCCTTCGGGCGCTCTGCGTTTTATTCTCAGCTTGCGCGCCACGGGGGAGGGACATATTTCTTCCATCACTTTTCGAACAGGGATCATCCACGCCGACCATCGGATCGAGGTCCTGCCCCCAGCAGGCTTCCTTACCGAGCCGCGTCAAATTCCGAACCCCAGTTACGATAAGGCGCTCTTTGAGCGAAAACTTTTTGAGCTGGGATTGAACAACGAATTTACACGCCGGGCGATGGACAAGTTTGGAGAGTCGTTTGGATTGGAAGAATTGCGCGCCAGTCTCGAAGTGGAAATGAATCAGTCGCGCGTGTCGGACCGGAACGCGATCCGAGGGATGTTGGCTTTGGCCCGGTCCAACCATGAGGTTCAGTTTCAGCCCCAGCAGCAGCTGTCTGAACGGGTTCTTTTCCCAGCCACGCCGTCGCAACGCAACGGTATCGAAGACGCCCGGTTCGTGTGCTTCCAGAAAGATGATGGATCCCACGTCTACTACGCCACCTTCACGGCATTCGATGGCAAGGTGATTTTGCCCGAACTGGTGGAGACTTCCGACTTCCTCCGCTTTCGGTTTATCACGCTGAATGGTCCGGCCGCCGAAAACAAAGGCATGGCCATGTTCCCCCGGAAAATCAACGGCGTTTATGCCATGCTTTCCCGCCAAGACAATGAAAACATCTACATCATGTTTTCTGACAACGTACACTTCTGGCATGAACGCAAAGTGCTGCTTAAGCCGACGTTCCCCTGGGAACTAGTCCAGCTTGGGAACTGCGGTTCCCCGATTGAAACTGAAGCAGGCTGGCTAGTCCTCAGCCACGGTGTCGGCCCCCTGCGAACGTACTGCATCGGCGCATTCCTCCTCGATCGCAACAATCCTGGCAAAGTGATCGGCCGCCTCCATGAACCCTTGCTCAAGCCGAATCAAAGCGAGCGTCAGGGGTACGTTCCGAATGTCGTTTATACCTGCGGTGCTCTCGTGCACAACGGCGAACTGATCGTTCCCTATGCCATGGCCGATCACGCCACCGGTTTCGCTACCGTTCCCCTCGATGAAGTGCTGGCTGCCATGGACTAGGAAGTGCCGTCGAACAGCATGAACGACCCCAACAAAAGAGTAGCGATCCTGTCGCCAATAGCCTGGCGAACGCCTCCTCGGCAATATGGCGCTTGGGAAACGGTGGCTAGCAACGTCACCGAAGGGCTCATCGCCCGTGGCTGGGACGTGACATTGTTCGCTAGCGGGGATTCTGTGACCCGCGCTCACTTGCATGCCGTGGTGGACAAGGGATATGAAGAGGATTCCGCCGTCGATTCCAAAGCAGCCGAATACCTTCACATCTCCGAAGCGTTCGAGCACGCTGCTGAGTTTGATCTCATCCACAGCCACTACGACTTCATGCCTTTGAGCTACACGCGGCTCATCAAAACACCGGTCCTAACTACCATCCACGGATTCTCGTCAGCCAAAATCATGCCCATCTATCAGAAGTATCGTGACGGATATTTCGTTTCCGTCAGCGACTCTGACCGAGCGACAGAGCTCAATTACCTAGCGACTGTCTACAACGGCATTGATCTCTCGCTGTACCCGCTTCAGGAATGCGGCGGGGATGACCTGATTTTCCTCGGTCGGATCCACCCGGATAAAGGTGTTCATCTGGCCATCGAGGTTGCTCGTTTGTGCGGAATGCGTTTGATTATCGCTGGTATCATCCAGGACGAAGCCTATTTCCGGGAGCAAATCAGACCCCATCTTGACGATCACAACATCCTCTATATCGGACCAGTGGACGTGAAGGGCAAGAACGAACTGTTTGCTCGAGCCCGAGTTCTCCTGCACCTGAACACCATCCCGGAACGATTCGGACTTGTCCTAGTCGAAGCCAATGCAGCCGGCGTGCCCGTCATCGCAATGGACCTCGGTTCTTGCCGTGAGGTGATCAAAGACGGGCAGACCGGTTTCCTGGTTGACAACGTCGCTGAGGCAGTTCGGGCCGTTGGACGAATTTCCGAGATCGACCGATCTGCTTGCCGCAGCCGAGTCCGACAATACTTTTCGATCGAAACCATGGTGGAGGGATACGAACGAGTTTACTCGACGATTTTTGATCTGGAGGCGAAGAAACGATCATGAAGCCGGACATTGTCAGGCGGTACAGCCACAACCCCATACTCACCAAGGCGGAGATCCCATATCCCGTGGAGACTGTTCACAACGCGGCGGTCGTGAAGCACGGGAACGAATACATCATGCTTTTCCGCTCCCATCTCCGCACCGGACGGTCCATCATTGGCTTGGCACGCAGTGCCGACGGGTTCCACTTCACCGCCGATCTACAGCCTTTTCTGACTCCTGACCGGGACGGCCCTTTCGCTGCCTATGAAGAGTTTGGCGTGGAAGACCCGCGCGTCACCCTGGTGGAGGGAGAGTACATCATCACCTACAGCGCATACTCGCGAAATGGAGTGCGGATCGCCCTGGCCAAGACGAAGGACTTCGGTCGGGTGGAAAGAGTTTCCTTGATTACGGAGGCGGATTATCGGAATGTGGTGATTTTTCCCGAGAAGTTTGACGGGCTTTATGCCCGGCTTGACCGTCCTCATTCTGAAATCGCTCCCTGGTCAATCTGGATTTCCTATTCTCCGGATCTATGCTATTGGGGCCAATCGCAGCTCATCATGAGGCCCGTGCAATATCACTGGGACGAAATGAAGATCGGTCCTGGCGCGCCTCCGATCAAAACGGACCAGGGATGGCTGTCTATATATCACGGAGTCTTCCGGACTATGGATGGATCGGTCTATCGTTTGGGAGTTGCTCTTCACGACCTCATGGACCCGGCAAAGATCATCGGTGTGGGCGACTCATGGATTTTGCAACCGGAGGATCCTTGGGAGATAACTGGATACGTCCACAACGTGGTCTTCACCTGTGGTGCCGTTCTGGAGTCCGATGGAACCGTGAAGATCTACTGGGGGGGCGCAGACACGGTCATGTGCGTGGGCGAAGCGAATGTCTCGGATCTAGTCGCACTATGCCTGCATCACGGCAGACCGGCAAAGTAAGCATGGCATTTCAAGAGTCCTCTAATACCCCTGAATGGTATTTAATCCACAGGGCAGCGTGCGCCTTGATGCCCCTCCCGCTTGTGATCCAATATCGCGTCAAGGCATGAAAACTCACGATCTGTCTGGGCAAGGTCAACGACTCGAAGAACAACAACTCCGGCTATAACGCCCTGACCGGCGAGTACGAAGACCTGGTTTAGCGCCTTTCTGCACGCAGGCACGAACGCAATCTGCGGGGGCGATCCCTCCCTCCGTGTGCTTAGCGCCGCACATGGCATCGCTAACCTTTCCGGTAAAGGTGCTGCCCGCAGCCACGCCCGGCACAACACCCAATCCGGTGCTCAGCGCCACCGTCGCCATCCAAACTTGCAACATCCGCAAACGAGACATAAATCCTCCTCGATACTGGATGCGTCCGTATGGAAACACGGATTTCTTTCTTGACCTTCGAAAACGCCCAGCATTGTGCTTGCGCTACTCGACCAGCGAATGACGGAACAAGCCTCCTGATCAACCGTCCGACTGTCGCGAAGAGAGCAGATCGTTGAGAAGTTCGGCTGAGCGTGCCGCAAAGGGAGTAAGCTCTAAATATGTCCGATTAGAACTGGTCGGGGGTGATGAGTTTGGCAGAAGTTCGGCTGCAAGAAGGCGAGTCAATAGAAAACGCCCTCCGTCGATTCAAGCGCAAGGTTCAGACGGAAGACATCATTAAGGAAGTGAAGCGCCACTCGTTCTACCTGAAGCCGGGCGCGAAGCGCCGAGTCAAGCAAGCCTTGGCGCGAAAGCGTGCCCGAAAAAAGATTCGCAGAGAGCCGGATTAGATTGCAATCATCGGGCCGATGTTGCCAAGCAGCCACCTTCTAATTCGCGGACGATGCTTTTTCGTGTCCGCTGTCGTGTTCGACGTTTGGCAGAATCGTATCTTTATGAAGTTCGATCCCTATTGGGGTGGAGAGCACTTGCCGGCATGCCATCGAGGTCACCTTCTCCGACGAGCACAGCATTGCCCTGAGATTCCCCAGTAACAAGCCGCGAATCATCGCCACCGTTCGTTGCGGCTAGAGCCTTGTATCCGTTTCCGTGCAGCAAGATCATTGGGGAGAATATATCCATAGCGAAGTGCTCTAAGGGCGCTACCCCAGTGGCTTGACTTCACCTGTTTATCTTCTCCGCATAGAGCATAGGGTTGGAAAGATGGTTCCGATGATCCAAACTGCACACTCCTCACGACTAATTTGGCAGACTGGACAAGTAGCAGAGCCGGAAACATTGCGGGAGCTTCGGATTTCGGCGGGTCGGTGGGTCATGGTGAAATGCCTGATTTCGTCAACAATGTACCAAGGGCCATACAGAGAAGATTCAGATATCTTGAAACTTAAAGGCGTATCATCTCGACTGAATCGCTTGGGGGGATGCTGCATGAGCGACGAATGGATTAAAACGCTCGCAGATCGTAGAAGAGTAAAATTCAGCACCCAAGAACTGGACGAGAAAGCGTTTCTCACCGCTCAGATCGAAGGCAACAAAGTGGTGTATTCCATCATATTGACCAACGCGAAAAACCCGCTTAGTCGTGAAGAAGTTGAAACTCATTTCGAGGGTGAGCTTTCAAAGCGGTCGCCGAAACTGAATTGAGCCTATCCATACTTCCTCCACAGAGGCCAAACCCTCTAAACCTGCGCTGCTTCATCTGCTGCGATCAATCGGCGGTCGCGATGGGACTCCGTGCGCGGTTGGCCCGTGCTAAGCTCGCACTTCTTTCCCGGAGCGGCACCGCAAGTTGGACAGTGAACAGCGAGGACTTGTTTTGGGCTGAGTTCTTTTTTCATTGCGAGAGATAGTGCCTCAAAACCAATGCACAAGAATGGTCAATCTTGGACACTTTTATGTTTTGACGGGGCATCCGAAGAGTACGTCGATGGCGAATTGATGGCGAGCTTTTCTGCGATTGTGAGCAGAATGGAGCAGCGATCGCCATCATTTGTCGGGCACAATTGAAATTTGCGGCGTCTCTCGCATCAGAATGGTCGTTTGCTTATGAAGCCTTCCCACGGAACTATGGGTAAAAAGAAAGCCAAGAGGCTATCGGACAAAGCGACACTCGCCGAAGTCATCAAGGAAATGGCGAAGCCAAGAGTGGCTAGCTCTGCAAGAGAGCAGAGTCGGTTTTTTCGGAACGAGGTTCTAGTCGTGGAGAACGATGTTGAGGAGTGAACTGTGAACCTGTAATTCATCGCCAGCGTGATAATCAATGAACCCCAATTTCCTGAACCTGTTCATGAAAAAACTGACCCGCGACCGCGTTGTGCCGATCATTTCCGCCAGCATCTCCTGACTGATCTTGGGGATTACAGTCTCGGGCGCGCCTTCCTTGCCGAAATGAGCCAGCAATAGCAATATCCGGGCGAGTCTTTTCTCACTGGAATTGAAAAGCTGGTCAACCAAATCCTCTTCGTACCGGATGTTCCGTGTCAGCAAATATGCTACAAACATATCCGAAAACGCGTGTTCCCGGTGCAGCACTTCCATCATGGACTTCTTGTCAATCCGCATCACGGAGCAATCGGTCATTGCGATTGCGGAGCACAGGCGGAGAGCTGCCCTGTAAGGCAACCTTCTCCCAAGAAATCGCCCTCGTTCAGAATGCCTATTGTGGCTTCCTTCCCGAGTTGCGACACAACGGTGAGTTTTACCTTTCCTTCCTTTATATAAAAAACAGCATCGGACGAATCGCCCTGAGCAAAGACCGTCCGCTTCTTGGGAAAAGCCTCGATCTTCCTACCGCCGTTGATGGTCGAAAGGAATGTCTTGGGATCGAACTTGCTGAGTTTCTTGGACGCCGCCAAGATTGGCATGATTGACCCCCCTCTCAGGGTTTCCGAATGCGCAGAAGGCAACCTACTATGATGAAGGAAGAATGCGCAAGAAGGGCGAGAAAAGCGTCAAGTGTGCGGGCAAATCTGCTATTCCGCCTGACGAAACAATGATTCACCCTTGGTGGCGAAAGTCAATCCGTCCCCACCTCGCGGTAGGGGCTACTTGGAGCAGGCGACTCTCGGCGCGTCATCGTTCGAGGGGATTGGGATACTTGCACAGCCGTTCCTCAACTCGCGCCCTACGTCCAGTCCGGCTGGTGTTGATTTAGGCAATGACGCCGTGACGAGTATTTCATCGACGCGCCGCCTGAGTTCGTCGGTCAGCTTCCTTCTT
>Ga0302326_10029964_pt1 | contig 10902 bp, 9 predicted proteins | sample Palsa_T0_3_FD_202264 | JGI IMG/M metagenome (GOLD analysis project Ga0302326, IMG submission 202264) | Peat permafrost microbial communities from Stordalen Mire near Abisko, Sweden - Palsa_T0_3 | ecosystem: Environmental > Terrestrial > Soil > Palsa > Peat permafrost | place: Sweden: Abisko...
GTTGAACCCCCATGGAGTTGCCTCCGACGGATTTTGAGTCCGCTGCGTCTGCCAGTTCCGCCATCCCGGCTCTGTTGCCTTCAACCATTCTAATCCAGCCTGCCTTCCACATCGACGCGACCTGTATGCTTTCTTCAGCCCGCCGAGAAATCGATGACTACCTTGCCGAGGGCCTCAGTCCCTACCAACGCGTGGGCAGCGGCAATTTCCGCAGGGGAAAAGCTCTGTTGGTTGAGCAGCGGCTTAAGCTTGCCGTCATCGGCGAAGGCCGCTGCCTCGCGAAGAATCCTGCCGTGATGTGCTGCGCCAGATCCGGTGAGCAGAGGCATGAGCGTGAATACTCCCGAGTAGGTGGCACCGCGAAACGATAGCGGCGCCAGGGAGTGGGTGCTCCATCCGAGGCAGCTCACGACGTGGCCGGTGTAGCGCCTGACCGCAACAAACGATGCATCCAGCGTCGCGCCTCCTACCGTGTCGTAAACCACATCGAAGCCCTGTCCTTCCGTGTGCCGAGCGACGTACTCCTCCGTGGAAAGCGCACGATAGTCGATGGCGGTCGCACCGAGTTCTTCGACCACGCGCCGCTTGCCCGCCGACACGGTGGCGAAAACCTCCGCACCGAAAGCCTTCGCCAGTTGCACCGCGACGTGTCCCACTCCGCCCGCGCCCGCGTGGATCAGCACCTTCTGGCCCGCGCTCACCTGGGCACGATCGACCAAACCCTCCCAAGCAGTGATGGTGATCAGCGGCAATGCCGCAGCCTCACGCATCGACAGTAACTTCGGCTTAGGAGCCAGCAGATCTGCGTTCGCCGCCACCATTTCCGCAAGCGTACCCTGCAGCCCGCCGACCCCGCCCACCATTCCGTAAACCTCGTCCCCGGGTCGAAAGCCAGTTACATCCGCGGCGACTTCTTCCACCACGCCCGCCATATCAAGGCCCAGGACCGCGGGCAGCGGTTGCTTGGCATGACCTGCCTTGCCCGCTCGAATCTTGGTGTCGAGCGGATTGACCCCACTCGCACAAACCCGCACCAGCACCTGGCCCGCAGAGGGAACCGGGCGTGGACAGTCGACCTGCGTAAAGGGCCCATCGGGATGCTCCACAACGTAGGCGCGCACGGCATTCTCCCGGTTCGTTGGATTATCTGGATGATATTGCTGCCGGCCCGAAGCCGCCGATAATCGCTCTAAGTTCTTGCTCTTCTTTGGCCAGGATTACTCGATCAGACGAGTTGCCGGCGCCCGAAGCGCTCCGCGATGACTTTTATGTCAAGTTGTAATTTCTGTTCGAGCACATGTTGAGAATCCCAGAAATGGGTTGGGATATCAAAAACGTCGAACGGCAGGGGTGTGCCCTTCTGGGCGGTGGTCAGGATTTCTTTGCCGAGAGCTTGTGCATAGCCTAATTCATAATAGACATTTGGCCGGGGTTCCGATAAATCGGCGATGATGAACGCGGATCGCCGTATTGAATTGATAATGCTGGGCACGATTCTCTGCCTTGCATCGAAGTGCTGGTCGACCTTAAACGCGCGAAAACCATTGGCGCTGCACACTCGTTTGAACGTGTTAAACACGTCTATCAGGAGGCCGGTCTCAGCGAAGGACATGATGATGAATACTTCGGTCGGCGTAACCAGCCGCTCGGCCAGCGAGACGACTTCCCGCGCGAAACTCCTTATTACTTCAGGTTCGGCGCTGGTAAGCAAACGGTTGAGTATTCCGAACTCCTCTTCTGTAACACGGGATGAGTATTTTCGCTCGAAGTTAGCGCTTTCGTCACGAAATATTTCGGTGGCCGCAAGTCCGAAAGCAGCGACAGGAACCAAGGGCTTATTAGCGATACGCGCCCAACTTGCCGCGTAGTGTGTCCCGTCCCATCCGCCCACCACGATCACCACGTCCGCAACTTGTATCGGTTCGGGAAAGCTAAATCCCCGCGGAACCTGGACCCAGTCAAGAACCTGAGATCGCTGAATCTCGCCTATGTCATGGGATGGCTTGGTGGTTCGTGTTACCCACGAACGGATGCAACGTGAGAGCTCTAATTTTTGCTCTAGTGCGGCAGCCTTACCGCCCTCTGCGACCACCGCGTCGAGGCGGGTCCTGCATCCCCCAATAAGAACGTGGCCGCGAGACACGATCTCGCGGCCGATAAGCTCGGCAAACAGTCTGCGGGATTCGCTCAAAATCGGGTCTTCATCCGGCGGTCCAAGGCCGCCGACGACTAGAATTTTTGCCATAGCAGTGAATGTTACCGCAAGCGGCGCGACAGCGCGAGCCTTCCACGGATTGTCCCGGGGACTGTTGCTCTTTCTGATTTCAGTTCGATACCTAGATGCTATTGGCGCCGGCCCGAACTTGCCCTAGAAAGTAAAACAGCCCGAACAAACACGGCGCGGTTGCCGGCTGCATGGTGGCTTTGTAAGTTATGTACCGATAGCTCTTTGCATCCAAGAAATCCCACCCTTTCCGCATGGTGTTTCATTCAAGCCAAAAGGAGGGCGCAGGGGTTTCAGAGCCTGTGTGCGACCGGGTTGAACCTAGATGATATTGCCGCGAGCTCGAACCTACACTAGAAAGTAAAAACAGCCTGAGCAAACACGGCGCGGTTGCCGGATGTTGGTGATCCGAAGGGGCCGCCGGCAAGGGATTGCGTTTTCCCGAAAAGCGGCGAGCTCAGCGTGCCGTTCGGCGTTCCGAGATTCACGATGTTGAAGATATTCAGAGCGCCGCCAATCAGGGTCAGGCTGTATCTGCGGGCAACCGTAGCGTCCAGCTTGGGCTGCGCTTGGCTGCCACTCAGCCCGCGGCCATTCACGCTGCCGTTCCCTCCTTGAAATCCCGGAGCGCCTTTGGAGCCCTCGATCCTGGGGCCAATTCCAATCACTTTACTCACCCGCATATGCATCACGAAGTTCGCCGGACCCAAACCGACACCATAGGGAACGATTCTCTCTCCCTTGCCCACGGGATCCGTGTCCAAACACCCATACGCAGTGGAAACCACATTCGCCGCCCCGCACGTGCCGTACGTAGGCCGGGCATTGAACTGGTTGTTCGCCGTGAGATCGTTGCCAATGACCAGGTTATACGGCGTTCCGGACTGCGCCGCCAGCAAAGGCGCAAACACAAATCCATGAGGCGCAGAGTAAGTGCCCAGCAAGAACAGGCGGTTCCTGATACCGAAGCCCGCGCGGCCGTAATCCAGACCAGGATCCTGGGCCACCGAGGGAACGTAGGTGACGCCCTGCGTATCGCTCTTGGCCTCGTTGAAAGTGTAAGAACCGTGCACCGACAGATGGCGTAACTGCGTGTTGGCGGTCACGATGATCTGGTCCTGTTTATAAATGCCGCCGGACTGGAACTGATAGTTGTATACCGAAGGAAGAGGACCGACGACCGCGTAAGTAGATGCATCGAACGCCGGCGCGGTCACATTGTTGGTGAGGTACTGATGCACGCCGCGGGTAAACAAATAGGTCACGTTGAACGTAAGTTTCTTGCTGATCTGCTGATCGACTCCGGCGCCGCCCTGCATGCTGAGCGCAGCGTGAAAGTGAGGATCGATATTGTAGAAAGATGGAATCGACGCAGCGGCTCCCGCCACGGTGCTGGACGATGTTGCCGCATTCGGATTATAGAAATTGGGATCAGTGATCACATAGCTTTGTTGATTGATTCCGTTCTGGTGGATCGCCTGCATCAGGTACGGTGACCCCGTCGAGGAACTGAACGAGTTGGGCACGGTAAACCGGTCGTAGAACCAGCCGTAGCCCGCCCGCACCACCGTCTTGGGAGGAGTCTTGCCTACATGCCACGGCGCCCAGGCAAACGAAACCCGCGGGCCCCAATCGTCGTGGTCGTGAATTCGATTTTGGGTTTCAAAGCGCAGACCATAGCTCACCGTGAGGTTGGGCCTTGCACGCCAATCGTCCTGGTAGAACAACGCCGCATCAAACAATATCGCCCGCGCCAGAGGATTCTGGATCACTGTCGCCTGATATTGCGCCGGCGTCTGCGCCAGGTATTGATCGATCGAGGTGAAAAGATAGTTCCCGTTCGACCCCGCAGTGGAGTAATTTGCATCTCGATAAGCACGCAGCCGGGCACCAAACCGTATCGTGTGGCTTCCCGCGGTGGCCGTCGAATAATTCTGCAATTCGAAGATATCCTGGTGATCTCGCGCCACGCCGGAGTTGCTTCCCCCGGTGGTAAATGCTCCCTGCACCGTAACCGTCGGAGTAAAGAAGGAAGCGACCTGGTTGTTCCTGACTCTCCGCCACTGGAAATGAGTTTCGTTGATCACGCGCGGGCTGACCACTACCGTGTCGCTCAGCTGGAGGGCGTTTTCCTGATTGTTGACGTTGTAGGCCTGTTCCGGCAGGTTGAGTTGGCCCGGACCGTTGGCGGTGGCGACCGAACGAACGTACGAATCCCGCACCGACAACGTGTTGCTCTTGCCCAGCTGCCAATCCACGCGAGGATTGACCACCAGCAGAGACGATGGATTCGGCAGCGCCTGGTTGAAGCTGCTGCTCGGATCATCCGGATTCACTGCGTTGATAATGCTTTGATTTTGCCGGTCAAAGTGAAAAAGACTGAAGAAGTAAGAAGCAGTCTTGGTTAGCGGACCATTCACATCCCCCTGAATGAAATACAGGTAGTAGCTTGGCTGTTTCTGGACCAGTGGATTTGCCGTGTTCCAAGCCGAATCGTTGCCTAAGGACGTTATGTGGCCGGAAAATTTATCCGAGCCAGGTTTGGTGAGAATTTCGATGCGCCCGTAACCGATCTTGTCGAACTCCGCGGAGAACGGATTCTGATTAACGCGAATTTCCCGGATCGATGACTTGGGAGGAATTTGCCCCCCGGTGAAACCATCAATGTAGATTTGCCCTCCGCTCGGCCCGGCAGCCGGCCCAGCCAACGCTTGGAGCTCGTTTTGCAACTCGTCGGGATCGTCCGACAGAGCATCGAGGTCGCTTCCCTTCACCACCAGCGCGCTCGAATTCTCATCGGGATTTGTGCTTATCCCGGCATTTTGATCGCTGACCGTGATGTCCTGCTGTTGTACTGCAATCGTAAGGGTTACATTCAGTTGGCGAACCTGACCGGGCGCGACCGCAACTCCGGCTTTGGTGAAGGTGGCGAACCCGCTCACTTGCACAGTGACACTGTATGAGCCAGGCGGAACTGTCTTAAAAATGTAGACCCCGTCATTGCCCGATTGCACGCTCAACGTGGTGGTTCCCTCCGTGAGCGTAACCGATGCTGCCGGAACGACGGCGCCACTCGGATCCAAAACCTGTCCGCGAAGGCTCCCCGTGGATTGCGCAACCGCCGAGAGCGCCACCGCGATAACCAACAGCAGCAGCAGAAAGTTCTTAAGCAGTAAGCGGCGAACATGGGAAAAGAAGTTCGTCATGGATATTCGAGCGGCAACTTCAGTAGCGAAGGCCCAGCCTTTGCGGAAATTCTTCCTCGTAGTCATCCAGGTCAATAAGATCTGCGTAATATGCCGCGTTTTTTCTGCTCGCGCCATGCATCCAGAGATGTGCCGCCACTATCACTACCACCGTTCCGGCCACATGCCACACGCTGGCTTTTAGCCAGGGTTCCAGCGCGAGCGATAGCCACACCAGGGGTGGGAAAAGTCCGAAGTATTGCAGCAGTATGAAAGCCAGGTTGTTCGCGGGCGCACTTGCTTCGCCGGTGAAGGGCAGGCTCCTGACTTTGAGGAACAGGGCATCTGTCAGCAGCAGGCAAAGGCCGATCGCTACCAATGCCTGGCACAGAAGCGGCTTCCACCCTCGCAATTCGGAAGGCCCCAGCAGGCTGATCAGCACTACCACCCCCAAGGTCAGAACCAGTGCGCACGGCAGTATCCAAAGTGCCGTGGTTGCCAGTTGCGCGGGTCCAGGCTTCCCCAGGATCACGCGAAACACCCAACTACCCCTCCGGTCCAGGGGAGAAAGGAATGCGTTTCGCAATCCTGCAATGGTCCAGAAAGCCACAATCGGAACCGCGGCCAGTAAACCGTCGGGCGACAGCGCGAAGCCCAGGCGACCATGGCTAACCTTCAGCAGCACCGCGCACGCAGTCAGCAGGGCGAGGCCCACACCACCATACATCGCCAGGTACACCCGATGCCGCCGCGTTCGCAGCAAAGAGTAACTGATAAAGTGAAAAATTCCCCGGTGTACAGGTTTTTGTAACAGAGTTGCATGCAATATGCGGTTTATCGGCGTGACCATCCAATTCTTAGTACCCGCTTCGCCTGATCCTTCCACCAAATGACGCACTCTGCGCCGATAAGCCAGCGGATAAGCAATGATGGTCAACCCGGCCGCCACGGCCGTCGCCAGCCAACCAGTCCTCGCCAGCTCGCGGAAAACGGGCGGCCCTGAAGACCCGGCTAGAGTGCTCTCGTAGATGCCCAGAAACCAGAACGGCGGAAAATATTGCGCGGCCGGTACATTCACCAGCTTTTCGATAAATCGCGATGAAACCGGGAAGGTCAAAAGGATGATCAACAGCACCGCCATGGAGAGGCCCTGCAGGAAAGGGGAGATGGTCCGGAAACAGCGTTCGCCCACGACCGCCACCATCATCCCCTGCATGCTGAGGAGGAACGCCGCGGCAAACACCCCGCTTCCCAGTACTGCCAGCAGGTGCGCAAGGAAGTGACGGGCCAATTCTGGCGGTTCCGATAGCAGCGGATAGAAGATGAATCCAGGGGCACTGGTGCCGGCCAGAAACAACATCGAAACCAGGCATGCTGCCACAATCCTGGCGACGAACAGCCTTCGAGGGGCGATCGGGAGAGCGGAGAGAATCAAGATATCAAGCAGATCCGGGAACGATAAATCCCAGGCAAAGACGGCCGCCCCACCTACTGCCACAAACGAGTACATCACATAGAAGTAGTGATCGCTGACCTGGGACCAGAAAGGCCGGGCCACGGGCGCGTGGTACAAGGGAAACAAGAACAGGGCCACGACCACTCCAGGAAGAGCGATCGCCCAGACCACCTGCAGAAGCCGCGCCTTCGTATCGCCGTCCGCGGAAACCATTTCGTTGTTGAAGAATCGTTCGACGAAGTGCCGAACCAGAAGGTTGAGTTGAATGCGTTCCCGTGGTTCGACCACTGGCATTCCCGCTTGCACTCCGAGTGAGAGTACGGGGAATTCCGGCGGGGTGAAGAGTCCTGGAGCATTAAACATTCTGCACCTGCATCACTTCCACTAATTCGTGGGCGACTGTTCTGGTGTCTTCTTGTTGAACCAGTTGGGCGAACACACTTTCCAGATTGCCCTTCTCCATTCGCCCGATCAATTCCGCCGGGCTGGCATCTGCCAGGATTCTTCCTTTAGCTATCACCACGACCCGATCACAAATCTGCTCCACAACCTCGAGAACATGCGAGATGTAGAGGATGGCTTTCCCTGCAGCGGTAAGCTCCAGCAGCAGGTCTTTGAACAGGCGGGAGGAGAGAACATCCAATCCGGAGAGGGGTTCGTCGAATATCAGCAGTTGAGGGTCATGCAAAAGCGCCGCGGCGATGAGCACCCGCTGCTTCATGCCCTTGGAATACATTGAAATTGGCGAGTGCCGCCACGACTCCAGGCCCAGCAGCTGCAGTAACCTGTGCGCCTTGATCTGCATCGCTCGTTCTCGGAGTCCCCTTAGTCTGCCCACTAATTGGAGGTATTCAATTCCTGACAGATAGGTATAAAGGTGCGCCTCTTCCGGCACGTAGCCCAGGGCTGCACGAAAGCTCACCAGATCATCCCGTATATTCTTTCCCTGGAAGAGTACTCGACCTTCATTCGGCTGCAGCAGCCCGGTGATGATCTTTACCGTAGTGGATTTTCCCGAGCCGTTAGCTCCCAGGTAACCAACGACCTCGCCGGCGTTCACGCGGAAATTAATGTTCGAGATCGCCGGTAAACCCCGATAGCTTTTTGAAAGGTTCTCGAGCTCAATCATCGGATAGGACCTCAATCGCTATCCCCTATGTAGCATACTGTCTTTAAGCGAGTCAATAGTATGCTACATAGGCCGCGGATTCAGCCAAGGAAACTAAGCTTTATCAGCAAAGAGTTTCGCGATAGATGCCATTGGATAGAACAAGCGTTCGGGGCGTTGGATAGTCGCGATAAATCCGTATCCTAGATAAAAATCGCGCGCACCTTTTTTCGCATCGACCGTCACCGCCCATAAGGCTACTTGCTGGGTAGCCAGCCACGCCCGCCTTAATGCGTCCATGAGAAGGAACTCGCCGAGGCGTTGGCCGCGAAGATTTGCACTGACTGCCATCCTGCCAATTAGCGTTGCCGGGAGCGGAAAGCGGGGCAGCTTGCCGGCCAAGGCGGCGGGGAGCTCGTCGGCCATGATAGTTTGCGCCGACAAAGAATAGAACCCAGCGATGGTTGATCCGTCGCTCGTGAGGACGAAAATAGTAGCCAGCTTCCGCTCAGAGTCCTGGCGCGCTTGCTTTTGAATGTACCGGTCGAGTGCTTCGACACCACAGGAAAATGTTGCACGATCATGGTTAGATCGGAGCGGCTGTATTTGATAAGTATATTCAGCGCTCCTCGGCAATTTATTTGCGCCGCGCCAAATATCGCGCTGCGGCCGCTCGCATGCGTTTATTCGGTTCAGGAGGGTTCAGTAACGCATTCACAAAAAGGTCGCGGTCTGCGTGGGTCAATGTCCACGTCTCATGCTCCCGGATAGTCGTCACGGCGGCCGCGTCTGCGCTTTGAACGATGAAGTCAGAGACAGAAGTACCCTTCAGACTAGCCGCGTATTCAATGCGATCCTTTTGTGCGGGTTGGACTCGCGCCTCAATCCGTTCGATCTTTCTCTCCGTGGCCATAAAAGGTCCTTCTTTGCTCGCTGAACGATTGTACGGCAATACAACGTACAACCCAAGTTGTCATTGCGGGCTGGTAAGCTGCGGCTGCAGGAACCGCCCCAAACGCGTTATCTTGGACAAGCGTTCCGGAGGACCATTCAGTGGGACACAAGTACGCCAGCATCCTTGAGACCGTCGGCAATACCCCGGTGGTCAAGATCAACCACCTCGCACCGCCGGGCATTAACCTGTTCGTCAAAATCGAGGCCTTCAACCCCCTCGGCTCCGTCAAAGACCGTCTTGCCCTGGGCGTGATCGAAGATGCGGAGAAGACCGGGCGGCTCAAGCCGGGCCAGACCGTGGTCGAGGCGACCAGCGGGAACACCGGCATCGGATTGGCCATGGTGTGCGCGGCCAAAGGCTATCCGCTGGTCGTCACGATGGCGGAGAGCTTCAGCGTGGAGCGGCGCAAGCTGATGCGCTTCCTGGGTGCCAAGGTGGTTCTTACCCCAGCGGCGGGACGGGGGACGGGTATGGTGGCGAAAGCCATCGAACTGGCCGAGGCGCATGGCTGGTTTCTCACCCGCCAGTTCGAAAATGAAGCCAACGCGGACATGCACTCCCGCACCACGGCCCAGGAAATCGTGTCCGATTTCCAAGGTGAACGGCTCGATTACTGGGTAACCGGCTTCGGCACCGGTGGCACGCTGAAGGGCGTTGCGCGGGTACTGGCCAAAGAGCGCCCGGAAACCAAAATCGTAGTGTGTGAACCGGACGACGCGCCCATGGTGTCGAGCGGAATTCCGCAAGAGCGTAACCCCGATGGATCCGCCGTGGCCAGCCACCCCGCATGGAAGCCGCATCCCCAACAGGGCTGGAGCCCGGACTTTATCGCTAAGCTGGTGGGGGATGCGGTGGATTCCAAGGCCATCAGCCAAGTGCTGCGCATCCCGAATGCAGAGGCCATGCGTTGCAGCAAAGACCTCGCCCGAAAAGAAGGAATTTTCGTGGGCATTAGTTCGGGCGCGACGTTTTCGGGAGCGTTGAAGGTATGCGCGGAGGCTCCAGAAGGATCAACCATCCTCTGCATGTTGCCCGACACCGGTGAGCGCTATTTGAGCACTCCCTTGTTTGCCGATGTTTCTGTCGATATGACTCCGGACGAGGTGGAGATCGCCCACTCCACTCCCAGCTTCTGGTTGCCGCAATGAACCGATTCGAATTGGAAGAAAACGGCGAGACTGCCTACCTCGAATTTGAAGTCGACCAAACCGGCTGGATCACCTTGTACCACACCGAGGTGCCCCCCGCCCTGCGCGGCCGCGGGATCGCCGGCACACTCGCCAAGACGGCGCTCGAATACGCACGCGACCACCAATTGAAAGTGGATGTCGTGTGTCCCCTGGTGGCGAACTTTCTATCGAAGAATCCGGAGTTTCAGCCGTTAGTAGGCAAATGAAGCGTGCAGACCTGATCTTGACCAGGGGACGCGTTTGGACCGGGAACCCCAATCAGCCGGAGGCGGAGGGCGTCGCCGTGGTTGGCGATCGAATCGTCGCGGCCGGCAGCACGTCCGAGATCGAGGCTCTCGCCGGACCGGAGACCCACTGGATCGACCTTGCTGCGCGGCGGCTTTTGCCCGGTTTTAACGACGCCCATGTGCACTTGTTCCACGGTGGCGAAAGTCTGGCCAGCGTGCAACTTCGCGACGTCCGCGGGCCGCAGCAGTTCCGGGAGCGAATCGCTGCGTTCGCCGCCACCTTGGCGCCCGGGGAATGGATATTGAACGGGAGCTGGGATCAGGAACGCTGGACTCCACCAGCGCTTCCCCACCACCGGCTCATCAGCGATGTAACTCCGCACCATCCTGTCTGCGTCAATCGCACCGATGGCCACATGGTTCTGGTGAACGAACTGGCGATGCAACTGGCCGGTGTAGATCGCGGAGTCGCCGATGTCCCAGGCGGGGAAATCGGGCGCGATGCGGACGGCAACCTCACCGGCATCTTCAAGGACGCCGCGAAAGCACTGATCGAG
>Ga0302326_10029965_pt1 | contig 10901 bp, 9 predicted proteins | sample Palsa_T0_3_FD_202264 | JGI IMG/M metagenome (GOLD analysis project Ga0302326, IMG submission 202264) | Peat permafrost microbial communities from Stordalen Mire near Abisko, Sweden - Palsa_T0_3 | ecosystem: Environmental > Terrestrial > Soil > Palsa > Peat permafrost | place: Sweden: Abisko...
TGCAACCGCACCAGGCGGCAATTTCGGCCGGCGACAATTTTGCGTCCGAGGGAGCAGCCATAGCCAGCAGGGCCAGACCAAGGTCAATGCGATCAGTCTTGGCGCCGTGATTGTGCGGCAGCGCAACCTCAAGATTGGTTTCGTCGTCCATGATTCAGGCGAGAGTCAAGGCTGGTTGCGACGGAGTGCCGCCATTGGCGATGCTGAGTGTGCTGACCCAGCCGAGCTCGCCCAAGCGAAGGGGTTTGCCGCCGAACACATAACCGGCCGTCTTGAGCGCGGCATTGCCCAGGGTGACAGTCATGCTGTTGCTACCCGTGATAACCAGATTGGCGGAATTTGTTGACAGACGGACGCCGCCCGCCGCTCCGCTTCCTTGCGCGACCAGCGCCGCATCCACCTGCGACATCGAGGGCCCCAGAGGTTTGCATTTGGCCATGACTCGGTAACTGACCAACTTGAAAGCGCGCGTGCGTCCTTGGATAGTCACTGGTTCCAGCTTGAGTTCGTGGCTGATGGTCCATTTGTCCGCGGCCTGGAAGCTGGTGAAGCCCGCGATGCTGCCCCACGCCCCCGTGAATTCCTGACGTCCCAGAACAGCGGTGTTCGGCACCGCGGGATTGCTGTAGGATTGGCCGGTTTGCAATGTGTAATAGCTATTGGCTGTGCCGGGATTATCTCCATTTCCAATGACTCCCCAAATTTCCATGCGGCCCAAAACTGGTCCGTCCACGCCTAATTCCAACTCCGGCATTTTGCCGATAAGCGCGCTGGTGAGCGTGATGACGTCACCGTTGTTACTGTTCCACGTGCAAGGCTTGTCGGTGCCTCCGGGGAAAACAGTGCCGACGACGCCCGTGAGATAAGGAAACATCGTGGCCAGGGCGGCCGTGTCGTAAAACAAGGGCCGTCCCACGGCTTTGACCACGAGGTCCTTGTAGATTTCATCCACGTCGCCGTAGAGAGAGGCGGAAATAATGTCCGTCACCAAGGCGATTTCGACGGTGGAATCCTCGGTGAACTGAATATTCTGGCTGTTGAAATTGGCGTAAGCCGGGCCGCCGGTAAGTTGTGATCGAGTGACGCTCATAGATTCTTGTTCTCAATTAACAATAAAAGTATCCACCATGCTGCCTTGCAGGACTCCGTTGTAGGCCGCAACGCGCACGGTCGCGCCGCTCATAACGGTGAATGGTGTCGAGTATAAATTGGCGCCGGGGTTGCCCGCGCCCGGAAAACTCCCATCGGTCGTGTAATAAAGAGTCGAACCGCCGCCGGGTTGCTGGTCGGTCAACGTTACAGTCTCATCCGCGACCGACACCGCGGGCGCAAGAGTTCGCTCCAGGGCGCTTAGGGCAAATGTAGCCTGCAAAGTAACCGCGACCGCAATGAAGGGCGCATCGTCCGCCACGGGTTGGTATTTGTAGAACTCAGGCGCGACGTAAAATCCCTGCATCGCGCCCCCGAGATAAAATAATTGAAATGTCTGCGCGATGTTGACTGCAATTTGTTCCACACTCAGACCTGTGCCGTTGACGCCTTGATTGACCGTCGGTTGCTCCTTCACGATGAATTTCTGTTCCAGCGTGCATATAGGTCCGGCGGTGTCGGCCAAGGCTGTCTTCAAGGACGGCATAAGCACTTCGATGCTCGCCCCGCCCTTGCCATTGCTTGCGGCCAGCCCGGACAAGGCGCGATTCACTTCTGTATCCAGGCGTTTTTCGCGGACTTTGAAAATCGCGATATTCTCAAACCAAGGCTCCGTCAGGAGCTTGTAGCAAACGTCCGGCTGCACGGATTCAATTTGGGAGGCAAGGCTCATGTTTCTCCAAGCTTGTCAAATGTATGTGTTTCAAGACGATGCCCGCGCCGGATGGCTTCAAGGCGGAAACTGGGACCGGTGACACTCTGCGGATCGGTCGGAATCTCCACTTTCTCCTGGCCTTCGCGAATTTTCTCGATGTGTTTTTGAGCGGCTTCATATTGGTCTTTGCGAAACTGGCTTTGGAGATCGGTTTTGGGCAGGCTGCAAAACCAGCGCCACCGGACGATGGCAATGGCATCGCCACGAATTTGATCCGGCACCGTGCCCGCCTGGCCAATCTGATTGCCGCCCACCAAAATCTGCGCCAGCAACTCCGCCGTCACCGTCGCGAGGATCGTCGCCAGGATAGTGCTGCTCCCTTGTATGGTGTTGAGCATGGTGACTTCGTCCGGGAGTATTTCCGCCGTAACATCAGTCGTCGCTAGAGTATTCCAAGGCATGTGATTCCTTTTTCTATCTCTTGTTTGAGTTTTCGCAATGGGCGCCGGCGCGGTGAACGGATAAGCCCGCACCGGCGCCTCCTGCGCGGCTAAGGGGCTTGCGATTGAATCAGCGTCAGCACGATGTTGCTGGAACTGGCGTTGCTGATGGTATAACCGAGCGAAGTGGCCGGCTCCCATTGTGATGTCATGAGATTCGTCATCACCACCGCGTTGGTCTTGTAGGCTACGTTCCAGGTGAAAATAGGCACCGTGGCGAAGTTGGTGCCGTAGGATTGCCCGATGCCGTTGGTGCTCCCGCCATTGTTGTCATAAGCCGGGTAAATATTGATGACTACGTTGGAAGTGCCCGGCAGATTATTGGTGACGGTAATAAAAGCCGCCAAGCCGATCGAATGCGACCCGCTGTAGGGCGTGAGCGTGTTGGTGAAGACACCGATGTTCTGGCCCGGCAATCCCGAATTGTTCGTCATCGACTGGCTGTTTGTCAACAACTGCGACGATACCAAGGTGTACTGCCGAGGCTTAACCAAAGTCGTGGCCTGACCATGGACAAGTCCCGGAGATAGGGACAGGAGGACGAAGGCCGCTGATAATAGCTTTTTCATGTTATGTTGGATAGGTTTCGAATTTTTTAGCGATGACTTGATGCTTGGATCATCCTTCTAGTTGACTTGCACCTGTTGCACGCCGGTGGTGTGTTGCACATGGAGGTATTCATAGTTTTCCACGGTCAACGCGATTAGTTTGACGCCCACGTCAGTGATATACACCGCGTAATCGCCCCCGCCGTAGGCAGAATTGGCGACGTGGCGCACCAGGTTGCTGGAATCCATCGGACCGTCGGCCTCGATGCTGGTAAAAAGCAGCACGTTGCTGCCGATGATTTCCTGTTTGAAGGTGCCCGTTGCCTGCTGATAACGCTCGGCGTTGATAATGCAGCGTTCCACCCCGACGGCGGCGGCCACTTGGTCCTCCGTGAATTGCCCGGCGCGTGCCAGAGCTCCGGCGGTGAGCTGAGTTTCGTAGGCATTCTGCCGCTTAAGGGCGGCTTGATCGCCGTAAACCGCCACCAGCGGGTAGAATCCAGTCGTGTTAGCGAGGTTGATGATGTCCTGCTTCAATTCCAGATCAGGATTGCTGCCGGCGTCCCAAGTCGTGCTGGAAACAATGGCGGACGTTTGCAGCAGCGAGACGGCTTCCAACACGGTGGCGCGCATCATCAGGTCCAACAACCACTTGGTGTGGACCTGCTGCCATTCCGGTTTGTCCTTCAACTGGTCGCGATCGAGCAAAACGGTCAACCCTCGGTTGGGCACCTGTAGGTCAACCTTGGTCGCCACCCTCTGGCGCACGCGCATGAAGTCGGCCAGCGCACTGCGCTTGACACTGGTGTAATCCACCGTTTGCCACGGCTCATTTTCATCGTACACTGTCAAACGCACGATGCGGCTGTTGCTGGGCCGGGCCGGCGCCAGGATGTCGCGTAATTGTGTGAGTCGATTGCCCGCCATGCCGTCATAGCTAATGGCAAACGTGGTCAATTCCTCGATGTATTCCGATTGGCGCAACAGCGAGTCGTTGGCCAGGCAAACCTGCCCGTGGTACGCGCCCGTAGGGCTGGAGGCGATGGCATTGGGGGCGAACTCGTTGCCCAGCGCCACGCCCAGGGATTCGAGCGCCGCATGGCGGGCGGCGTTGGAGAGAACAATGGGATCTTTCATATTTTTCATTTCCGATTTTAGTTGGTGATGGGCTTGGATTATTGCGTGACCTGGTAGGGAGTGCAGGGAACGTAGCCGATTTCCAGATTAGCGGCCCCGACGGTATTCGTGGCGCGGCCGATGACCCAAAAAGTTCCGTGACCGGCCGTCGTCAAGTCGCCGACCAGCCCGTTGGCGGCGGAATAAACCAAGTCGTCGATCGTGATCGCGCCGACTGAGTAACCCAGTCGCGTGCCGACGGTGGCGCCAAAGCGCTCGACCGCTAGAAAATCGCCCACCTGGTAAGGCGCGTCGGGAGAAGGCCCCAACGGCAGGTTGACGCCGTCGGCGATGGCCGCGTAATACAAGGTTGAGCCGCGCTTGTAGATCAAATACTTGTTCGGCACCGGAAAAGTGGTCGAGGGATCGATTTCGAGGGTTTCGCGGCCGTGCTCAAACAGGCCGCCCAATTGATTGGCCAGGGCGATGGGTTTGTCCTTCCGGCCAAAAAAACAGGCCGAAGGATGAAGCAAGAAATGTAGTAATTTTTTCATAGATTGGGTTTGCTAAGTTTTGGTGATATCTGTGGAGGGTTACTTCTTGGCAGCGACGAGCTTTTTCCGGGCGTCGAATTCACGCTGACGCTTGATGACGGCCTGCGCTTGCTCTCGGCGAAGCCCCTTGGTCATTTTTTCAGCGATGAGAATTTCATCGGCGTCGGCTTGTTTCCGGGCCGACTCGAACTCGGCGATTCTGGCCTTGAGGGCTGCGTTTTCGGCGGCCAAGTCAGAGGCCGGCACGATGGTGTTAGTTTCTTTAGGCATAGGATTTATTTGGGTTCAACGAACTCTGAGCTTTTCCGCCAGGCCAGGCAGGTTCTGCATGACGCTGTGATGGGCTTTGACCGGATCGGTCTCGCCCGTTTCCTTCATGAGCCTTTCCACCGCCGCGCAATACTCAGTGCGGGCGTCGCCCATGGCACCGTCGTTGGCCAGAATCTTCCCGCTTTCGGCACTGCCGGTGGTCCTGAATCGGGCGGGAGCGTCCAGCATCGCCGCGACTGCGCTCTCGAAGTCGGTCGAATTCTCGAGGCTCAGCAAACGGGCTGGACGCTCCGCCACGGCAACTTTGCCGCGGGCGATGGCGAGGTCCACCAAGGCGGCGGCCCGACCCTTGCGATCCAGCACAGCCTGGGATTTAAGCGCGCCATTTTCGTTTTCCAGGGCGGCGGTGGTGGACTGCAAATCGGAAAGGCGCACTTTCAGACCGGCATTTTCGCCGTTCAAAGTGGAATTCTCATTGCCGAGCGCTTCAGCCTCGCCGGAAGTGGAGGCGTAAAGCTTTTGCATAGCAGCGAGAATTTCGAATTCGGCCGGGCTGTCAGCATGGTCGAAAGCCGCGCCGTGAGCTCGCAGCCAGTCTGCGATTAGTTTCATATCAGGTTCCTTGTTGGGTTCTTGGTTAAGCCCGGCGGGCCTGGCGTTGGCCAGCGATTCCACACCGGAAATATTCGGATGCGCGGTCAAGCCCGCGGAGAGAAGTTTGAAAGGCCGCGCCACTACCGCGTTGCCGCGCCCGCCCACCGGCTGGACATACCAGAGCGCACTGGGATACTTGCAACCTTCCCGCTCGACGGCGTCCGCCCCCGCCGGCGTCAATACGAAATGCGCTTCCAGCCCTCGCTCCGTCTTGCGGACTTTATCAATGGTGCCGATGATTTCCTTCTTCGTGCTGCGCTGGGAGGATTCCGGCGAATAATCGCCCAAATCAGGATGGCCCTTATACACCGGGATGCCGACGACGGCGCGGCGGATGCGGCGGAAAAGAGAATTCTCCCGGGAGAGCAACTGATCGGCGGATTGGTGGTCCAGCACCTGAATAAACTGTTCGCGCAGCATTCTTCCATTCTTCTTGACGTAACGCGTCTTGGGGTGTTCGCCGAAAGGAGCGATCAAGGCCCAACCGTCATCATCCAGAACGGCTTCGTTCGCCAGAATTGTTAAGTGTTCGATCATGAGAAAATTGCGAATGTGGTTTGCGCCTTCACTGGTCTTTATTAGGAATGGCGTAGCTCAGCGCGGGCATCCTCCCGGCGTTGCTATAAAATCCAGCCCCATTCACCTGCGGATCGGGCATTTCCGGCGCGGCGGTTTGCGGATTGCGCCGGGGATCCGCGCCCGCGCCGATGGGCGTCTCTTCACCATCTTGCGCGGGAGAGGCGGCCGGGAGAGCGGTCTTGGGAGGGGGTGCTGCAGGATTGCCACCCTCCCGGCCAATGGGGTTGGGATTGCGGGGAAATTCCAGACACGGTTCGCCGGGCGCAGGCGGTGTCCAACGGAACCGTTTGTAGGCTTCTTTCAGGCTGATGCGCAAACCCATCGGAGCCAGCGCTTGCACGCACCGCAAGTCCTGCTCGGAATTCTCATCCAGGGGCGGCATGACAGTCATCCAGGCGCGCGGTTCTTTGTCAAATAGATAGCGAAGGATCGGCCGGTCCACGCGTTCGTTGAGATATTCGCTAGCCCAGGCCGCGTCGCGCGCCAAAAAGATGCCCGATTCCTCCTTTTGCACGCTCGCGCCGAGAGCATGACCGCCTCCGCCCTGCTCCGCTTTGCGGCTGCTTGTGGCCAAATCAATGCCGCGATAGCACTTGGCGTAAAGACGGTTGACCTGGTCAATCAGAGGCTCGAACGGCAACGCCGCTTTATTCGGCATGTCGAGAAATTTCAAACTCACGTCCTGGTTGTGCAAAACCATGCCGTCATTGGCCATCGAGTGCAGAGTTTCGCGGGCTTCTTCCCAGGACGGGTCGCCCTTTTGTGCGCCTGTGATCGCTTCAAGGAAGCCACTGCCGTAGCGCTGGCCAAATATCGCCCAATCGCGCAACGACAGATTTTTGAGCACGTAAGCAATACTGAGCGAACGCATCCATCCCAGGCCGACAGCCGTAAGCCATTCGCCCTGAAGGCAAGGCTGCCCATAGACGTCAAATATATGTTTGAGATAGCCGAGGTAACCGCGCCGACTCTCGAAAAACCAAATGGGCGTATGGCGGAATTCCGCCGTCACCTCAAGCGCGGCGGGATTGTCCACCCGCAATAACATTTCGTGCACGCTGTAGTAATAGGAATGAGCCGAAGCCATCTGGTGGAGCAATTCGCTGACCCCGCCGGCGACGTCCTGATCCAGAGCGCGCGTGGTGCGCAGATGTTTGTAGAAATAGGTCAGCGCCTCGGCGTGACGATCTCCTTCAAGGCTGCCATCGGAGACGACTTGCCATTCCAACCCGGCCAGATCGGAGGCGCGTTTATCGGCGTTGACCGCCAATTCCCCGTCGCGCTCCATCATCACTTCCCAGATTTTGCCGACGACGCGCAACTCGCCGATGCGGAAGGCGTTGAGGTTGGAAGCCACCATATCCATGGTGAGATTCGGCATGGGCGAGAACCGGAGGCGGATGGCCCACTCGACGCGAGCTTGATTGAATTGAGATGCGCCGGTTAGATTCATAGGAGGGAGGAAATTCGGAAGCAGCCTTGACGCCGCCGACCACATTCAACTTTGAGTTTCATACTCATCATTACGTTGATGAGTAAAACACGAAGTCCGGAAACCAAAAAACCTACGGTAGGTTTTTAGGTATGATTTTTTTTGAAGGGTTCAGCGGAACGCTTCTGATTGCGCGTCAATACTTTGCAACTATAAAATCCAACAAAAAGTGGAAACCCGCGAAAAATAGTTCAATTTTTCCATGCGCCAACACGCGTTTTTCTGCCAAAACGCCTAAAAAAACGCCCCTTTTTTCTGTCAGTACTATTCTGTGGCTTGCCCCAATGTTGGTTTGGACGTTGTGGGTGAGGAAGTTATGCCTAATTTGGAAATCACCCAATTTTGGCTAAGTTCCAAAGACAATAAGAACCCAGGGTAACGATTCAGTTGGATTTGGAAGCGCGACCCGGTCGCCGCCTTCGGCGTCTCGCCGAAGGCATCAATGAAATTTAAAGTAGCCCGCCGAAAAGTGAATTGGGGCCACTTCGGAGCCAGTCGGCGGGACGACGACTGGAGGCGACGGTCGCGCTCCCAATCGCAAGAAGAGTTCTACTGAAGCTTAGACCTCATAGCGGGCCGGATTGGATGCTCCGTCAGGTGCGCCCGGTCAATTGCCGCAGGACAAACGGCAAAATTCCGCCGTGCTGGAAATAATCCACTTCGATGGGCGTATCGATCCGGCAGGCGACGGAAACTTTTTCCGAGCTGCCGTCGGCCCGATGGATGACCAGCGTCACGTCTTGTTGCGGCTTGAGCGAATCGCTCAGACCGAGAACGTCGTATGTTTCGGTGCCGTCGAGGAACAGTGTTTGCGCCGTGACGCCGTCCTTGAATTGCAAAGGCAACACCCCCATGCCAACGAGATTCGAGCGGTGAATACGTTCGAAACTTTGTGCGACTACGGCTTTGACCCCGAGCAGGCGCGTGCCCTTGGCGGCCCAATCGCGCGAACTGCCCGTGCCGTATTCCTGTCCGGCGAAAATAATCAGCGGCGTTTTGCTTTCCGCGTATTTCATGGCGGCGTCGAAGATGCTCATGCTTTCGCCGTGCGGTTGAAATTTCGTCACCCCGCCCTCGGTGCCGGGCACCATGAGGTTCTTGATGCGGACGTTGGCGAATGTGCCCCGCGTCATCACGCGGTCGTTGCCGCGACGCGAGCCGTAACTGTTGAAGTCAACAAAATTGACGCCATTATCGATCAAGTATTTCCCGGCCGGCGAGGTCTTCTTGATGCCGCCCGCGGGCGAAATGTGGTCGGTGGTCACGCTGTCGCCAAAGATTCCCAAAGGCCGCGCAGCTTTGATCTCTTCGATGCGGCCCGGCTGCAAACTGAAATTCTCGAAGAACGGCGGTAGTTGAATGTAAGTGCTCTTCGCGTCCCAATCATAAACCTGACCGGCGCTGGCCGGGATTTCGTTCCATTTTGGATTTTGCGCGGCGAAATCCTTATACAAATTGCGGAAAACTTCCGGCTTAAGCGCGGAGCGCATGGCGGCGCGAATTTCATCCAGCGAAGGCCAGATGTCCTTCAGGAAAACATCGCGCCCCCCCCCGCCCTTCCCAATGGGCTCCTTGGTCAAATCGATATTTACGCGGCCCGCCAGCGCGAACGCCACCACCAAGGGCGGCGACATGAGAAAATTGGCCTTGATGTTTTGATGCACCCGCGCTTCGAAATTGCGATTGCCCGAAAGAACCGCCGCGGCAATAACGTCGTTCTTGGTCACGGCCTCCTCGACCGGCGCGGCCAGCGGCCCGGAATTGCCAATGCAAGTGGTGCAACCGTAGCCAACCAGATTGAACCCAAGCTGATCCAAGTATGTTTGCAAGCCGGTCTTGTTCAGATAATCGGTCACCACCCGTGAACCCGGAGCCAGCGATGATTTAACCAGCGGATGAGGCTTGAGTCCCGCCTCCACCGCTTTCTTGGCCAGCAATCCCGCAGCCAACATGACCGATGGGTTACTCGTATTGGTGCAACTGGTGATGGCGGCGATGAGCACGTCGCCGTGATGAATTTGCCCCGACGGCGAAGATCCGGAGTGGCCAGCCAAATCTGGAGTGGGTCGGTTGCCGGCCATTTCCTGTTCCGTGAGCGGATTGGTGTCCTGCCGTTTGGCGCGCTCGGGGGAGACGGAAACTTGCGTGCCACCTCCCGCGTGAGTCGTTCCGTTTTCTCCAATCGGAAAGGCGCAGGTCAGGTCTTCTGCTTTCTTGCTAAAACCATTTTCCGCCACCGGCTTGGAAAAGGCGCGCACAAACTCCTCCTTGAGCTGGCTAAGTTCGATACGATCCTGCGGGCGTTTCGGTCCGGCCACGCTCGGCACCACCGTGGCCAGATCCAATTCCAATTCCGTCGAATACGCGATGTCGCCTTTCTTGGGCATGCCGAAAAGTCCCTGGGCGCGGTAATAATTTTCGTAGAGGCGGCAATGCTCTTCGCTGCGGCCTGTTTGGCGCAGATATTCGACGCATTCGCTGTCAATAGGAAAGAATCCCATGGTCGCGCCGTATTCGGGGGCCATGTTGGCAATGGTGGCGCGATCCACCACCGCCAACGCCGCCGCGCCGGGTCCGTAAAATTCCACAAATTTGCCCACAACCTTCGCCTTGCGCAGCATTTGCGTGACGGTCAGAGCCAGATCGGTCGCGGTCACGCCCGCTTTCAGTGATCCTGTCAAATGCACACCGACCACGTCTGGCGTCAAAAAATAAACCGGCTGGCCGAGCATGCCCGCTTCCGCCTCGATGCCGCCCACGCCCCACCCCACGATGCCGATGCCATTGATCATGGTGGTGTGGGAATCGGTGCCCACCAGCGTATCGGGATAGTAAAGCGGCGGTTGCGAGCACAACACGCCCTTGGCCAGATATTCCAAATTGACCTGGTGCACGATGCCGATGCCCGGCGGCACCACTTTGAAAGTGTCGAACGCTTGCATGCCCCATTTGAGGAATTGGTAACGCTCGCGGTTGCGCTGAAATTCCATGTCCAGATTTCGCGCCAGGGAATCTGCCGTCCCGGCGAAATCGACTTGCACGGAGTGATCGACGACCAAATCGACTGGCACAAGAGGCTCAATGATTTTGGGATTTTTGCCCAGCTTGACCGCTGCTTCGCGCATGGCGGCCAAATCGACCAATAGCGGCACGCCGGTGAAATCCTGCAAAACGATGCGGGCCACGATGAAAGGAATTTCCTGCGTGCGCGCCGCCTTGGGCTGCCATTGGGCCAGTTCGCGCACGTTGGTCTCGGAGACTTTTTTCCCGTCGTAATTGCGCAAGACAGACTCCAGAACCAAACGGATGGAAACGGGCAATTTGGAAATCGCGCCCACGCCGGCCTTTTCCAAGGCGGGCAAAGAATAAAGCTGGCCCGAGTGG
>Ga0302326_10029967_pt1 | contig 10901 bp, 7 predicted proteins | sample Palsa_T0_3_FD_202264 | JGI IMG/M metagenome (GOLD analysis project Ga0302326, IMG submission 202264) | Peat permafrost microbial communities from Stordalen Mire near Abisko, Sweden - Palsa_T0_3 | ecosystem: Environmental > Terrestrial > Soil > Palsa > Peat permafrost | place: Sweden: Abisko...
GGACGAAGACGTATCGGCGGCCATCCAGGAAATTCTGGAAGGCGAGGGCGTTCACATTCGAGTGAACGCGAAGTGCATTGGATTTTCGCGGCGGGGTGATGAAATCGTCGCCAAGGCGGATTGCAAGGAAGGCGAACCCGAGATCGGGGGGACCCATGTCCTGCTGGCGGTGGGCCGCCGGCCCAATACGGACGACTTGGGTTTGGATAAAGCGGGCGTTGCGTTTGACCAACACGGTTACATTGAAGTGGACGATCAACTCCGGACCAGCGTCGCAGGCGTCTGGGCATTGGGTGATTGCAACGGAAAAGGGGCGTTCACACATACTTCCTACAACGATTTCGAAATTGTAGCGGCGAATCTTCTGGACCATGACCCACGCCGGGTAAGTGATCGTATCCTGACTTATGGGCTCTACATCGATCCTCCGCTGGGGCGCGTGGGCATGACGGACGCGGACGTGCGGAAAAGCGGACGGCCGGCACTCGTTGGAAAACGTCTTATGACAAGAGTGGGGCGAGCTGTGGAGAAGGGAGAAACGCAGGGGTTCATGAAGATCGTAGTGGATTCGGGGACCGGCGAGATATTAGGTGCGGCGATCCTCGGGACTGGCGGGGACGAAGCCGTTCACTGCATTTTAGATGTGATGTATGCGAAGGCGCCCTACCACGTTATTCAGCGGGCGGTGCACATTCATCCTACGGTTTCGGAGTTGATTCCAACTATGTTGGGGGAGATGAAACCGCTATAGTTACCGGCTCCTTCCCCCGTTGCTGCTCTTCAGCGCAGCCATTTATCCAGATGTTGCCGGACGAAATGGTCATCGGTTAAATGTGGGTAGGCGCGGCAGACCCGATCGATTTCTTCACTTTGGCCTGGCGAGAGACCCTCGTTCGGATCCAGGCACCAGATTCCTTCCAACAGTCCTTGGCGGCGTAGAATCTCGTGCAAACCTGCGATACAGCCGCGGAAGTTATTTGCTGGGTCGAACAAAGCGGCATTGGCGTCGGTCACTTGCTGCGCCAGGGTCAACAACGAAGGTGAATCGCTTGCTTGGACGGCAGCAAGGTGCGTAACCGCGGTTTTGGTCCATACTGCCCAGTGGCCGAGCAATCCCCCGACAATGCGGGCGCCGCGGCCGCCGAAGTCAAATTTGGTCAGCAGATCAATAATAATGTTGTCGTCGTTGCCGGTATAGAGGGCGATATCGCCAACGCGCCCGGACTCCACCACTGCGCGCACCACATCCAGTGTCTGGTAGCGATTGAACGGCGCGATTTTGATTGCAACAACATTTTCAATTTCGGCGAATTGACGCCAAAAGCTATACGGAAGCAGCCGTCCGCCCACGCTCGGCTGCAAGTAGAAACCGACGAGTGGAATTACGCCCGCAACCATGCGTGTGTGCTTAATTAACTGCCGGACCGTTGCATCGCGCAACGCACCCAGGCTCAGCAGCGCCGCGTGGTAACCCAGCGATGCCGCCAGTTCTGCTTCCTGCATCGCTTGGGGTGTGAGGCCGCACACTCCGGCAATTGCGGCTACCGGACGCTGCCGCATTTCCTCAATCGCCAATTCGAGAACGGGGCGGAATAGACCGATTGCCGGTTCGCGAATGGCAAATTGCGTGGTGTGTACGCCGACGGCAATTCCGCCGGCTCCCGCATCCAGATAATAGCGAGTTAGGGCGCGTTGGCGGCGCTCATCGAGTTTACGGGCTGTGTTCAGCGCCAGCGGATGCGCTGGGATCACGTGGCCTTGCTTGAGATGCCGGCGGATGTCCATGTCAGAACTTGCCGTCCCGTGCTTCAAAGTGGGTTGGTTTGTTGAGTAACCTGCCGCCATGTTCTATCCAATGGGCAACCCAATCCATTAATTGACTGGCTGTCACGTTCGGCGGGCCAAGAAGTCTGTGCGCCTGTACGCCATTATTTAAGAGAGCGGTGGGGCTTTCTTCGCCGGAAAAGATCGCGGCTCTCCCAAATCGCCGGCTGAAGTCCATCGCTAGCTCCCGCACGGACAGCTTTTCCGGTCCGGTGATATTCAAAACCAGCGGAGGCGTCCGGCAAAACTGGAACGATCGCAGGCACATGGAATTGGCGTCGCCCTGCCAGATGACATTGACCATTCCCATTCGCAAATCAATTGGGCGGCCTTCGAAAACCGCTGCGGCAATATCCACGAGAACGCCATAACGAAGATCCACGGCGTAATTGAGCCGCAGCAACGCGATCTCAGTATGCCAGCGATTGGATCCGTATTCGAACATTCGCTCCCGGCCGAGAACGGACTGCGCATATTCGCCCGCCGGAGCCACGGGCGATGCTTCGCTGCATCCATTGCTGGATAGTGGTTCCAATCCATACACATTTCCAGAGGAAAACGCGACAATTCGTGAAGATCGATATCTTTCAGCAACCAGACCCGGTAGAAATGTGTTCATCGCCCAGGTCAGATACTCCGATCCAGAGGTGCCAAATTTGCGCGCGGCCATGAAAATAACATTGGGTGCGTCGGGAAGTTGCGCCAGGGCGCCGGGTTCCAAGAGATCGCTGGCTATGGTCTCGATACCCGACGCACGGAGTTCGGCGGCGGTATTGGGATCGGAAAAACGCGCCACGGCGATGATGCGTTTGTGCGTGGCGGCTGCGTGCGCGGCCCGGCGGGCGAGCTTCGCCAAGCTGGGGCCCATTTTCCCACCGGCGCCGAGAATCAACAGGTCGCCCTCCAGCGCGGCCATTGCCGCGGTGTCCTGGCCGGTGGGACGCGATAACCGCTCTTCCAGCTCTGCTTCGCCGTGGATCATTTGCATAAATTAACCAAGTTCGAAACCAGCTATGGCGTAGATCCACTCTTGGCGGCCACGCAGATCGCGGCCGCGGACCATTCGGATCAACTTTCGCCGGGGCGAGAATCCCAGATCGATGGCGATGTCGAGTGCCGCCTGGTTTCGCGGAAGCAGATCCCAATAAGATTCGGCGCCCACGCAAGCTTGGATGGAACGGCGGGCGAAATCCGGGCTTCGCGAGACGCACGGGCCGATGTAATTCGCGCGGCTGCCCGGTCGAGAAAGGCAGAATCCCTCTGAATTCGAATGAACATTGCTGCGGTCTTTCAAAGCTTGCAGTAGCCTTGATCGGTCTGCGGCGTATGCATCGAAATCAATGGATGGGATTCCGGCAGGCTTGTCAGGCTGGCCTGCCCCACCGGCCGCCCGCCACCAGCGTTCCACCGGCTGCTCCACGCGGAATCCCAGGCTTGCATAGAGCGGCTGTCCCTGCTCGGTGGCATCCAATTTCAAGGATTCGATACCCAGCTGGTCCGCCCGCGCGATGGCGTGAAGCAACAATGTTCGAGCAAAGCCGCGACGCTGATAAGGGCGATTCGTCAAAACCATGCCGATCCATGCGAGTTGTTTGCCGTAGCAAGTAAGCGTTGCCGTGGATACCAGCCGGTCGTCGGCTTGGATGCCGAAGCAGTTTTCAGGATTCAGACGCAGAAGCATTCGCCAGTCGTCGGCGGTCTGATTCCATCCAGCTTCGGCGGAAAGCTCGGCCGCGCCGGCGATATCCTGTTCGTGGAGCAGACGGACGGCCATGCAGATCCAGGATCGCATGGCGGGAGTATATGCGCGCAGATTTCCCGATTTCATGCACGGCCTCCGCGACAAACAAGTCCGGCACGCTGTAGAATAATCGCAGCATGCAAAACATCCACAGACGAGGATTTGCCGGCGCTCTGGCGGGAGCAGCACTTCTAGCCAATACGAAGATTCTATCCGCCGCGCCTGACGATTCCGGCGGCTTCAAGCTGGGCGTAGCCAGCTACTCGCTGCGCAAGTTCTCCAGGACTCAGGCGATCGAGATGGTGAAGCAATTGAAGACGCCCTATGTCTCCATCAAAGAGTTCCATCTTCCCATCAGCAGCACGCCGGAGGAAATTGCACGCGGCCGCAAGGAGTTCGATGACGCGGGACTGATCGTCCTGAGCGGTGGAGTCATCTCTTTTCCAAAAGACGATGACGCCGACATCCGGCGCAAGTTTGAATATGCGAAGCTGGCCGGATTTCCCATGATCACTTGCATGCCTACGGCCAAGACTCTGCCCAAGGTCGAGAAAATGGTAAAGGAATTCGATATCCGGATGGCCCTTCACAATCACGGCAAGAGCGACAAGAACTTTCCTTCGCCTCAAGACGCGCTGAAAGCCATTGACGGAATGGATGCACGTTGCGGACTGTGCATCGATGTGGGCCACACCGCCGAGATAGGCGTAGATGTGGTGGAATCCATTCGCTTGGCCGGGGCGCGCCTATTCGACGTTCACATCAAGGATGTAAGCGATCTCTCGAAAGAGGAGACTCAAGTTCCGGTGGGCGAAGGAAAAATGCCGATTCCCGCCATCTTCCGGGAATTGAGGAAGTTGAATTATCGCGGCGGCGTGATGCTGGAATACGAAGTCGACGAAAATAACCCGCTTCCCGGCATGGCTAAGAGCTTCGCCTACATGCGCGGGGTTCTGGCCGGCATGCAGGCGTAGCAGTTGTAGGGGGATTCTTTCCCTGTTTCGGCTGGTGGTCGATTCGGCGAATGTGGTGACAGGCTCGAAATTTCGTGCCTGTCACCATTTTTGCCGGCGTTCCAAACTTCCGCCACGGGCTGCTAAACTTGCCGAAGGAGACTTATGCAACGCAGACACTTCCTACTCGGGTCCGCCGCGGCTGCCGTGGCCAGCCGGACGGTGCTGGCCAGTCCTAACGATACGGTGCGCGTGGCGTGCGTCGGTGTACGATCGCAGGGCCGGGCGCACATCAGTCACTACGCCAAGATGGACAACGTTCAAATCGCCGCGGTATGCGATGTGGATGAATCCATCCTGAGCGCGCGGCTGGACGATATCGAAAAGTTGGGCAAGCAGCGCCCCACGGGGTATACCGATTTTCGGAAGCTGCTGGAAGACAAGAGCATCGACGCAGTTTCCATCGCCACCCCGAACCATCACCACACGCTGCAAACCATTTGGGCGTGCCAGGCGGGGAAAGACGTCTATGTGGAGAAGCCCTGCTCGCACGATATGTTTGAAGCGCGGCAGATCTCCACCGTCATGGAGAAATATGGACGCATCGTGCAGCACGGTACCAACAGCCGATCCGGCATCGCGCGCGAGGCGGTTGAAAAGATCCAGGAAGGGCTGATCGGCGATGTCTACATGGCGCGCGGACTGTGTTTCAAGTGGCGCGATACCATCGGGCGCACGCCGGTTTCACCGGTTCCTGAGGGAGTCCACTATGACCTCTGGCTGGGCGGCGCGCCCCTGCATGAGTTCACCAAGAATCGTTTTCATTACAACTGGCACTGGTTCTGGGATTACGGCAACGGCGATCTAGGCAATCAAGGCATCCATCAGATGGACGTCGCACGTTGGGCTTTGGGCGTGAAGTATCCAACCAAAGTAAGCGCCATCGGCGGGCACGTAATGTTCGACGACGATCAGGAGACCCCAAATCTTTTGACGGCGACGTTTGAGTTCGATGAGGGCGGCAAAAAGCGAACCTTGGTTTTTGAGGTTCGCCATTGGATGACGAATCACGAAGCCGGGATGGGTGAGAACGGGAAGTCGCCGAACACGGTTGGAACGATCTTGTACGGTCCGAAAGGATACGTTGCCATCTGGGATGAAGACAACGGGCGCTATACCAGTTTTCTTGGTAAGGAGCAGCAGCCGGGCCCATCGGGCCACGACCTCGGCAACAATTGGGCGAATTTCATTTCTGCGGTCCGCAGCCGCAAGCCGTCCGATTTGAACGCTCCCATCACGGAAGGCGCCATCTCCACCATGCTGGTGCATCTGGCCAACATTTCCTATCGGGTGGGCCGGACGCTCTACTTCGATCCCGAGACATACTCGTGCAAAGGGGACGCCGAAGCGAACGCCCTGTTCCGCCGGAAATATCGCGCTCCGTTTGAAGTGCCGCAACTGGTGAGTTGATGGCCACGGTGCCGCAGCCGGCAACGCTGAAGTATGGTACGGCGCAAGTTCGGACCTAGCCTTCGCGCGCGCATCATTGTCGCCACCGGCAACTCTCAACTGGAACTGATTCACGCTCTGGTTGATGTCCCGGATGTGCCCTGGCAGTCGGTGACCTGTTCGGCTCTGATGCGCGCCAGGGCGTGGATCTGCGAGGGACCCATCCAGACCTCCTGTTCTTCGGCCATAGTGCGGACGCACCCCAAGCGACAGTCTAATTGGATACCGCGTCCGCGCCGCTATTGAGACATAATTGCTAAAGAGGTAATTCATGGAGAACTCGAATTCCACACGCCGTAGTTTCGTCGGGCAGGCGTCCTCGCTGGTAGGATTCGGGGCAGTCATCCAATCCACGGCGCTTTCCTACAGCCGTATCCTCGGCGCTAACGACCGAATTTCAGTTGGTCATATCGGTATCGGCAACCGGGGCTCGGAACTCGCCGGCATGGCTGCCAGGCTTAAGGACAAATACAATTTCGAGCTGACAGCGGTGTGCGATCTGTGGAGCGTGAATCGCGAGCGCGCGGCCGATCGCGGCGAGACGCATTATGGCCGCCGGCCGCGAACGTTCCAATACATGGAGAAGATGCTCGAATTGCCCGACGTGGACGCGGTTTTCATATCCACGGCGGATTTCCAGCATGCGCCGCATCTGAAGACGGCTCTGGAAGCGGGCAAAGACGTGTATTGCGAAAAGCCGATGGCCACCGATCTGGTGGACGCCAAAGCCGCGCGGGATGCTTTCGTTAAGTCCGGCCGCATTGTTCAAATCGGATCGCAGCACCGTAGCGAGGCGTATTCGCGCGAGACCAAGAAGGTGATCGATAGCGGAGCGCTGGGTGAGATTTCTAAGATCGAAATCGTCTGGAACTTTCACGGGCCTCGCTGGCGCGGACGCCCGGAAGTGAGTAAGATCCGGGAAGGGGATACGGACTGGAAGCGCTGGCTGCTAAAGAAGCCCCATCGCCCCTTCGATCCGCGCGCCTATTTTGAGTTTCGCCTGTATCGGGATTTCTCATCCGGGATCGCCAGTCAGTGGATGGTGCATGCTCTCGATCTGATGAACTATTTCCACGAGGACATGTTTCCACGGTCCGTGGTGGCCCACGGCGGTGTCTACGCGTGGCCCGACGGCCGCGAGAATCCGGATACATTCCAGGCGCTATTGGAATATCCCAAAGGATTTCTGCTCAGCTACTCCACCAGTTTTGGAAACGATTGCGACAGCTTCTCGCGCATCATGGGCAAGAAGGCCACGCTGATCAATGAAGGCGGCGAGGGCAGTCCGCGCTGGCTGCTGGTGGAAGAAAAGGGGAATCACGAAGACAATCCCTTCCTCAAGCGGGTCCAGCGCTATGTGACGCTGCCTGGAAGCGACCAACCTGGGCCGCCCTTCATCGGTGATGAGGATCTGTCTCACCAGGACAATTGGTTCTCCTGCATCCGGTCGCGGCAACAACCCAATACCACCGTGCATGACGGATTCGCTTCGGCAGTGGGTGTCATTATGGCCGCACGAGCGCAGCAGGAGGGGAAGAAGTTGTACTGGAATCCGAAGACGGAAGAAATTTTGGACCATCCGGCGAAAGCCTGAAGAATGCCAGGAAGCCGCGGCATTCGTTGGCGGATCGTCTGGATTCTGTTTTTTTCGACAGCGATCAATTACATCAATCGCCAGACTCTATCCCTGCTCGCTCCGGTAATATCCAGCGAACTGCATTTCAGCCACGAGGATCTCTCCCGGATCTTCGGTTCGTTTCAAATAGCCTACGCGTGGACCTGGCTCATCGGCGGCTTACTGTTGGATTTCATCGGCGTGCGCTGGGGGTTAAGTCTGGCTGTCGTCTGGTGGTCGGCCGCCAGCATTCTAACAGGCTTCGCGAACTCCGTCGCATCCTTCAGCTTTTTCCGGTTTCTACTTGGCATTGGAGAGGGGTTCAACTGGCCGGGCGCTAGTAAAGTTGTTGCGGAATGGTTTCCCGCCCGTGAACGCGGCATTGCGGTAGCGATTTTCGACAGCGGCTCCAGCGTGGGCGCGGCCGTTGCAGCGCTCACCATCCCGCTCATATCGCTGGCGCTGGGATGGCGTCATGCGTTCACCATATCCGGTCTTCTGGGCCTGGTTTGGCTGGTGTTTTGGTGGAAGAACTATCGTCCGCGTGAGCTGCATCCCAACCTATCGGCCGAAGAATCAGCCCTCATCGACGACGGCGTGGATAAAACAATACCGAAGGAACCGTTCTTAGCCGTGCTCCGGAAACTGTGGAAGAATCCCAACGCTTGGGGCATTCTGCTGGGCCGTTCGCTGACGGATCCGATGTGGTGGTTCTACGTATTCTGGCTACCCCAGTATTTGAGCGACGCCCGCGGCTTCAGTCTGAAACAAATCGCTGCTTTTGCGTGGATTCCTTTTGTTGCCGCCGACCTCGGAAATTTCACCGGCGGCTGGTTATCCGGGTTGCTTATCCGGCGTGGCCTGCCGGTGATTCGCGCTCGAAAATGGATCTGCGTGGTGACCTGCGTTCCCATGCTGGCGGGAATTCCGGCGGTGCTGGTGCACAGTCCCTTTTGGGCTATTTTTCTGATCTGCATCGCGCTGTGGGGTTATGCGGCGTGGTCCACCATGGGTCTCACGTTCCCGTCGGATTTGTTCGATCAGCGGGTGGTGGGGACCGTCACCGGCTTCAGCGGATTTGGGGCGGGGATGGCGGGAACTGCCGTGACACTGGCTGTCGGCTATATCGTGGATAGGTTCTCTTATATGCCGGCGTTTCTGTTTGTTTCTTTTTTGCCGTTGCTGGCTACCCTGAGTGTGCTGGCGTTGATTCGGCAGAAATGATCGCGCTTTTCCTTCCGAACCGCGACCGCAAGGAAGCGTGATCGCAAGTACAACAAAACCGCGAGACCGGTCAAGCGCGAAATTTCGTGCCTGTCATCATTTTGCCAGGCTCCGCACTTCCGCCGCAGGCTGTTAGGATTGGCGGGCGAAAGCGCCCGCCCCACAGAGCGTGCGCTACAATTTTCTCCATGCGGTTTCTTATTGCAGCTATCGCGCTTCCTCTTTTTTGTCAGCCCAGCGCCAACATTTTGCTGAAGCCTGGCCACGATGCCAATCAGCCTGTCGACGATGAGTACACGAAAAAGATTCGCGAGTACACCACCGAGCCATTCTTCAATTCGCCGCTGACCGACTATCTGCCCGCCTCAAAGACAGTGCCCACTCCCAAGGCCGTGCTGGGCGATATTGCGGGTGCGCCGGGCATCCTGCCCTATTCGCAGGATGTGTACCGCTACATGCGGATGCTGGAGAAAGCCAGCCCGCGCGTGAAAGTCTTTAGCATTGGAAAAACCGAAGAAGGCCGCGAAATGATCGCCGTTGCCGTGGCGTCTGAGCGGCTGATTTCATCGCTGGAAGAGAACCGCGCGCGGTTGGCCAAGCTGGCGGATCCACGCACTATCAACATGGACGACGCCGAGGCCGAAAAACTGGTGTCCGCCTCAACACCCATTTACTACATCACCGGGACCATCCATTCGCCTGAGACCGGCGCTCCTACCGCGCTCATGGAACTGGCCTACCGGCTGGCGGTGGACGAAAGCGCGTACATCCGCTCAATCCGCGAAAACGTGGTTACGTTGATCACTCCCATTGTGGAAGTGGACGGGCGCGATCGCATGGTGGATATCTATCGCTGGCATCTGGCGAATCCAGGCAAGGAGTGGCCTCCGCTGATTTACTGGGGCCACTACGTGGCGCACGACAATAATCGCGACGCGATGGGCCTGACACTACAGCTCACCCGAAATGTTTTGCACACTTTCGTCGAATGGAAAGCGCAGGTGTTGCACGATCTGCACGAATCCGTTCCGTATCTTTACGACAACACCGTGGGGGATGGTCCTTATAATGCGTGGATCGATCCCATTCTGGCGGATGAGTGGCAAATGATGGGCTGGAACAATGTTTCGGAGATGACCAAGTTCGGCATGCCTGGTGTGTTCACGCACGGCACCTTCGATACCTGGTCGCCCAGTTATCTGATGTTCATCGCCGCCATGCACAACGGCATCAGCCGGCTCTATGAGACCTTCGGCAACGGCGGCGCCGATACTGAAGAACGAACGCTGAGGCCGAATGAATATTCGCGGACATGGTACAGGCAGAATCCGCCGCTCCCGAAGGCGATATGGTCGCAGCGAAATAACAACAATTACGAGGAGACCGGCGTATTGACCGGGCTCGCCTACTTTGCAGCCAACAACAAGCTCTTCCTGCGCAACTACTATTTGAAAGCCAAGCGCTCCATCGAAAAGCCGCGCACCGCGGGACCCTCGGCCTACGTTTTTCCATCCGACGATCCGCGGCTGGGCGCGCAAGCGGATTTATTACGGATGCTGCAGGATCAGGGATGCGAGATTTCGAAAGCCAGCGCGCCGTTCACGGTGATGATGCCGGCCAAGAAGGCTCCGAAGAAAGGCGCCGCAGGTGGACGCGGCGGCGATCCCGCGGCGGAAGGTGATATTGCATCCGACGGCGGCGAGCCCAAGCCTCCCGAGAAACCCAAACCCGAGCCGCGTACTTTCCCAGCGGGGAGTTACATCTTGCGCATGGATCAACCCTACAGCCGCATTGCCGACACACTGCTGGATTACCAATATTGGGCGCCGAACGATCCGCAGAAGGACATCTATGACGACACCGGTTGGACCTTTGGCGAACTCGGCAGCGTACAGGTTGCCCGCGTGACGGATCTTAAAGTTCTGGATGCTCCGATGACTCGCGTTCCAGGGCCGGTGCAGGCGCCGGGCGGTGTGCAAGGCGCCGGCGATGTTTTCCTGATCAACCACAACGCCGACAGCGCCCTGATTACGCT
>Ga0302326_10029968_pt1 | contig 10901 bp, 7 predicted proteins | sample Palsa_T0_3_FD_202264 | JGI IMG/M metagenome (GOLD analysis project Ga0302326, IMG submission 202264) | Peat permafrost microbial communities from Stordalen Mire near Abisko, Sweden - Palsa_T0_3 | ecosystem: Environmental > Terrestrial > Soil > Palsa > Peat permafrost | place: Sweden: Abisko...
GATGGAGACGTCGTTCCTCGCCTACCAGCTCCTTTCGCCCGAGGCGGCCGCCGCCGGGATGCGGGCGCTCAAGGAACGCTGCCGACCCTTCGGCGGTGACTTCGTCTTCCTCTGGCATAACAACCGGCTCACCAGCGAGCGGGAGCGACGGGCGTATGCGTCGATCTTCGACGACTGATCAGACGGCGATGCGGCCGCTGCGCGTGCGCACGGTGCGCCGCCAGAACCACCACTTCCGGCTCGGGATCGACCTCGGGCAGCGGAACGCGACCTTCGTCACGCGCACGATGACGCTCCGCCGCCTCGTCGGCTGGTCGCAGGCGTTCGCGCCCGTCCCCGAGCCGGGCTACGACCTCGTCCACTCGGTCAACGCCGTCCCGATCCTGACCCGCCGGCCCTACGTGATCTCCTTCGAGAACTTCCTGCCGCGTGTTCCGGAGGACACCCACATCGGCTGGCTCGAGCACTGGCTGCAGCGACGTCTGCTGCGCGACGTGCGCGCGGATCGCTGCCTGGCGCTGCTGCCGATGTCGAGCTACGCGGTGCGTCAGTTCAGGGCGCAGAACCGCGCCTTCCCGGGCCGTGAGGAGCTCGAGCGGCGGATGCGCGTCCTCTACCCCGCGATCGAGACGCCGGCGCACGGGCCCAAACCGCACTCGGCCGGGATCTCGCTGCTCTTCGTGGGCTTCAACTTCATCGGCAAGGGGGGGCCGGCGCTCCTGCGCGCGCACGAGCGGCTCCGCGCGCGCGGCCTCCCGGTCTCGACCACGGTGCTCTCGACGCTCGAGTGGGCCGAAGACGACTTCCTCGGGCCGCCGTCCCGCCCCTACGTCGAGCGCGAGCTTCGACGCCTGGGGGGAGCGGGGATCACCCATCACCGCAGCTTGCCGAACGCGCGCACGCTCGAGCTCATGCGCGGGGTCGACTACCTCGTGCTGCCGACCCTTCACGACACGTTCGGCTACGTCGCGATCGAGGCGCTCTCGCGCGGCACACCCGTGATCGCGACCAACACCTGCGCCCTGCCGGAGATCGTCGACGGCCGTTGCGGCTTCCTGTTGCCGTTCGAACGCGACGAGGAGGTGGGCCGGTGGCGATACCTGTACCGGACCCGGGAGCCCGATTACCTGGATCACTTCGAGCAGGCGATCGAGCTGCTCGCGCAGGGCATCGTGGAGGCGGTCGAGCGCGCGTGGGAGGAGCGGGGAGACTACGAGGCGCTGAGCGAGGGCGCGCTGGAGCGGGCCCGTAGCCGCTTCTCGCGCGCCTACGCGCGCGCCGTACTCGAGGAGATCTACGAGCGCGCGCGCACCTGAGCGCCGCGGCCGCTGCCCTGCGGCGCCGCGCGTGCGAGCGCCGGATAGCCGAGGCCGACGCCGAGTCCGGCCGCGAGCCACAGTGGCCCGTCCCCGGAGATGTCCCCCGTGAGCAGCGCGGTGATCGCAGCGGAGACGAAGAGCGCGAACACGATCGCCGCCCGCGAGCGGCGGACATCGTCATCCGAGCGGCGCCAGAGCAGGAGGATGCCCCCGCCCGAGGTCGCCAGGAACGCGAGCGTGATCAGCGCCCCGATGATCCCGAGCTCGGCTCCGGTCTCGAGCACGACGTTGTGCGGGTAGCGGTCCAGGCACCCCGGGCCCGGGCAGACCTCCGCCCGGCCCTCGTGTGCAAACGAGCCGGTGCCGGCGCCGAGCAGGGGGTGTCGGAGCATCGTGTCCCACGCGGCCACCCAGAGCTGGTCGCGGCCGTTGCTGGAGACGCCCGATCCGCTCCCGGTCAGCACCGAGATCGCCCGCTGTGCGGCCGCGCCGGGAACCACCGTGCCCACCGCCACCCAGGCGACAACGAACACCGCCACGACCCCGAGCACGCGCAGGGCGGAGGTGCGCGAGCGCGCGAGGAGAACGAGGAGAACGAGGAGTCCGAGCGCTCCCCCGAGCACCGGGCCTCGCGACCCCGACGCGAGCAGAGCCACGATCGCGATCGGCATCAGCGCGAGCGCCAGGAGCTGCCGCCAAACACGGCTCGCCTTGAGCATGAGGTAGGTCGTGATCATCAGGCCCTGTGCGCCCTGGATACCGAGCGAGATCACGTTCTGGTCCTCGAGCCCGTAGCGGGCCGTCGACGCCGCGACCGAGCCGAACTGGCGCAGGACGAGCAGGCCGCTGACCGCGTCGATCAGGAGCGAGAGGAGCAGAAACAGCTCGAGCCGCTCGGGCTTGGTGCCGAGGACGATGCCGGCCGCGAGGAGCACGAGATTGCTGATAACGAAGAGCTCGAGCTTGAAATCGCCGTAGGCTGGATCGCTCGACGCCGGGAGCCGCAGGAGCATGAGCGCGAAGAGGGCGATGCTCAGCAGGACGGGCCGCGACCTCACGAGCCGCGCGGCGCCCCGGTCCCAGCCGCCCCTGATCAGGGGGAGCATCAGCGCGGCGAGGATCCACGCGAAGACGAGCAGCGGTACCGCGCGAGCCGGAAACGGGTCGTGGCCGAGCACGGCCGTGACCGGCCCCGCGAACCCCGAGAGGCCGAGCGGATAGGCGATGGAGGCCGACGCGCTCGTCAGCAGCAGCACGAGCCCGACGACGCCGATCCCCCAGGTGGGTCGGAGCGTGAGCGGAACGAGCACGAGCGGCCCGATCGCGAGCAGGAGCCAGGGGAGCGCTCGCTCGCGGCTCGTCCAGCGCCGCGGCAGCTGCTCGAGACCCGGCCGCGGAGCGGTCACATCGGCCGCGTGATTCGCTGCAGCGTATGCATGCGGCAATATGTAGCAGGGAAACACCCTCGTGCATCGCCTCGCGCTTCTCTCTATCGCGGCCGGACTCGCGCACACCGCGCCGGCGTTCGCGCGCACCTTCTACGTCTCGCCGCGGGGACGCGACGATGCGTCGGGACGATCCCCCGCGCTCGCCTGGAGAACGGTGGCGCGGGTCGACCGCGCTCGCCTCGAGCCGGGGGACAGTGTCCTCTTCGCCGCCGGCGCCCGCTTCACCGACGCGACGCTCGTCCCGTCGGCCTCGGGCACGGCCCGGGCGCCGATCCGCTTCGGCAGCTACGGCCCTGGCCGGGCGATGATCAGCAACCCGGACGGGGCGGTGTGGTTCGACGGCAGGTCGTTCCTGACCTTCGACCGCCTCACGCTCAGCACGGGCGGCGCCGCGTCGGTGATCCTGGCGGGCTCGACCCGGGGATCGAGCCACATCACGGTACGCGACTGCCTCCTGACCGATTCCGCCGACGCCGCGATCAACTCGCCCTCGACGCGCGATTCCGACTGGCTGATCACGGCCAGCACGATCGAGGACACGGGCGACTCGGGTCTTATCCTCGTCGGCTCGAACGACGTCGTCCGCGGGAATTCCATCCGCGACGTCGGCCGCAACCCGAGGCTCGACTACGGCAAGCACGGGATCTATGCCAAGGGCCCGAATATCCTCGTCGTCGACAATACGATCTCACACTTTCCCGGCAGCGGGATCTCCGTCCGTTTTGCCAACGCCCACCTCCTCGACAACACGATCAGCGATGGCCCGACCGGGATCTCGTTCTTCCGCGAGGATCGTCGGGTCGGCGACTCGACGATCCTCGGCAACGATTTCGCCGGCATCAGCGCGGCGGGCTTCTACTACGACGGGGGCGGCGAGAACTTCGTCGTCTCCGGAAACCACATCGCCATGTCGGGTGGCACCGCCTTCTCGATCGCGGCCGCGCCGAGCCGGAACCTCACCATCACCGGGAACACCGTCAGCGGCACCCCCGCCTACGTCCTCGAGATGAGCGCCTTCGGCGACGGCGCCAGCTACCGCGAGAGCGGGAACACGTTCGTCGGCCCGGCGGCGTTCGGCTGGAACCACCGGCGGATCGGCTACGCCGAATATCGCGCCCTCTCCGGCCAGGGCCGCGGCGACGCGCTGGTGGCGGCTCCGCGTGGTGGCGCCCTCGACTCCGGGCTGATCGCCGCGGCAGCAGCAGCGGCCGCCTGCCTGCTGGGAATCACCGCCCTGACCCTCCGCCGCCGGCGGCGACCCGCGCGAGGAGCGGTGGTCGAGTAGCCGCCGGGGCGCGGCCAGCGGCGAGGCTCGACTAGACTCGGGGTGCTTGCCCGGCCGACGCGAGGGGCGGCAGGGCACGCCTCTCCCGCGTCCAGACGCGCCCCGACCGGTCGTGCGCGCCCTCGCTGCGGTGGAGCGGAGGGGCGGGTTCCGATGAAGCAGCTCACGCTCACCCTCGCCGTCCTCCTGCTCCTCCCCGCTGCGCCGGCGGCGGCGGCCACCTTCTACGTGAGCCCGTCGGGCTCCGACTCGAATCCGGGAACGGCCTCCGCCCCCTGGCGAACCGTGGGCAAGGTCGACCGATCGCGCTTCGCGCCCGGCGACGCGATCCTCTTCCGCGGCGGCTCGAGCTTCACCGACTCCACGCTCACGCCCCCCTCGTCCGGCTCCGCCGCGGCGCCGATCCGCTTTGGCTCCTACGGCGTCGGCCGCGCGACGATCTCGAACAGCGGCGGTGCCGTCTGGCTTGCGCCCGGAGCACACGACCTCAGCTTCGCGAACCTCGACCTGAGTTCGTCGGCGTCTGTCGTCTTCGCCTCCGCCGGCACCGGCCCGGGGGCGACCCGGATCCTCATCAGCGGCTGCGCGATCGAGGACTCCCCCGACGCGGGGCTGATCAACCAGCCGCAGGACCGCGCCTGGACGATCCGCCGCACCCGCTTCTCCCACCTCGGCGACAGCGGCCTGCTCATCCAGGGCGACGACGTCACGATCGCTTCCAACACGATCACCGGAACCGGCTGGAACCCGGCGATCACCTACGGCAAGCACGGGATCTACGACAAGGGCCCGAACACGACCATCGCCGACAACGACATCTCGGACGACAGCGGGGGCTCGGGCATCTCGATCCGCGATCACGGGGCGCGGATCTTCGACAACGCGATCCACGACACGGCCTACGCGATCAGCCTCTTCCCGGAGGACCCGGCGAACGCAGGCACGGACGCGATTTACTATAACCGCATGTGGAACATCACCGGCTTCGCGTTCTACGCGGACGGCACCAACCAGATCACCGGGACGCCCTCGCGATTGAACGTGCTCTGGAGCTCGAATACGGTCGAGCTCTCCGGGGCGCCCGAGGCCGTCAACCTCTCCGAGGTCAGCCAGGCGCAGATCTGGATCGCCAACAGCGTCTTCACCGGATCCTACGCGGTGGCCTACCTGGGCTGCGCCGGCTGCCGCGAGTTCGACAACGACTGGTACGGCGGCGCGTCACATGTCCCCGACGGCCAGGGTGACCTCCACGCCGACCCGGCGCTCTCGAAGCCGCCGGCGCTCTCGCCCGCAGCGGGATCGCCGCTCATCGACGCCGGCTCGCGCTCGGTGACCGACGCGCGCTACACACCCGGCTGCGACGACGCCGTGTGGCGCTACTGCGGCGGCGAACCGGACATCGGCGCCGTCGAGTTTGCGCCGGCCGCGGCGACCGCGGCACACCCGTCGTCGCGCTGCAACCCGGTGACGACCGCCCGGCGGCCATGCTGAGGGCCACGCGCGAGGCGCCCGGACGGCCGCGGGGCCTCCGGGCCGCGCCGGCGGGTGTCTGAGTGCGCGTCGTGTTCCTCTCGCCGACGCTCGGCCCGGGTGGGAGCGAAGGGCTGACCGTCGCCTACGCGCTCGGGATGCGCCAGCGCGGGCACGACGTCGTCGTCGCGTTCGGCTTCGGCAACTGGCTCGGAGACCCTCTCGCCGAGGCCGGCATCACGCTCGCCGAGGTGTCGGCGCGCAGGCTCGGCTGGACGACACTCCCCGAGTGGGTGCACTCGCTCGGACGACTCTTCCGGAGCTTCCGGCCCGACGTCATCCACGCGCAGTCGATCACGGCGGCGCTCGCAGCCCGGCTCGCGGCTCCGGCGATTCCCCAGCTCGTGACCGTCCACGGCATCGACGAGGAGAACGAGGCGCTCGCCGCCCTGATCCTCCGCCTGTCGGCGCAGCGGGTGATGGCGGTCTCGGAGGCGACCGCGGCGGGGCTTCGCCGCCACCCCTGGTCACCCCCGGTGGAGTTGATGCTGCCGGCCGTCGACCTCGACGTGCTCTCCACGGCCGCCGCCGAGCGCGCCGTCACGCTCCCGGGGAGCCCGGCGTTCTGCTGCGTCGCGCGACAGGAGCACGTCAAGGGGCAGGACGTCCTCATCCGTGCGTTCCCCGCCGTCCTCGACGAGCTGCCCGACGCGGTGCTGACGTTCCTCGGGTTCGGCAGGGAGCTCGAGCGCAACCGCGAGCTGGCCTCGTCGCTCGGGCTCGCGGAGCGGACGCGGTTCCTCGGCTACATCCCGAACGCGGCGCCCTACCTCCGGGCCGCGGACGCGGTCATCCTGCCCTCGCGGCGAGAGGGCCTGCCGGTCGTCGCGCTCGAGACGCTCGGGCTCGCGCGCCCGATCATCGCGACCGACGTCGGGGGAACCGGCACCGTCGTGCTCGACGGGCAGACGGGGTGGCTGGTACCGCCGCTCGACGAGCGCGCCCTCGCGGCGGCGATGTGCGAGTGCGCTCGCGACGGCGAGGAGGCGGCGCGCCGCGGGCGCCGGGGACGGGAGCTCGTCGAGACGCACTTCGGCGCTCCTGCGATGCTCGACCGTCTCGAGAGCGCGCTCCTCGGGCTCGCCGCGCGGGGCTCCGCCGTGCCGCGGACGAAGCCGCGCCTGTACTACCGCGCGCTCGCCGCGCGCCAGGCGTCGAGGATCGTCGCGGCGCGCAGGAGCCGCTCCGGTCGCGAGCGCTGGCAGGGCGTGCGCATCTTCGGGTACCACCGCGTCGCCGAGGAGCCCAAGGACGTCTACGCGATCGCGCCGAGGGTCTTCCGCGCGCACATGGAGCACCTGCTCGCCTCGGGCGTGACGCTCCTGCGCCTCGACGCTGCGCTCGACCTGCTCGAGCGTCGCGTCGAGGGTCGCTACGCCTGCGTCACCTTCGACGACGGCTACCGCGACTTCATCGACCACGCGCTGCCGACGCTCGAGCTGCTCGAGATCCCCGCCACGATGTTCGCCGTCACCGGGTTCCTCGCGGGCCGCGCGACCTGCTCCTGGTACGCCCATCCGCCCGAGCTGCTCTCCTGGGAGGACGTCCCGCGCCTGCTCGAGGACGGCCTCATCGACGTGCAGGCCCACTCCTCCACCCACCGACGGATGACCAGGCTCAGCGATGCCGAGCTCGACGACGAGGTCGCCGGCGCCAAGGCGGAGCTCGAGCGCCATCTTCCCTACACGGTCACGAGCTTCAGCTATCCGGCCGGCCTGTACTCCCCGCGCGAGCTGCGCGCGGTCGAGGAGGCGGGATTCAGGGCGGCGGTGACCACCCGTCCGGGCGTCAATCCGGGCGGTGTCGCGCTCAGCGATCTGCGCAGGACGATGATCAACTGGCACGACGACAGCCGTGCCTTCGCGGCGAAGCTCGACGGCGCGCTCGACCGACCCTCGCGGATCGGAAGCTCGGTGCAGACGCGGCGGAACGCCCGCTGAACGCTAGACGCGCTCCCGACCCTCGTGAGGCCGATCCGCCAGACGCCGCGTCGGCATGACGCCCTCGAGGTAGAGCCGGTGGAGCAGCTGCGACCGCTTGAGGCGCTTTCGCGCCGCGATCGTCGCGCAGCGTGCGGCGACGGCGGCATGCCCGCGCAGCGTGCGCGCGAACCCGATCCCCTCGTAGAGCGGCTCGACGCGATCGGCGAGCTCCATCTTGTAGCTCTCGGCGCCGCCCAGGAACTCGACGCGTTCGGCCCCCTCGCGTGACGCCTCCGCGATCGACTCGAGCGCAGCGGCGCGGCCGACGGAGAAGCGGGCGAACGCGGGGTCGAACCCGAGCCGGTGCGAGTACATGCGCTGGCCGAGCAGGAGGTAGTAGGAGAAGGCGATCGGACGTCCGTCGAGCACGAGGGTCAGGATGCGGGGAATGCCGGCCGGCGCGATCGCCTCGAGCGCCTCGCGGTGGAAGGCCATGCCGTACACGCTCCCGAACTCCGATCCGTCCGGGCGCCCCTCCCAGCGCAGGTGGTGCACGGCGAAGGCGTCCTCGAGCGCGGGCCTGAGCTCCTCCAGACCGCGGGAGACCCGGAACTCGACGCTTCCCAGCTCCCCCAGCCGGCGGAGCTTCCGCCTCTGGGCATAGCGGTGCTTCGAAGAGACCTTCTTCTCGTAGGCGGCCTCCCACCCGTCGGGCAGCTCGAGCACGGGAGCCTCGACGCGTTTGATGAGGCGGAGCTGTCCCGGAGCCAGGGCCTGCTCGAGCCTGCTGCCCCCGGTCAGCCCGAAGAGGTCGGCGAAGTCGTGGTCGATCTCGCCGATCTGGTCGATGAGAGCGAAGGCCGGGACGCTGCCGGACCCGGCGGAGACGAGCAGGTCGGCGAGCGCGGACTCGGACCCGCCGAGAAACTCGATCCTGCGTATGCCGCGCTGGCGGCGGACGCAGAGCGGAAGCGCGGCGACGAGCTTGCCGTCCCGCCGCAGGGTCTCGACGTGCAGCTCTCCCTCGCCCAGGAACTCGCGGATCCAGGCCGTGAGCCAGCCGTGGAGCAGAAACGGGCTCGGCCTCGAGCTCGAGAGCACGAGCCCGTCCCACTCCGGCGCGAGGCGCGCGAACGCGGGCAGCGTGGTGACCGAGGCGTGAACGGCGGCGGAAGGCGAGGCGAGCCCGGCGCCGCCGCGCTCAGCCTCCACGCGTCCCCCTTCCGCGTGAGGCGAGCTGCGCCCGCACGCTCGCGCTCAGACGCCGCGGCCCCGGCGCTCGCCGCCCCGCCCGGGCGACGTGGCTCGCGACGCGTCGCGACGCCAGATCGGCCCCACAGACGAAGCGCATGAGCGGCCCGAAGCTCAGTGCAGCCGGAAGACCGACGAAATAGAGGCCCGGCACCGACGACTCGAACCAGGGGCTGAGCCGCGGGTAGCCGGCAGCCGCCCGGAGATCGGCGCGGATGTCGTCGGCGAGGAACCCGAGCCGGCCGAGGTCGACGCGGTACCCGGTCGCGGCGAGCACATGGTCGACCTCGACCACGTGCTCGTCACCGTCGGCGAGGAACGCGAGGCTCACGCCGGAGGCGCTCGTGGTCGCACCCGAGAGACGGTGCCGCGGAAGGATCGGAAGCCGTCCCTCGACGCGGTCCCGCAGCCACCAGGCGCCGGCGGGCCCGAGCGTCTCCCTGACGAGGCGCTCCCGCGTCGCGACCGGCAGCAGGCGGAACGCCGGCGCGAGGCGAAAAAAGGCGGCCAGTCGCAGCCCGGTGCCGAGCGGCGAGAGCGGCCAGCGCAGCCGGCGCAGCAGGGGCTGCGGGCCGACGGGCGGATGCCCGGCCCACACGAGCGCCGGCCCGCGCAGGATGACCGACGGACGCGCGCCCGCCTCGACGAGCAGGGCGGCGCTCTCGAGCGCGGACTGCCCGGCGCCGATCACCCCGACCGTGCGCCCGGCGAACGCGTCGAACGACGCGTGCTCGGAGGAGTGGGTCAGACGCTCGGGCGGGAGCGCCCCGAGTTCGGCAGGGACCCACGCGAGCCCGCTCACTCCGGTCGCGACAACGACCGCGGCGGCAACGACGACCTCGCCGCCGGCGAGCTCGAGCTCGAAGCCCCGGTCGCGGCGGCGCAGCGCGAGGACGCGGACGTTCTCGGGCGCGCCGCGTGATTCCGTCGCGAACCAGCGCCCGTAGGACACGAAGGTCTCGAGCGCGATCGGCGCACCGACGTCCTCGTAGGCGGCAGCGGTCTCGGCACAGAAGCGGCGGAGCGTCAGCCGGCCGCCCGGGTCGGAGAGGTTCGACGCGAAGCCCTCCGACTTCAGGAACATCCCGGCCGGCATGTGGCGGTGCCACGTCTCCATCGGGTCCCCGAAGAGCCTCGTCCGAAGACCGGCGGCGCGGAGGTGGCTTGCGACCGAGAGACCGTAGGGGCCGGCACCGAGCACGACGACGTCCTCCGCCACTAGCTCCGCCCTCCGCCGAAGGCCCTCGCGGCTGCGCCGTAGTGCACCAGGCCCCTGCGCAGGAGGGCGTAGCTGGCAAACAGCGCCGGCAGCGGATCGGAGGCGACGAGGTAGTCGTAGCCGCTCGGCCGCAGCGAGTCGCGCAGGAAGCGTCCGAGCGCGACGCCGCGCGGCGGTATGTCCGGCCCTGGCGCGGCTCCCAGGGTCGCACGGAGCCAGCGCAGATCGCCGCCGAGCCAGCGCATCCGGATACCCACGCGGTAGGACTGGGCCTCGTGGAGAGACCGGCCCGCGGCCCACGCGTAGAGCAGGCCGGGGAAGTCGATCCCCGCGCGGACGCCGAGCTCGATCGACGCCGAGAGGCGCGGATTGATCTCCATGAGCATCGGCCGGCCGCTGAGATCGCGGCGAAACTCGACCTCCGAGAACCCCTCGAGACCGATCTCGCGCACGAGTCGCTCGGAGCTCTCGAGGACGTCGCGGTTGGGGACGATGCTTTCCCGCAGTATCGACGCCCCGCCGAGCGGGGGGTTCATGCGGTAGGCGACCTGCGCGAAGCGCGCCCAGATCTTCCCGCGGGCGAAGAACAGCCAGACGGCCTCGCGACGTCCGCCCACCCACTGCTGGAGCACGAGCGGCACCCCCCGCCAGCCCGGCAGCGCGAGGATCGCGCGCAGCTCGGAGGCACCGCTCACAACCAGGCTCATCAGCCGCTCCTCGCTGCCCTCCACCCACGAGCGCATCGGCTTGACGACGGCCGGCAGCCCGACCTCGGCGAGCGCCTCCTCCACGTCGCAGCCGGCCTGGAGCGAGACGCTGCGTGGCAACGCCACACCGAGGCTCTCCGCGAGGGCGAAGGTCTGCGCCTTGTCGATCGCGACCGCGAGCTGGGACTCGGGCGCGAGCGCGATCGCAACGCGCCGCTCG
>Ga0302326_10029972_pt1 | contig 10900 bp, 12 predicted proteins | sample Palsa_T0_3_FD_202264 | JGI IMG/M metagenome (GOLD analysis project Ga0302326, IMG submission 202264) | Peat permafrost microbial communities from Stordalen Mire near Abisko, Sweden - Palsa_T0_3 | ecosystem: Environmental > Terrestrial > Soil > Palsa > Peat permafrost | place: Sweden: Abisko...
ACCAGCGTGCTGATCTGGTTCGCGGCGGCGATCGTGCTTCACGACATGGTCCTACTGCCTCTCTACACGCTGCTCGACCGGATCGCGTTCGGCCGGCTGGGGAGGCGGACTAACCGTGTGCGAAGCCGCGAGCTGTCCGCCCTCGTCAACCCCACGCCCTACGTTCGAATCCCGGCGCTCCTGAGCGGACTGCTGTTCGCTGTCTTCTTCCCGGTGGTCCTCGGGCTCGGCGCCCAGACCGAGCTCTCAGCCAGCGGGATTGCCGAGAGCGGTTATCTCGCGCGATGGCTTCTGGCAAGCGGCGTCATCTTCGCGGTGTCGGGGGTCGCGTATGCGGTTGCGGTGGCGCGGAGAGGGGACGCGGCGCCTGGCGATCAGGCCCCGCGTGGCGACGACGCCGCGGCGCCTGGCGATCAGGCCCGGCGCGGCGACGACGCCGCGGCGCCTGGCGATCACGCCCCGCGTGGCGACGACGCCGCGGCGCCTGGCGATCAGGCCCAGCGTGGCGACGACGCCGCGGCGCCTGGCGATCAGGCCCCGCGTGGCGACGACGCCGCGGCGCCTGGCGATCAGGCCCCGCGTGGCGACGACGCCGCGGCGCCTGGCGATCAGGCCCAGCGTGGCGACGACGCCGCGCCCGGGTCCTCACAGCCCTCTTCGGCGACTTGATCCTCGGTCGAGATCCGCGCAGGCAGCGCTGTCATCTGGCACGCTTCATCTCGTGCCGCTCCCGGAGTTAGATCCGACGCGTCCACCGCCGGGGCCGACGCGTCCACCGCCGGGGCCGTTTCGCCCCGGCTTCTGGCGCAGCCCGCTGCGCGGGCCGTCGCTGACGGCGGTGCTAGGCCTGGTTCTCCTGATTGGGACGCCAATCGTGGTCATCACGGGGCTGATCTCGAACGTTGCCTACCAACCGCTGCTGGGAGCCAACTCGATCGGCACCAACCTCAGCCCGCTCGACTTCTATGTGTTTACCTGGCCGACGAGGCCGGTCTGGCTGTATGCGGTGACGGAGGGGTTACACGTGTCAATCGGCCTCGCGCTGTTCCCCGTGCTGCTGGTCAAGCTCTGGTCCGTTTTCCCGCGGTTGTTCGAGTGGCCGCCGGTGAGAAGCCCGGCCCATGCCCTCGAGCGGCTGTCGATCGCGCTGCTCGTCGGCAGCGCCATGTTCGAGTTCATAACCGGCATCTTCGTGATGCAGTTCTATTACCCGTTCCCGTTCTTCTTCACGTCCGCGCACTACTACGGCGCTTGGGTGTTCATCGGCGCCTTCGGCGCTCACGCAACGCTGAAGTTCGGAACGATGCGACGCGGCCTCAGGACGCGGGGCGAGGTGATGGAGGCGGCCGGTGTGGCGCCGAGCGGGGTGTCACTGAGCGGCGCGTCACTCACGGCGGCCTCGCCCGCGCCGGCAACGATGTCGCGGCGGGTGCTGCTCGGCACCGTTGGCGCCGGGTCGCTACTACTGCTTCTGCAGGGGGCGGGGGGATCGATCGGCGGGCCGTTCAGGTTCCTGTCGCTCTTCGGCCCGCACGGCACTGCGGGATCGGGGCCGGTCGACTTTCCCATCACCGAGACCGCGGCGGCGGCCGGGATCACCCCCGAAATCGTCGGCGCCGCCTGGCGGCTGGACGTCGTCGGGGCGAAGTCCATGCAACTGTCCCGCGAGCAGCTACTGGCAATGCCCCAGCACACCTATGACCTCCCGATCGCATGCACCGAAGGATGGTCGACGATGCAGCGTTGGACCGGCGTGCGGTTGCGCGACCTCGCCACCCTCGTCGATGTCCACGAGGCGGCGATGGTGACAACTACCTCCGTCCAAGCCGGTGGCTACCTGGTCACGCTCGGCACCGAGCAGGTGGCCGACGAGCAGTCGTTGCTGGCCCTGGGCGTCAACGGCGTCGACCTGTCACTCGACCACGGTTTCCCGGCGCGCGTGATCAGTCCAGCGGTGCCTGGTACGCACTGCCACAAGTGGGTGTCGAAGCTCGAGTTCAGCCCGGTGTCGGCATGACCAGCCGCTTCCGCATCGGCCCGGTGTCGGCATGATCAGTCGCTTCCGCAGTCTCTACGGTGCGAGCCCCCTCCATCTGCTCGTGCTGCTTGCCTGCTTCGTTATTGCCGGAGCGGGGGCGGCCGGCTGGTACCTGGACTCGTCCGATTGGCACGGTGTGGTGGAGTGGTTCGTTGCGGCGATGGTGGTCTGTGACCTGGTGCTGTTCCCGCTCAGCTCGCTGGTCGACCGGATCGTCTTCTTGCGCGCGAGGCGTGCGGGTGCCGAAAACGGCTTGGCCGCAGCCGTGCCGCGTCGGCGTGCGCTCGTCTTCCGCGTGAGCGCGATCCCGTACGTGAGGGTCCCCGCATTGCTAAGCGGGTTGCTGCTGATCACGTTCGCCCCGGTCATCTTGAGGCGCGCATCTCTTGGGTTCCAACAACATACCGGGAACACGAACAACGTCTACGTCGGTCGGTGGCTGGCAATCACCGCGGTCCTGTTCGGGCTGTCGGCGCTCGCGTATGCGTTCTCGGTGTGGCGGGCGCGGGCGGCAGGGCCTCAGTAAGGGTCGCTCGGGTAGCTCGGGCCGAGCCGCCCGTTGGCATCGGTCGCCATTTGGATCGCGAGCTGGGTCCAGAATGTGCCGGACGGTGTCCCGCCGCCGCAGCTGCCGCTGCTGTTTCCGGGCGGATGGGTCCAGAGGAAGGCGTCGGCGTTCGGGAAGCCGGTGACGGTCGTGTCCTCTGGTCCCGTTCCGCGTCCCGGAGGGTTGCAGAGGTCTTCGACGCCCTCGGCGACGGGATGGGGGTTCAGCAGCGGTCCGCGGCCGTTCTCGGCCGTGTCGACGATGAAGTGGGCGCCGTGGGTGAGCTTGGAGATCTTCTCGTCAAACCTGACGTCGTTGATCGTCCAGTTGTCGTGCGTGTCGTTGGTGAAGAAGCCGCGGATCGTGTTGACGCCGATCGCGTTCAGGATCTTCGCGACGTAGCGCGGTGTGTTGGCGTCCGAGTAACCGCCTTCGACGTACACCACCGTGTGCGGCAGCGCTTGCATCGCGTTGATCTCATAGCGCAGGTCGGCCTCCCAGGCGGGCATCGCGCCATCGTGCATGATGCAGCTGGAGGAGCCGATCGCGTCGAGTTCGAGCAGGTAGACGGCCGGCCGTCTGTCGGTCGCCGCCGCCATCTCGTCGATGCGGCGGTCGAACACCGGCGTATAGGCTCGTACCTCGGCCGGGGTGGGGCAGCCGCCGAGCGCCGGATGCAGGAAGTAGGTGTCGATGATCGGGATCGATCCGGGGTCGGCAGTCATGTTGTGGCAGAAGATCTTCTCCACCTGGCCGAAGATCGCGCCGGGGCCGCCGCCCCCCGAGTAGATGCTGAAGCGCTGCGCCTCGGGCTGGCTGGCGATCTTGGCGAGCTCCGCCGCCTGGTGGGCGAGGCTTGGATCGGCCGCCAGCTTGGCCGCAATCGGCCCGGACGAGAGCTGCCGCACGAAGCTGGACCACGATTCGTCGTCAGGCAGCGTCTTGGGGTTGACACCAACCAGCTGGGCGAGCGCGCCGGCGGCCGCGCCGTGAGCCGGGCCGGGAATGAAGAACTTCGCTCCGGTCAGAGGGTTGGCGCCCGGTGCTTCAGGCAGATCCAGCGGGTTCGACGGATCGCGCTGCGCGGGATAGGGCTGCGCGCACTGCTGGGGATAAGCGGCCGCATGGGCGCGGGCAGTCCCGGTGCTGGCCGACGCCCGTGCCAGCAAGACGCAGCCGAACAGCAGCAGCGTGAGCAGCGTCAGTCGAGTCGCTCGGTTCCAAATCAGCCTGTTGATGTCCATCTCTGGTCAGTCGACGGACGCGACACGAAGCTGAAATCCGTGCGCTGGTGGTCAGCGGGTAATCCGAGGCCGTGGGCTCAGGCCGCGCGCAGCGGGCCTGGGGCCGTGGGCTCAGGCCGCGCGCAGCGGGGCGGTCGTCGTGGGCTCAGGCTGCGCGCAGCGGGCCCGGGGCCGTGGGCTCAGGCCGCGCGCAGCGGGGCGGTCGCGAACTCCGCCATCCCGGCCTGGAAGTCCTCCCGGGCCTTGAAGCCGAGCACGCGCTCGGTTCGCTCGGCGGAGGCGAACACGTGTCGCACGTCGCCGAGCCGGTACTGGCCGGTGACGAGGGGCCGCGGCGCGTCGGGGCCGGCGGCGTCGGCGAGCGCATGCGCCATCTGGCCGACGCTGCGGGGGTCGCCGCTCGCGACGTTGAACGCGCCGGTCAGCGGCTCCTCGCGCGTGAGCGCGATCACGTTGGCGTGCGCGACGTCCCGCACGTGGACGAAGTCGCGGAGCTGGCCGCCGTCCTCGAACACCAGCGGCGCCGCGCCGGCCGCGAGCGCGCTCGCGAAGATCGCGGCGACGCCGGAGTAGGGGGTGTCGCGCGGCATCCTCGGGCCGTAGACATTGTGGTAGCGGAGCGCCGTGACCGGCACACCCGTCTCGCGCGCGAACGCGAAGCACAGATGCTCCTGGTGGACCTTCGTCGCCGCGTAGACGTTGCGCGGGTCGAGCGGCGCCGATTCCTCGACCGCGAGCGGGTCGAGGTCCGCCGCGCACACGGGGCATCGCGGCGAGAACCGGCCCAGCTCGAGATCCTCGCGCGAGCGAGGCTCGGGCGCGATCGGGCCATGGCGCCCGCAACGGTAGGCGCCCTCCCCATACACAACCATGCTGCTCGCCAACACCAACCGCCCTTCGAACCCTCCCCCCGCGAGCGCGCCGAGCAGGACGGCCGTACCGAGGTCGTTGTGGCGTACGTATTCAGTGATGTCACCCATGTCCAGTCCGAGCCCGACCATCGCCGCCTGGTGGCAGACCGCATCGACCCCACGGAGCGCAGCCGACACGACGGCGGGATCGGCGACGTCGCCCTGGATGAACTCGGCGCCGGGATTCAGGTAGTCGGGCGTGACCGTGTGCGCGGCGTCGAGCAGCGCGTCGAGGATGCGCACGTCGTGCCCGGCGTCGACCAGTTCATCGACAATGTGAGAACCGATGAAGCCGGCGCCGCCGGTGACGAGGATCATGGATCGCCAACCTACGGCACCTGGCCCGACTGCGCTAACCGCTGGGGCCGTTGTTTCTGTGTACGTAACCTTCTGCTGGGTAGCCTTCGTGCGTGATCGAGGTCATCCTGCCGGCGTTGGACGAAGCCGAGGCGATCCCGGGGGTGCTCGCCGCGATGCCGCCCGGATTCAAGCCGCTCGTCGTGGACAACGGCTCGGTCGACGGGACAGCGGCGGTGGCGGCACGTTGGGGGGCGAGGATTGTGTCCGAGCCGCGGCGCGGCTTCGGGGCGGCGTGCTTCGCGGGTCTACTCGCCGCCAGCTCGGACGTCGTCTGCTTCATGGACTGTGACGGCTCGCTCGACCCACGCGAGCTTCTCACCGTCGCGGGCCCGGTGCTCAGTGGCCACGCCGACCTGTGCCTGGGCGCGCGCGTGGCTTCGGCGCCGGGAGCCTGGCCATGGCACGCGCGCCTGGCCAACCGTGCGCTCGCATTCGAGGTCCGCCGCCGCTGCGGCGTGGCCGTCTCGGACATCGGACCGATGCGCGCCGCACGGCGCGAGGCACTGCTCGAGCTGGGACTAAAGGACCGCGGCTTCGGCTGGCCGCTCGAGATGATCATGCGCGCGGCCGCGGCGGACTGGCGCATCCGCGAAACGACAGTCAGCTACGGCCCCCGCTCCGGGGGTCGCTCGAAGGTGAGTGGCAGCGTGCGCGGCACGCTCCGGGCGGTGCGCGATATGGGCGTGCTACTCGGGTAAGGGTGATCATGCGGCCTGGCGGGCCACGCTCGATTCAGGCTCGTCGGGCGGTCGTCGAGCCTGCCGCGGCGCAACCGATCCGCCCCGCTGGGCGCGCAAACGATTCGCGCCGCTCGCGCAACCGATCAGCCCCGCTCGCGCAACCGATCCGCCCCGCTCGCGCAACCGATCCGCCCCGCTCGCGCAACCGATCCGCCCCGCTCGCGCAACCGATCCGCCCCGCTCGCGCAACCGATCCGCCCCGCTCGCGCAACCGATCCGCCCCGCAGTACGTAATAGGTGGGAGTGATCCCAATCGCCACCTTCATCGCCGGTCCCGGCAGCGTCCTCGCGCTGTCCGCCGCGGCGGTCGCCGTGCTGATGGTGGCTGTCTGGGCACTCAGCATTCGCCTGCGCGACGTATCGATCGTGGACCCTGTGTGGGGACCGGCGTTCGTCGTCGTCGCGCTCGTCGCTGCGCTCGCCGGTAGCGGTGACGCGGCCCGCCGCTGGCTGCTGCTCGCGATGACGGCGGCTTGGGGGCTGCGGCTCGGCCTCCACCTAGCCAGGCGCAAGCTCGCTGAGCGTGAGGAGGACCGCCGCTACGCGGTCATGCGCGAACGCAAAGGCGACGCCTTCACGCTCTGGAGCCTGTGGGCGATCTTCGGGGTCCAGGGGCTGCTCGTCCTGATCGTGTCGCTGCCGCTCCAGGTCGCCGCTCAGCGTCCTGCCGCGCTCGCCGCCACTGCCGTCCCCGGCGTGATCGTGTTCCTCATCGGCCTCGCGTTCGAGTCGGTCGGCGACGAGCAGCTGCGGCGCTTCAAGGCCGATCCCGGGAACAGAGGCAAGGTCATGGACCGCGGTCTCTGGCATTACACCCGTCACCCGAACTATTTCGGCGACGCCTGCGTCTGGTGGGGCCTGTGGCTCACCACCCTGCCCGCCGGCGGCGTCTGGTGGACGCTCGTCGGCCCGGTGGTGATGACGCTCCTGCTCGTCCGCGTCTCCGGCAAGGCGATGCTCGAGCGCGACATCGGCAGCCGCCGTCCCGGATACGCCGAATACATCAAGCGGACCTCAGGCTTCTTCCCGCTGCCACCAAGATGAGCGAGCAGAACGGATCAGCCGGAGGCGCGGACGGCGAGCTCGCGGCGGGCGAGCGGTACGCCAGCGTGTCTCCGGATGTCGAGCTCTGCTTCGAGGACCGCGGCAGCCAGTCGCATCCTATGGTCCTACTCGTGATGGGCCTCGGGCTCGATCTCTGCTGGTGGCGCGACGCGTTCTTCACCCGGCTGGCCGGAAGCGGCTTCCGCGCCGTGCGCTTCGACAATCGCGATGTCGGCCGCTCGACCCACTTCCACGGCCCCGGCGTGTCGGGGCTTCAGTTTCTTCGCCGCACGGCGACTCCGGCCTACACGCTGGCCGACATGGCCGACGACGCCGCCGGCCTGATCGCACAGCTCTCGCCCGACGGGCGTGCGCATGTGGTCGGCGCCTCGATGGGCGCGTTCATCTCCCAGGAGCTTGCGATCCGTCATCCCGAGCGGGTCCGGTCGCTGGTTTCGATCATGGGCCGGCCCGGCGACAAGCGCACCGGCCGCGTCGCGAAGACGATGCTCCCCGAGTTCCTGCGCGCGACGCCGGCCGATCCGGGCCGTGCGGTCGAGCATCTGGTCAAGAACTTCAGGCGGATCGGCTCAGTCGGGCGAACTCCCGAGGACGACGAGGATGTGCGGATCGCGATGCGCCGCTCGATGGCCCGAGATCAGGGCGACGGGACCGGATCGGGGAGGCAGCTCGCCGCAATCCTCTCCGAACGCGACCGCACTCCCGACCTCCGCCACCTCGAGCTGCCCACCACCGTGATCCACGGTCTGCGCGATCGCGTGATCCTGCCCTCGGGCGGCCGCGCGACCGCCGACGCGATCCCCAGAGCCCACCTCGTCGAGGTCCCCGGGATGGGGCACGACCTGCCGCGCTGGGCCTGGCCGCTGGTGCTCAGCGCGATCGAGCGGAACGCCGAGCGGGCGGGGTAAGGGGTGGGTTGGGGGGCCTCGCCGAGGCCGCTCGCCGGGCCGCTGCGCGGGCGCGGATGGGCCTCGCCGCGCGCCCGCTCGCCGTTCTGCCCCTGCTGCGAAATCGCACCTGAATCCTGACCGGGGTCGACACGCCGCCCGTCGGGTGGGGTCCGTAATGTTGGCTGTAGGGCCACGCCTCTTCCAGCCGATCATCCGGTGGGCACCGAAGGTTCCGGCGACGAGCTCGCCAATCGTCGTCGACGCGATGCGCCACCTCTGGATCGGCTACCCGGCGGGGAACTACGTCTGGGGTGCGGTCGTCTGGTCAATCGTGATCATCGCGGTTTTTGCCCCGCTCGCCGTGCGAAAGTATCGGCGGGCGGCCGGGGGCTGAGGGCTGTGGCGTCGCGGCTGGCCTCCGCCCGCGCCATCCTGCCCTCGCTACGCCACCTGCTGTCTCCGAGCAGATTGCGGGTCCGAGCAGACGCTCATTCGGTCCTACCCATCGACAGTCGTGTGCGACCCGAACCCGACCGATGGTCGAGGGCGTGGGGGATGTGCGACGGGCGCGGGGGCCCACGCCCAGAGAGCAACGGTGCATCACTCATCGAGATCCACGATCACGACCACCCTGCTCTCTTCCCAAAACACCCGGATACACGCCTCCCCGTACTCGATCCAGTCGGGCTGTGGCAGCCCACCATTCTCGACCAGCTCGAGCATCTTCCGCTCGGCCTCCCGCTTTCGCTCCAAAGTCGCCATGACCTCAGGATCCCCGAGAAGACGTGACGGATCCAGACACGTTCGTGCCAACTTTGCAAATTCTTCCTGGCACGGCGGGGAGCCCGCTCAGCTCGTCCCGCGGCGAGTTTTCGGCTCACTCGCCGCCACGGCCGTCGTTGCGGCTCGGTTAGCGAAGACCGTACCCACTTGAGCAGCGCGGATCTCGTCTGCTATCAATACGAGTCCGCCGCGGGGTGGAGCAGTCTGGTAGCTCGTCGGGCTCATAACCCGAAGGTCGCGGGTTCGAATCCCGCCCCCGCTACCTCGAGAAGTCCCATATATGCTGGAAATACGAGAGCCCCGGGATCCCGGGGTTCTCGTCGTTTCGGTTGTTTGTCAAACGGATGTCAAACATGCTGCGGAGTCGCATCGACGAGGCTCGCGACCTGGGCCGCCGCCTCCGCCGGCATGCCGGGGATGACGTGGGCTTACTGCTTGAGCGTGAAGGCTGGCGACTCGTGCCCGAGGCGGTCGCTGATCACCTTGACGGGGACGCCCGCCTGGAGGGCCAGCGTGGCGGGCGTGTGGCGGAGATCGTGGAGGCGGATGGTCCGAAGACCGGCCTTCTCGATCAGTCGCTCGAACGCCTGGCTGAAGGTGTGCGGGTGGATCGGCTCGCCGTTCTCCTTGGCTACGACCAGATCCTGGTCCTGGTAGTCGGCGCCCCATTCGGCACGCTCGGCTTCCTGCCGGACGCGATGGGCCTGCAGCTGCACGACCGTCTCCTGGTCGAGGTCGATGACCCGAGCGCTGTGGCTCTTCGGCGTCGAGTGGACGACCTCGTAGCCGACGGAGACGAGCGCCTGGCGGACGGAGAGCCGGGCTCGATTGAGATCGAGGTCGCACCACCGTAGGCCGAGGATCTCACCCCGGCGCATCCCCGTCATCGCCGACAATCGCCAGATGGCCTCGAGCCGGGTGTCGCGCACTTGAGCGAGGAAGGCGCCGAGCTCCTCGGGATCCCACGCGTTGATCCCGCCAGTTGCCCGGCGCGCCGGGCGGGGCGGCTTCGCTCCGGCTGCGACGTTCCTGCCGAGCAGCCCGGAATCCACCGCATCCGCGAGCACCTTGTGCAGCGTCGAATGGATGTAGCTGATCGTCTTTGCGCTCAGCGGCTTCCGCGTCTCGGAGCCGGTCGCGAGCTTCGCATAGAGCGAGTTAAGCATCGGCGGCGTCAGCTGCTGCAGCGGTTTCGTCCCGAGAGGCGGGACGACGTGGATCTCCAGGTTCCGCTTGTACGAGTGGAACGTAGTCGGCTTCACGCGGGGCTCCGTCATCGGCAGCCAGCTGTCACGGATCCACTCGGCGAGCGTCGTCCGGCCGGGAAGGACATACGAGCCCGTGTTCAGCTCGGTGACCAGCTTGGCGCGCGCCGCCTCGGCTTCTCTACGAGTGCGGAAGCCGCCGTGCCACTTCTGTCGGCGACGGCCCTCATGATCGAACCCGAGGTCCAGGACGACGTACCAGCGCGCTGTCTCCTTGCCGACGCTGTTCGTACGAACGCGCTTGTGAATGTGGCCCTGCATCAGGCCGCTCCCAGCCACGCGAGAAGGGCCGGGACGGGGACGAGAAGCCGTCGGCCGAGTCGCCGAGTCGGCAGCTCGCCGCGCCGGGCCGCGTCATAGGTGGCGGTCCGCCCGAGTCCGAGGAGCTGAGCCGTCTGCTCGATGCTGATGGTCGCCTTCCCGTCGAGTGCATCCAGGGGCGACGGCGTACGCTGCTTCATGTCGGGACCTCCTTCATAGGTCTCGGCCGGGCCCCGGGGTGTTCCACCACCGCCGGGGCCATCTGGTTTGTGTATGTAAGTTCATTCTAGGGAGTCAGTCGGACGGATCCGAGTCGCGGGCTACGCTGACTCTGTGACGCCACTCGTCGACACAGCGGACCTCATCGACGCGCGCGGTGTCGCTGAGATCCTCGGGCTCTCCCAGGCCGGGAACGTGAGCCTTTACCAGCGGCGGCATCCGGACATGCCGCGCCCCGTCGTCAACCTCGGTCGTGGACGCTGCATGCTCTGGCTTCGTACCGAGGTGGAGCATTGGGCAGCGGAGCTACAGGCGGCCGGCCGTACCCGACCGAGCCGAAGAGCCGGCAACTGACTCGGATCGGAGCCGTCCGAGCGATTGTCACCTGTCCCCATCGCCGGGCCGCCGCCTCGGTTACGAGAGCCGGTTGGATCCAGGCTTCCGCTGACCACGGTCGGCCAACGCCCCGGAGCGTTGGGTGACAGGCTGGACGTGAGGATCGCAAGGGCGCCGTGTTCGATCGCGTAGCTCGGTGCCCGATCCATCGACCATCGTTCTATCGATCGAAGGTCTCCTT
>Ga0302326_10029974_pt1 | contig 10900 bp, 11 predicted proteins | sample Palsa_T0_3_FD_202264 | JGI IMG/M metagenome (GOLD analysis project Ga0302326, IMG submission 202264) | Peat permafrost microbial communities from Stordalen Mire near Abisko, Sweden - Palsa_T0_3 | ecosystem: Environmental > Terrestrial > Soil > Palsa > Peat permafrost | place: Sweden: Abisko...
GCCGACCCACGGAAACCAACCCTAACATCCACTCCGCCACCACGTCGCTGACACGCCCAGTGGCGCGGCGAGCTACGACGCGACGGTGAGCCCGGTGTTGCGGCTGCCCGTGCCGTACTGGCCGGTGCGACCGCCGTTGATCAGGTCGGCCATGCCCAGGACCACCGTCACGCGCCCCGACTCGGCGTCCACGTCGTCGACGGTGCTGATCACCGGCGTCACCGCGGCGTCGGCGCGGGCCACCCCGACCGCCGCCGGCCCGCTGGATGAGCCGTCGCGCCCGGCAAGCAGCACACCCGAACCGTGCGGCGCGAGCGCCGCCGCGAACCGGGCCACGCTGACGCCTTGGTTGCCGGCGTCATTGCTCAGGGCGCCGCCGGTAATGACCACGGCGGCATTCGCCGACCCGATGTGCTGATTCTCATGGACTGGAAAAGATATAAAGCCCGTGTCGCGTAGTGCCGCCAACACGGTGTCGCGCTGCGGGTCGTCAACCGGCGGGACGGCGGGGTCGCGGTTGATCAGCAGAGCGATACCCAGTAGATCGCCCGCTTGCGAACCCTGGTCGACCAGGGTGGTGCTCAGTTGGGCGCCCGCGGGAAGGACAGACGCATTGACCACCGAGCGCAGCTTCTCCGCCGAGTTGGCGTCGACGAACTCCTGCGTCAACGACACCGTGCCGGCGACCGCTCCACCCGATTGACCGACGATCTTGGCCACCGCGTCGACGTCGTCGTCTTTCGCGTCGGGAGCGCGGAAGATCAGCACCGACTTGCCGCTCAGCGTGTCATGCACCAGCCGGCCTGACATTTGGGCATCGAAAGCGTTGGCAGATTCAAGCTTTCCATTCAGTACGTTCTTCTCGCCGTTGAGGGCGTTGATCTGGTTGTGCAGATTTCGCGATTCGTCACGCAATCCCGACAGCATCGTATTCGACAGGACACCCGAGCCCAGCAGCACTCCGACCGCTAAGGCCAGAAATACCGCGGCTAATGAAATCGCATGCTGGCGTAGAGATATCACGTCCGTACCGTCCTAATGGACCCAGTGCTGCATCCAGATAGAGAAGTGATTCCAGTACTCGACGGCCCAGTGCAGCACCAGGGTGTCGGTGCGTGACACCCACAACGCAGCGATGACCGCGATCAGCATCGTCAAGATCAGCAACGCGATCGCGCCGCCGGAGATTCGGTTGTGGTACAGCGTGGCAACCGCTTTCGCGTCCACGACCTTCTCGCCCACCCGAAGCCGAGTGAGGAACGTCGAGGGGTTGCTGTCTTGACGCGTCCGGTCGAAGAACGTCTCGATGTTGGCCCGTTGGCCCGCGATGACCAGCAGTGAGGCGCCGTGGTGGTCGGCTAGTAGCAACGCCAGGTCTGCAGGCGAACCCGCGGCGGGAAACGTCATCGCCCCCACACCGAGGTCTTGGATGCGTTCCAAGCCCGGCGCATGGCCGTCGGCGTCGGCGGGCAATACGACCTGAGCCCCGCTTTTGAGAACCTCGGCGCTCAGGTCACTGGGATCGCCGACGATGAGTTGCGGGCGATATCCGGCTTTGAGCAACACATCTGCGCCGGAATTGACGCCGATCAGAACGGGTTGATACTCCTTGATGAACGGCTTGAGGCGCTTGAGGTCATCGGTGGCGTCCTCCTCGTCGGCGACCACGACGACGTGACGCCGACGCAGTTCGATGTCGACATCGGGAATGCCGATCCCGTCGATCAACAGCGGGCTTTCGCTCCGGATGAACTCAATAGTGTTGCCCGCGAAAGCTTCCAGGTGTGCAACGAGCCCACTCTTGGCTTCCTGCATCAGGTCGGTGATCTCTTCGTCGCTGCGCTCGGTGCCCCGGATCAGCCGCCGGTCCCCCGAGTACACCCCGCCGTTGTGCAGGCGGACTTTCGCGCCGTCTTTGATCTTCTTGAAGACGTCGGGCCCCGTCTCGTCGATGAGGGTTACGCCGTTGGCCACCAGCACCTCGGGTCCCTGGTTGGGATAGCGGCCCGACACCGACTGGGATGCGTTGATGACGGCGGCGATCTCGGCGTCAACGAGCGCATCGGCGGTGATCCGGTCCAGGTCCAACACATCGAGAACCGCGATGTCGCCGGGTCGCACCCGTCGGAGCAGTCGGTCGATGTCCCGATCGACCCGGGCGGTGCCGATGACACCGGGCCGCGACGTGTTACGGGAAAGAAGTGTCGACAGTGTGGTGGTCACGCTCATAGGGGCCGATTCTGTCGCTGAACCGGTGGTGCGCGGGGAGGCGCGCCGTAACAACCGCCTCAGAAGTTATATATTGTCACATCTGTCACAGGCTTGGCTGCCGTCATGAGGTCGCAATCCGGTCACAGTCCGCGGCCTCGAGCAGTTCGCGGGCATGGGCGCGCGCGGTATCCGAATCGCCGAGTCCCGCCAGCATCCTGGCCAGCTCGGCAACCCGGTCGTCGCCCTCCAGGCGTCGCACGCCGCTGGCGCCGTCTCCAGCGGTGCTGTCGACCATGAGGTGCGCATCGGCGTACGCCGCGACCTGTGGCAGATGCGTCACCACGATGACTTGACGATTGCGGGCCAACCGCGCAAGTCGCCGCCCGATCTGTACCGCCGCCCGGCCACCGACGCCCGCATCGACCTCGTCGAACACCATCGTGGTGCCCGCCATCGACGCCGTCAGCACCACCTCAAGGGCGAGCATCACCCGCGACAGCTCGCCGCCCGACGCGCTCTTCGACAACGGCAACACCGTGGTGCCCCGATGCGCGGCGAAGCCGAACTCGACCTGGTCGACGCCGTCGCCTCCGGCATGGGCGCGCGCGCCGGAAGGAAGTGTCAACGCGGCCGGATCGTCCGCTGTAGCCGTCATATTCGACACGGTGATGGTGAACTCCGCGCTGGCCATCGCCAGCCCGGACAGCTCGCCGGTGACTTCTTTCGCCAGCCGCTCGGCTGCCTGGCTACGTGCCTTACTGAGGTCAGATGCGGCAGCGGCTAATTGCAGCGCCAGTTCGTCGACACGACGTTGCAGGCCGGCCAGCGCCTCCTCGGAGACATCCAGATTCGCCAAACGATCGCGGGCTTCGCGGGCCCACTGCAGCACGCCGTCGATGTCGGCGGCGTATTTACGCGTCAATGTTCGAAGCTCGGCTTGCCGGCCCAGCTTCGCATCCAATGTGCTTGCATCAGAGGGTAATTCACTCAAGTAGTTACCGAGCTCACGGGCGGCGTCGCCGACCACCGTCAGTGCCTCACCGAGCTGGTCGGCCAACCCCCGCAACGTCGCGTCCTCGGTCGACTCCAGCGCCGTCTTGGCTCGGGCCACGTTGTCCGCCGCAGAAGCGGACTGTCCAGTCGGATCGACGCTTGCGTCGTCGCCGGACAAGGCGGCCCGCGCCCTGGACGCGGCCTCGCGCAAGGTATCCAACTCCGAGAGCCGGCGGATATCGGCGATCAGTGCGTCGTCCTCGCCGGGTGCGGGATCGACGGCGTCGATCTCGTGCAGCGCAAACTTCAGCCGGTCGGCCTCCTGCGCCAATTCGCGGGCCCGGTTGCCTCGGTCGACAAGGTCCCGACGCGCCGACTGCCAAGCGTCACGCAGTGTGCGGTAACGCTCCATCCGGGCGCCGACGGCCGCGAACTGGTCGAGGGCCCCACGTTGCTCGTCGGGTCGCATCAGCCGCAATTGGTCGTTTTGCCCGTGCAAAGTCAGCAACTCGGCGGTGAAACCGCTCAGCGATTTGGCGGGCACGCTGCGACCGCCAAGGTAGGCCCGCGACGGACCCTCACGGCTGACCGAGCGCAGCGCGATGATGCTGCCGTCCTCGTCGCGCTCGGCACCCGACACATCGAGCATCTCGTCGATCTGGGCTGTCGCTTTCGCATCGAGATCGGCCGTGCTGAAGCGACCTTCGACGACCGCCCGGTCGGCTCCCGAGCGCACCCGGTTGGCGTCGGCGCGGGCCCCGCCGAGCAGGTGCAGTCCGGTCACCACCATGGTCTTGCCGGTGCCGGTTTCTCCGGTCAAGACCGTCAGACCGCGGTCGAACTCGGCCGTCGCGGCGCTGATGGCGCCCAACGACTCGATCCGTATCTCACTCAGCACCGCCCGTGCTCCATCACCGTCCGCGCCAGCCGGCGACCGGCAGGCGGAACTTGCGTACCAGACGGTCGGTGAACGGCGCGCTGTCCAACCGCGCCCATTTGACCGATACGTCGCAGCGCCGCACCTCCAACCGCGAACCGGCCGGTATCAACATCTCCCGACGGCCGTCGCAGAAGACCAGGGCGTCACTGCCGTCGGCCTCGATTTCGATGGCGATGCGAGCGTCGGGGCTGGTGACCATGGGCCGGGCGAACAGCGCGTGAGCGTTGTTGGGCACCACCAGCAGCGCTTCCAGGTCCGGCCACAGCACCGGTCCGCCCGCGGAAAATGCGTAGGCCGTCGACCCGGTGGGCGTGGACACCAGAACGCCGTCGCAGCCGAAGGTCGAGACCGGCCGGCCATCGACCTCTATGACCACCCCCAGCACCCCCAGTCTCGGCCCCTTTTCCAGGCTGACCTCGTTGAGCGCCCACCCGCGACTGAGGACCTCGCCCTTCACCAGCACAGCGACGTCGAGGGTTAACCGTTCCTCGAGGCGGTAGGACCGGGCGACGACATGCTCGAGAACGAAATCGATGGCGTCGGCCTCGGCTTCGGCCATGAAGCCGATCCGACCGAGGTTGACACCCAGCACCGGGATATCGGCGTTGCGGGCGAGTTCCGCGGCTCGCAGGAAGGTGCCGTCGCCGCCGAGACCCACCACCAGCTCGCATCCTTCGCCGGCGTTCGGGTCGGCGTCGACGAGCTCGATGTCGACGCCCAGAGCGCGCTGGTCGTCCGGATCCAGGTAGAGCGGACCCCTGTCGACCGCCTCGGCTGACAACACACGAAGCCCAATACCGTTGGCGTTCAAGACTTTTTCGACCCGATGCGCGGTCTCGGTGGCTTCCTCGCGTCCGGTGTGAACCACGAGAAGCACGGTGCGCTCAGCGGTCATTGCGGCCCCGCTTCGACGGCTTGGAGTACGGCGCATTGCAGATCATCACCCAACAGACCCCGATCGGTCTCGGCGCGCAACCACAAGAAGTATTCGACATTGCCCGACGGACCCGGGAGTGGGCTCGCAGCGACGCCGAGGGTGTGCCAGCCCAGTTCCTCAGCGCGACGCGCCACCGCAAGCACCGAGCCCGCCCGAAGTTCCGAACTGCGGACCACCCCGCCCGCTCCCACCTGATCCTTGCCCACTTCGAACTGCGGCTTCACCATAGGAACGATATCTGCGTCCCGCGACGCGCATCCAGTCAGCGCGGGCAACACTGTGCTCAGCGAGATGAACGACAGGTCGGCGACGATGGCCTCAACTGGCCAACCGACCACAGCAGGTGTGAGCTCGCGCGCATTTGTCCGCTCGACCACGACCACCCGGGGGTCTGATCGCAGCGACCAGGCGAGCTGGCCGTAGCCGACGTCGACGGCGATCACTTCGCGCGCGCCGCGGTCCAGTAAGACCTCGGTGAATCCCCCCGTCGAGGCCCCTGCGTCCAGACAGCGCCGACCGGCCACGCTGATACCGAATGTGTCGAGCGCGCCGATCAGTTTGTGAGCACCACGCGACACCCAGTTGCGTCCGGTGTCGCCGGTGACGCTCAATGCGGCAGTTGCCGCCACGGCGGTGCCCGGCTTGACCGCGGGCATCCCGTCGATGCTGACCTTGCCGGCGCCGATCAACTCCGCGGCCTGCTGCCGAGACCGGGCCAGTCCGCGGCGGACCAGCTCGACGTCGACACGGGTACGCCGCGGCACAGCGGGCTCAGGCCTTCTCCGCAGACTCCAGAGCCTGCACCAGCATGTCGTGCGCCTCAGACAGCCGACGTGCCATCTCTTCGAGATCGGCCTCGGCGGGCAGGTTCTCGACGTCGGCAAGATCGGGTAGTTCGGCGAGCACGGCGTCGATCCGCGCGCGAATCTCATCGGGGTCGATACTCATGGCGCCGCTCCTCCTGCCCTTTCTTGATCGCACCGCTCTGTCTATCGCCGCCGCCGCGACTCACAGCGTTCCCAACGCTATCGGATTTACGTCAAGGACCACCGTTGCAGGGCGTCGCGGGCGGTGTCATCGCCGGCCCTGACGGTCACGGCTTGTCCGTCGAGCTGACCCGACCAGACCGCGTTGGCGACGGCGCGAACAATCGACAGGTCATCGTCGGCGTCTTCGTCGTGTGCGGCGCTGACCGTGATCGACCCGTCCGCGGCCTCGATGTGCCACGACGATTGTGCGGCCACCGCAAGCACGTCGACGTCCTGGTGCAGCGAGCGCAGGTCATGACCGATGTAGGTCGGGCGCTGTTCAGGCACTGCGTGAACAGCGTCCCGCGCTGAGCTGGCCCCGGTGAGAACCAGCAGGCTCGGCAGTTCGGCGGCGTTGGCGCCGGCGATATCGGTGTCCAGCCGGTCCCCGACCGCCAGCGGCGCACGAAAGTGGCCGCGTGCCAACGCATCCGTCATCAATGTCGGCGACGGCTTACCCGCGACCTGCGGTTCGGTATCGGTGGCTGTTTTCAGCGCGGCAACAATTGACCCATTGCCGGGCAGCAGACCGCGTTCGGTGGGCAGGGTGGGGTCGACGTTGGCCGCCACCCATAAGGCTCCGCCCCGGATAGCCAGCGCCGCCTCGGCGAGAATGGCCCATCCGGTTTCCGGGTTGTGACCCTGAACCACGGCGTGCGGCTCATCTTGGAAGAGACGAACTGGCCGCAGTCCGACGGCCGTGATCTCAGCGGCGAGCGACTCGGTGCCGACGACCAGCACTCGCGAGTCGGGCTCCAGTCGGGCGGCCAGTACGCGGGCCGCGCTTTGTGCGCTGGTGACGACATCATCGGCGGTCGCGTCCAGACCGATGTCGTGCAGGTGGCTGGCAACCTGGTCAGCACTGCGCGACGCATTGTTGGTGACGAATAGCTTTCGGCCAGTGACTTTTTCCAATGACTCCGCAGCGCCCTCGGTCAATTGATGACCGCGAAACACCGTCCCGTCAAGGTCGAGGAGTAAGCAATCATGTTCCTGCGCAAGCGTTCCCACGTCAGCCGAGCTCACTCACTCGATCTTCGGCGTCGGTGATGCCATCGACGTCGGCAGCGGCGGCGCGCAGAAACCAATGCAATGCCTCGTCGCCGCGGTCGAGCGCCAGCAGCGTCTCTGCGTACGCATAACTCAGCCGGGCGGCGGTTGTCCCGGTCTGCGTCGGGTCCAGTTGCGGGGTGGACAGGACGGTCAGGGCTTGCTCCAGCTGGCCGAGATCTGCGCGAGCACCCGCGACCACGATGCGCAGCTCGTCGGCTTCGTTGCCGATGAGCTTGGCCGCCTCTGGCCCACGCGCCAGCTCGAGCGCCCGCTCCGGCCGGCCGAGGCCGCGCTCGCAGTCGGCGATCAGCGGAAGCAGCGGCGACTTGCTGCCCATCCTGCGGGCCGCCCGCAATTCTGCGAGGGCCTGCGACCAGTCACCGCACTGATAGGCAGCGATACCGACGGCCTCCCGGACGGCGGCGATCCGCCCAGAGCGGGCCCGCGCGGCGCGCGCATGCTCGAGGGCAGCCGCGGGATCGTCATCAAGTAGCTCCCCCGCGGCGACCAGGTGGCGGGCCACGGCGTCGGCGGTAGTGCGATCCAAAGTACTGAGTTCGCGGCGGATTTCGGGCGCCAGCTGCTTGGCCTCGATCTCACGCGGAATCCGCGGCGCGTTGGGGTCCACGTCGGTCGGGGCATGCTGGGGCTGTGCTCTGCGAGCGCGCCCGGGACCCGACGTAGGTGATTGGGACCGCGGTGCTCGGTTCGGTCGCCGTGCCCCCTCGCCGCGCGTGTCGTCGACCACTCGTATCCTTCACCTCGAATAACGTCAGTACTTCCTGACAAAGGATACGGGCATTGCGCTGAGTGTCAGTTACAGCACTGCGTCAGCCAGGCGGTCGACCTGGTCAAGCGACGCGACCGCGGGATGGAAGAGCAGTCGATCGAAACCCAGGTCGCTGTAGGCGCGCACGGTGTCACGCGCGTCGCGCGATGAGGTAATGATGTCGTCGACGTTGAGTTTGGCGTATTCGGGTTTGAATCCGTAGTAGTGAGCCAGGTGGTTGCGTCCGGACTCCGCGACGTGTTCATCGCCGATCGCGACGTTGACCGACGCGTGGGTGTGGGGGTTGTCGGCCCGGCCGGCCTCGCGCCACGCCGCACGGACTCGATCGGCGAACTCGGACTGCCCTTTGTAATCCCGCAATGCCCCTGCGGCCCAGCCGTCTCCGACCGTCGCTGCGCGTCGCAGTGTCGCCCTGGATCTTCCGCCGAAAAGCAACGGAATATGCACTGGCTCAGGCGCCCCGCGCCAGGCTTCGCGCATTGCCGTCACCTCCTCGTCGAGCAGCCGGCCACGTCTGTCGAAGTCGACGCCCGCCGCGAGGTAGTCATCTGCTCGCGCACCGACTGCGACGCCGACGGTGAGGCGGTCGCCCGCGGCGAGGGCAAGGGTCTCGAGCTGCTTGGCCAGGATCGCCGGCGGATACAGCGGGGCCAACAGAACGTTGGTGACCAATGCGAGGTCGGTGGTAGCCCCGGCGGCCAGTGCCAGCGCGACGATCGAGTCGAGGCTGGGGTAGACGAGCCGGTCGATGGTGGTCACCGATTCGAAGCCCCGGTGCTCGGCTCGGCGCGCCCAGTCCACCATCAACGGCCCAGGTGCGCCTGCGACGTTGTTGGGCAGTCCGATACCGATCTTCATGAGAGTCCTTTCGGCACATGCGGTTAGAACGAGGGACCGGGATTGACGGCGGCGAACAGCTCGGCGTAGACACCGTTGCGCTCGGCGTCGCGCAGTCCGCGGGCCGCGCTCACGATCACCTCTGCGGCGTCAGGCTCGGCCGCCATCAGGCTCAGCGTCTCGGCGATGAAGTCGTCGACGCACATCGTGTAGTCGTCCCCAGTACCGTCCATCTCGGTGTCCACTCGCGGTGGTGCGATCTCAATCACCTGAATACCGCTGTCTTGCAACTGGAAACGTAACGACTCGGTGTACGCGTGTAAACCCGATTTGGTAGCGCTGTACGTCGGGGCGAACGCCTTCGGCACGAAAGCCAACGCGGACGTGACGTTGATAATTGCGGCGCGGCGCTGAGTCCTGAGGGCGGGCAGCAGCATTGAGGTCAACACAATGGGGCCGAGCAGGTTGGTCGAGATGACGGCTGAGGCGATGTCCGGGTCCGGGACCGCGAGATCTTCGAGTGCTATCACGCCGGCATTGTTGACGATTACGTTCAGGTCCGCGTACTGCCGCTCGATCTGCTCGGCAAAACGCATGATCGATTGGCTCTCGGACTGATCAAGCTGCAGATATGTGATGCCCGGGTACTCGTCGGCCACCGCGCGCAGCGCCTCGATGCGTCGTCCGGCGATCAGGACGCGGTTGCCGGCTCCATGTAGCGCGATGGCCAGGCCGCGGCCGATCCCGCTGCCACCCCCGGTCACCAGAACGGTGTTGCCCGTCAACTGCATTAGTCCCGTCTCCTGTGGCGTTCGGCTGAGTGAAGTTGTTGTCTTCGAGACTGGTCGCCGGGAGGGTATTTCTGCCACTCAGGACGCCGAGACATCGGTAAAACAGCGTTCGCTGCGTCATTTACGTAAGGTTTTCATCGTGCTAGACGCATTAGACGGCCAGATTCTTCATGCACTGCAGCTGTCACCGCGGGTGTCGTTTCGCCGGATCGCCGATGTGGTCGATGCGCCCGAGCAGGCGGTGGCCCGCCGATATCGCAAGTTGCATCGCGCCGGGGTGGTACGGGTCATCGGGCTGACCAATCCGCAGGTCTACGGCGAGTGCCAGTGGTTGGTGCGAGTCCATGCCAAGCCGGACGATGTGCCGCGCCTGGCCGAGGCGCTGGTGCGACGTCCGGAGGTCACCCATGCCAACGTCCTGTCGGGGTGGACAGAATTGGTCTGCATTGTTCGGGCACCACTCGGTGAAACGAAAGATGGACTACTGCAACGCCTTCCGCGGACCTCCGCCGTGCTCGATCTGGAAGTCGATCTCATCTTGCGGGTGTTCGGCGGTCCGGCCAACGCGCCCTGGACGGCGTACGGCCACACCCTGGACGCTCAACGGGCGGCCCTGATGAAGCAGAACGCCGACCCGCCGAAACAACCGATCGCGCCGGCGGCTCCCAGCAAGGAGGATCAGCCCCTGCTCGACGCGCTCGCCGCGGACGGGCGGGCCCCACACGCACGTCTGGCTCAACAGACCGGATGGTCCGCTGCGCGGGTGAAACGCCGCATCGCCGCCTTGGAGGCATCGGGCACACTCGCGTTCGACATCGATCTGCTGCCCGAACGTCTCGGCTTCAACGTCAACGCCATGCTGTGGCTGACGACGCCGCCGCGGCATCTCGCGGCCGTCGCCGAGCAGATCGCCGCACACGAGGAGACTGCCACGGTGGTCGCCGTCAGCGGTCGCAACAACTTGCTGGCTGTCGTCATCTGTCGCGACGTCGACGACCTGTACCGGTATTTGGCCGAGCGGCTTGCCGGCATCGAGCAGATTCGGAGCTATGACATCAGCATCCGCACACAACGCCTCAAGCAAGCCGCTTCGCTGATCGCACACGGGCGATTGATCCACCCCGGGCGGTCTTGACGTGACACGCGGATCGTCGGAACGGTGCAAACCGTTTACACCTCGCCTCGAAGCCTTTTCTCGAATATAAAAGGCGCGGTTTGGGTGTTTGGTTGCCCGTGCCCCCCAACGGGGTTGGGGGGCACGGGGCTTTTGTGTGTGTTCGGCGGTGTCCTACTTTTCCACCCGTGGGGGCAGTATCATCG
>Ga0302326_10029975_pt1 | contig 10900 bp, 8 predicted proteins | sample Palsa_T0_3_FD_202264 | JGI IMG/M metagenome (GOLD analysis project Ga0302326, IMG submission 202264) | Peat permafrost microbial communities from Stordalen Mire near Abisko, Sweden - Palsa_T0_3 | ecosystem: Environmental > Terrestrial > Soil > Palsa > Peat permafrost | place: Sweden: Abisko...
AAGCGGCACAGGGCCGTCGCGGCCCTCGCCAAGGTCTAAAGCCCGCCGGAGCCAAGCCGCGATAGGCTCCCACCCTAGAATTTCGCTCAAGTTCCCGTCGGACTGATTACAAGGAGTTCGGCCAGCGCGGCAGCTCCGGCTCCCGCCACCTGTCCATCCTGAGAGCTGGTGCCTCCGCTCACACCAATCGCGCCGATGAGCTGCGATCCAGGGCCACTACCCACGAAGATGGGAATGCCGCCTTCCACCGGAGTCGCGCCGGCCAGCTTCAGCATCACCGTACGTCCGCCTAAGACAGCTTCTTCCAGAGCCTTGCTGGGCCGCTTGAAGAGCACTGCGGTCCTGGCTTTATCCTGAGCAACCTGCACGCTGCCGAGTTGCGCTCCGTCCATGCGCTCTAAATAGATCAGGTGCCCCCCGTCATCGACCACGCAGATCACCATGCTCCAGCCATTCTGATTCGCTTCCGCCTGCGCTGCGGCTGCGATCAGTTTAGCTGCTTCCAGCGTTAACGCTTTCTTGGAGGCCAGTTCCATGTATGGCCCGAATCCTTCGCGCTATTCCCTGGTACTGACGATGCGCATACCGTAGAAGGAGCGCCACACGAAGAACATCGAGATCGCCAGGAACACCGCAGCAAGAATAGTAGTCAGGTTGCCGCCCTTGGCCGAGAGCGATACAGCCAACTCCACCGCCAGCAATCCGAACAACGTGGTGAATTTGATAATCGGATTCAGTGCCACCGAAGAAGTATCTTTGAAAGGATCGCCCACGGTGTCGCCCACCACAGTTGCATCGTGCAGCGGCGTGCCCTTCGCCTTCAGCTCCGTTTCGACGATCTTCTTGGCATTGTCCCAAGCGCCGCCCGCGTTGGCCATGAAAATGGCCTGGAATAGCCCGAACAGGGCGATCGAAATCAGGTACGCGATGAAGAAATACGGCTCCATGAATGCGAACGCCAGGGTAGCGAAGAACACCGTCAGGAAGATGTTGAACATGCCCTTCTGCGCATACTTCGTGCAGATCTCCACCACCTTCTTCGAATCCTTCACCGATGCCTTGGTTGAGCCCTCCAGCTTGATGTTGGCTTTGATGAACTCCACCGCGCTGTATGCGCCCGTGGTAACCGCCTGCATCGATGCTCCGGTGAACCAGTAGATCATCGCGCCGCCCGCGATCAGCCCCAGAAAAAAGGGCGGGTGCAGAATGGAAAGATTCACGATCAGATCCTTCTGCAAGTGATTTGTCAGCAGGAAAATGATCGAAAAGATCATGGTTGTGGCGCCCACTACCGCGGTACCGATCAGCACCGGCTTGGCCGTCGCCTTGAAGGTGTTTCCCGCACCGTCGTTTTCCTCCAGGTGTTGCTTGGCCTTCTCAAAGTTCACGTCGAATCCAAAATTCTTCTTGAGCTCGCCCCGAATGCCGGGAATTTCTTCAATCTGGCTCAGTTCATACACGCTTTGCGCGTTGTCCGTGACTGGACCGTAGGAATCCACCGCGATCGTTACTGGACCCATACCCAGGAATCCGAACGCCACCAGGCCGAACGCAAATACCGCGGGCGCTTGCATCAACTGATCCAGCCCCAGAGTGCTGACTCCGTAGCCGATGGCCATCAGGCCCAGCATCGTCAAGCCCAGCCAATAGGCGCTGAAATCGCCCGCCACCAACCCGGACAGAATGTTGAGCGACGCGCCACCCTCGCGGGAGGACACCACCACTTCCCTCACGTGCGCGGATTCGACTGAGGTAAACACCTTGACCAATTCAGGAATAATCGCGCCCGCTAGAGTACCGCAGGTAATGATCGTGGACAATTTCCACCACATGGAAGGGTCATTGTCCAGAACCGGAATCATGAAGTAGCTCAGCGCGTAGGTACCCGCAATCGAAACCACGCTGGTCAGCCACACCAAAGACGTCAGCGGCGCTTCGTAATTCATCTTGTCGAGGTTTTGATACTTCGCCTTGGCGAAGGCCTCGTTGACGAAGTAGGAGATGCCTGCGGCGATGATCATCATGACGCGCATGGTGAAGATCCACACCAGCAGCTCAACCTTGGTAATGTCGCTGGCCACGGCCAGGATGATGAAGTTGATCAGCGCTACGCCCGTGACGCCGTAGGTTTCAAAGCCGTCGGCCGAGGGTCCCACGGAGTCGCCCGCATTATCGCCGGTGCAATCCGCGATGACGCCGGGGTTGCGCGCGTCGTCTTCCTTGATCTTAAATACGATCTTCATCAGATCCGCGCCGATGTCTGCGATCTTGGTGAAGATACCTCCAGCCACGCGTAGCGCCGCCGCGCCCAGGCTCTCGCCGATGGCGAATCCGATAAAGCACGGCCCTGCATACTCGCCTGGAATAAAGAGCAGGATGCACAGCATGATGAACAGCTCCACGCTGATCAGCAGCATGCCGATGCTCATGCCGGCCTTGAGCGGAATGGCGTAACACGGGAAAGGCTTGCCCTTGAGGCTGGCGAACGCCGTGCGCGAATTGGCGAAGGTGTTCACCCGGATTCCAAACCACGCTACGCCGTAACTGCCTGCAATTCCAATCAGGCTGAACGCGAGAATAATGATCACCTGAACTGCGGGCAGAGCACTCAGAACGCCGAAGTATAGAATGATCATTGCTCCTATGAAAACTTCCAGAATCAGCAGGAACTTGCCTTGCGTCAGCAGGTAGGTTTTACAAGTTTCGTAAATGAGCTCGGAGATTTCCCGCATCGACTCGTGCACCGGAAGATTGCGGAGGTGCGTGTACATCACCAGGCCGAACACAAATCCCAGAACGCTGATGGCAAGGCCGATTTCCAGGAGCGCTGGACCAGTGACGGCGCCGTTGAGGAATGGAATGTCTAGTGACGGAAGTTTCAAATCCGCCTCGCCGGTTTGCGCCATCAAAGGCGCCGATCCTGCCACTGCAAGAAGCAGAAGCAGAAAATAGGGGACGAGTCGCCGCAACACCGCGGACAACGGAGTCAACTGCATGCTGGAATCCTCCAAAGAGTGCAGCGAAATGTGCCCAATGTCGGGTGAGTAACCCGTCGGCACTCTCGTTACAATACCGCAGCACGGCCGCGATTCGCAAGCAACTAATTGTCTAGCACCTCAAGAATCAAGCACTTAAGATAGAGGGTCTCGGGCACGGTAAGAAGGATCGGATGATCCGCGGCCTGCGCTCGCCGATCCAGAATGCGCAAGGTCCTGCCCGCCTCCAGCGCCGCTTCGGCGACAATCTGGAGCAGCATCGCCTCACTGATATGATGCGAGCACGAACAAGTTACCAGAATCCCGCCCGGTTCCAGCATGCGCAGAGCCCTCAGGTTGATTTCCTTGTAGCCTCGCGCGGCGTCATCGAGTTGCTTGCGCGACTTCGCGAAAGCGGGAGGATCGAGAATAACCATCGAGTACTTGCGGTCCAATCGAGATAGAAAGTCGAAGACGTCTGCTTGCCGGAACTGGATATTGGCGATGCCGTTGGCTCGCGCGTTTGCTTCCGCCGAAGCGAGTGCGCTCGCGGAGGAATCGATGGCATCGATCGATTGAACCGGCGATTCGCCTGGGGATTCAGCCCGGCCCGCCGCATGCAGCGCGAACCCGCCGGTTGAGGTGAAGCAATCGAGCACTCGCCCACGTGCATGCCGAGCGGCCGCGAGATAGTTTTCGCGCTGGTCCAGATACACGCCGGTCTTTTGCCCGTGCAAGAGGTCTGCTTGCAGCTTGAGGCCGTTCATCTGGACGCCCACTCGCTCCGGGATTTCGCCCGCAAGGATTGTGGATTCAAGAGGCAGTCCCTCCAGCTTCCGCACGCTGGCGTCATTGCGCGCAAGGATGCCGGCAGGATGCAGTAAATCCGTCAGGCAGTTTGTAATAAGATCGCGGGCGCGATTCATCCCCTGAGTCAGAAACTGCGCTACCAAGTAGGATCCATAACAATCGACAATCAAGCCAGGTAGTAGATCGGCTTCCGAAAATACCAAGCGGAAAGCGCTGGAGTTCTGGACCACCCGTTCCCGGTGCGCGACTGCCTGCTTCAGCCGCCGCAGGAAGAACTCTCGGTCGATGGGCTCCGCGCGATGGGAAAGTAATCGAAGGGTGATCTGCGAAGTAGAACTGTAATGCGCCACGCCGATCAGCCGGTCACCAGGGCCGACAACGCGAACCGCGTCTCCCGGCTGCGATTCGCCGCGCTCGATAACGTCGCTCGAGAAAATCCAGGGATGGCCGCCGGCAGCCCGATCGGCAGCTTTGCGATTAACGCGGACGGTAAGCATCGCCCTTCATATTGGCTCCAACCTTGAGAGCCTGAAGGCGCGCGATGCGTTCTTCGGTGGAGGGATGGGTGGAGAACAATTTCGCCATTCCACCCCCGGCAAATGGACTCAGAATGAACAGGTGCGCGGTGGCCGGAGTAGCGTCCATGGGAATGCGCTGCACCCCGCTTTCCAGCTTGCCCAGCGCACTGATCAGCTCGTCCGGATTGCCGGTGTATTTCGCCGAAGCCAAGTCTGCGTCGAATTCGCGCGATCGGGAAATGGCCATCTGAATCAGCATCGCGGCGAACGGAGCCAGGATCATCATCAGGATTGCGCCGAATCCGCCGCCTTCATCATCGTCGTCACGCCTGGGACCGAACCAGAACGCCATGCGAGCCAGGAACGTAATCGCCGTCGCCAGGGTTGCCGCTACGGAACTTGTCAGGATGTCGCGATGCAGCACGTGGCCCAGCTCGTGCGCCACCACTCCTTCGAGTTCCCTATCGGTCATCAGAGTCAGAATGCCCTCGGTAAACGCCACCGAGGCGTGCTTGGGATTGCGCCCTGTGGCGAAAGCGTTGGGCGACGGATCGGGGATCAGCCACAACTTGGGCATCGGGATGTTCATGCGTTGCGCCAGCCCCTGCACGATCCCGGAGACTCGCCTGTAGACTTCCGGATTTTCCTCGGGCGTCACTGGCTGTGCTGAATACGTCGCAAGGGAAATCTTGTCGGAGAAGAAATAACTGAACACGTTCATCCCGACAGCCGCCACGAGACCGTATTCCAGGCCAGTTTGGCCGCCGATCATTTCACCCGCAAACAGAACCAGGACGCTCAACAAGCCCAGCAGAAGGGTGGTTTTCAGCGCGTTCATATGCCGGTCTTCATTTTACTTCTTTAGTCGCGCGAGCCAGTTTGTCGCACAGCAACAACTAAGCTTCCGTGCGGCATCCGTTCCATACATTACCGCTCTGTAACCGTCGCGGCTCGGCTAGGGGCATTGCTCTGTAACGGAAAGCCGGCAACGGTCCGACTGTTCCGAGCCGTGACTAAAACGTCAGGCGGCCCTGTAGGGTACCGCTCCTTGCAGTCGCGGCTCGGTGTGAAGCGCCATTCGTTAGACCGTCCATACAGAACCGCGACGGTTACGGAGCGGCGGCCGTCAAACACTTGCAGCGTGTGCAGCCCGGCACCCATGAGCAGGAATCGAAGCGACGAGCAATCCAAACGACTGAGCGATCATAGGGATAAGTGCTCGGACGCCGGCTTGGACATTTCGAGATTATCTCGCTGCTCGGAGAAGGCGGCATGGGAGCGGTGTATAAAGCGCGCGATACGCAGTTGGGCCGCGAGGTCGCTTTAAAAGTCCTGCCGCATGATAAGATGACCGACCCGGATCGCCGCCGACGGTTCTCGCAGGAGGCGAAAGCGGCCTCGGCACTGAATCACCCGAACATCGTCACCATCTACGAGATCGCCTCGGACGAAGGCATCGACTTTATCGCCATGGAACTGGTGAGAGGGCGAACGCTTGAAGCTTTGCTGGTTTCCGGCCCCGTTCGAATCGCCGAGGCGATTAAGTTCGCTCGGCAGATGGCCGATGCTCTTGCGGCTGCGCACGCGGCAGGCATTCTGCATCGCGACTTGAAACCGGCCAATATCATGGTGCAGGACAGCGGTTTGGTGAAGGTGCTTGATTTCGGGCTCGCGAAGCTGACCACGGCGGGTGACACGGGTGAAACAGACACCACGCGAACGATGGTGCTGACGCAAGCCGGCGCAGTGATGGGAACTGTGGCCTACATGTCGCCGGAACAGGCTCAAGGCAAGAAACTTGATTTCCGTAGTGACATCTTCAGCCTGGGCGTGATCCTGTACGAAATGGTGACCGGAAGTCGCGCCTTCGCGGGAGATTCGCAAGCGTCCGTGCTTGTTGCCCTTCTGCGCGACGAACCAAAGCCGATCGGCGATCTGCGCGCCGGGGTCCCGCCGGATCTGGAACGACTGATTTCGCGCTGCCTGCGTAAGGATCCAGATCGGCGCGTGCAGACGATGGCAGATCTGAAGGCTGCTCTCGAAGATGTGGAGGAAACGCCGCGAGCAACCGCGATCCGCCCACCGGAGCCCGCGCGGCTTACTCCGCCCGAGTCCACGCCCATCGCGCCCGCGCCTGTTCAGGTTACGGAGGCCGTGCCTCCCGCGAAGCGGCGGGGATGGCTGCGCAAGTACTGGTGGCTGGTAGTTCTGGCTTTCTGGTTGGGGCCTACCTTGCTTCGTGATCTCCGGGCCCCATTCGATTCGAGGAAGGAAGTTTCCCAACCTGCAGAGGCTGTACCGAAGGCCTTGCCGCTGACAACCGGCCCCGGGTTGGCGCACGAATCTTCATTTTCGCCGGACGGAAAGCAGGTGGCCTATTCGTGGAACGGAGAGCAGCCAAACAATTTTGCGATATATGTGAAGCCGCTAGACGGCGGGGCTCCCCGAAGACTCACAACCGGGACCGCTGAAGAATTTGAGCCGGCGTGGTCGCCGGACGGGCGTACGATTGCATTCCTGCGAAGGCGGGATGCCGCGGACGAGATTGTTCTGGTTCCCGCGCAGGCCGGGGAAGGCAGTGGAGAAGGCAAGAAGATCGGCGAAATCACGCATCGCGCCGGCAACTCGGTCACCTGGACCAAAGACAGCCGGGCGCTGGTGTTTCCAGACACACCCGCCTCGGGTGAATCCGCCGCCATCTACGAACAGAAGCTGGCCACCGGAGCGAAGCGCCGCCTGGTCAATCCAGCGCGCTCCGGCGGGGACGACCTGGGGCCGTCGATAGCACGTGATGGCTCGCATCTGGCCTTCGTGCGGCAGTTCACGGCAGAGCGAAGTGAGATCTTCACAGCTGAGATGCCGGATTCCGATGACTCAGATGCGGATGCGGAGCAACTGACGTCTCTTGGTGGAATCGCAGCTCATCCTACATGGACCTCGGACGGAAAGCAGATTATCTTCTCTTTTTCGGCAGCAGGCGTCGCCGGGAGAAAGGACCTCTGGCGAGTCATCTCAGATGGCACGAATCCGCAGCGTCTGGCTGGCGCGGGAGAAGGCGGCGATCATCCGACCGCATCGTCCGGCAAGTTGATCTACGACATGCAAGACGGCGACAGCGGCGGACTTTGGCTGGTGAATCCTTTCCGGTAAGGTGACAACTTGTTTCCGGCGACGCCGGGATAGATCGCTCAGTATGTCACCCGCTACGCTGCAGCTCTGGGAACCAATTGACGCCCCAGCCCAATGGCCTTCGGCCTGCAGACCATGCTGCACGAAGACCCGCGCTATTTCCCCAGCGAGGTCGCAGTGGAAGCGCGTAGCATGAATGCTGAATTCCGGCTACGCCACCGCGTGCGTCAGCACACGCTCTCGGCACCGCTCCAGCAGCCGCATCGTGTCCAACGCTTCGGCGCCCGAGCAGGGCGGAAGGGTATGCTCAGCACCAAAGAACAACGCGTCCATTTCGTCGGCGAAGACGTCTTCGCCGGTCGATTCCAGCACTCGCTCCTCGGAATCGGCTTGGCTCACCCCGCTTTGCCAACCCCATCGGCGACCGCGAATATAAGTTTGCTTGCCATAGCTGCGATTGCGCCCGTTCACGATCCCATAGCCGTCGTGGCCGTGAATCTCCAGATGAAATACGCTACGCCATCTGACAATCGAGATTTCCAGCTCGATCGGGAAGCCGCCGCCGTCGAGCTGCACTCGGCACTCCTCCTCCACGCCTGTGTTCCAGAAGCCGCTCCAGGCGGATCCTCCGCTCACCGTTAGCGGACCGCAGCCGATCAGGCTGCACAAGTCCAGTAAATGAACCCCCGGATCGATCAGGCATCCGCCGCCGGCTCGAATCGGGTCCAGTTTCCAGGTCTTCAGAATATTGGGATCACACCCGTGGCCCAGCGTCATGTTCACGGAAATCAGGGGCCCGAAAACTCCTCGCGCTGCGTCGGTGATCGCCGCGGCGATTCCAGGATAGAACCTATAGTTGAATCCAGCCCAAAGTTGGCCGGGTCGAATGGCAGCCGCCAAAACCTTGGAGGCTTCCTCCGCGCTTCTCCCCAGCGGTTTCTCCGCCAGGACCTTGAAGCCGCGCTGTAGCGCACGGATGCAAAGCCGGGGAGCCGTATCGTGCGGTGTCGCGACGATCACCCAGTCTGGATCGCGAGCAAGCAGATCCTCACTATCGGCAACCGCGTCCGCTAAATTCTCCGCATATGGATCGCAGACGCCACACACTTCGATATCCCGCCCACGGGCCCGCAGCTTTTCGATGGCCGCAATGCGTTCGCGGCCGATCAATCCCGCTCCGAAGATCGCAACCTTCAAGGTTCCAGCGTTCATGTCTCGGTTCTTCTCAACTTCCACGAAGCGGCGTTGGGCAGCGCGCGGCCATTGTTCAAGTACTCACGCCAGTTATCGCGCACATGCACGAACGACCCTGAAAATCCGCAGGACTTACAGAAAACGAATTCGCGGACGAACTCCACCGGCTCCGCGATGTCTACGGTTGTCCGCACCTCCGCGCCCGCCGCCCGAACTTGAGCCAGCATATCGGTTTCCACCGCGCCCGGTGCCAGACAAGCCGTCGCGAAATCTCCGTTACCTTGCAAATCGCAATCCAGGTTTTCAATCGTCCGAACCATGGCCGTTTTCGACGCTGAGTAGGCCGGAAACAGTGGATACGCGTAAGCTGAGCCTCCGCCCGCAAACGCCACGATGCGCCCGTAACCGGCCGCCAGCATAGGTTTGAGCAATGCTCGAGCAACCGCCAGATTTCCCAACAGGTTTACCTGAAAACATTCCAGCCACGCGCTTGCACTCGATGCAACCAGCGGTCCTGTCGGCCCCAGCGTGCCAGCCGCCAGCACCACCGCGAGCCGTTTAAATCCGGAGCTTAGAATACGCTGCTCCACCTGTTCTCCAGCCGCTTCGGCATCGCGCAAATCGAGCCGCAAGGCAGTCGCGCTTCCGCCGCTCTCGCGAATCGAGCGTGCCGTGTCCTCCGCGTTTTGGCTCTGCGAGATGCAAACTACATGCAGACCGCGGGCAGCCAAGTCCAACGCAATGGCTCGTCCGATTCCCCGTCCAGCCCCTGTCACAACCACAGCTTGTGGTCCGCCAGCCATCTGCCTCTGTCACTACCTCTGCCACTGCCGCATCCTGAGCAGCGCGTGCAACAGCAGCGTATTCGTGAACGCCAGAAAGGAGCTCATCATCAGCCACAAACCGGCTACAGCCACGTGATAGACCGGCTGATTGGTGACCGGCAAGAGGAAGCCTTGATGGATGTACTCCCATACCAGAGGCAACGGCAGCAAGGCGCCCGCGCAAAACCCGAGGCCGCTCAAGACCACGGATCGGTTGTACGACAGAATTCGCGACCATTTCCGGCTTTGCGCCCCTGAATAATCCAACAGAGCCTTTGCAAGAATTCCCATGAATACGGATTGCAGCCCCAGAATAGCCAGCGTCACGCCCAGCAGCATCCAGTGCACCGACAATGTAATGGGCCCAACGGTCAGCGGACCCAGCGACAAGGGCAACGTCAGCAGCAACCCCAACGCCAGCAGCACTAGCCCCGGTTTATACAAGAAGAACGATGCGCCGTGGACAAAGAACGCCTTCAAGGTGACCCAGCCCGAATACCAGTTGTTGAACGGATTCTCGCGCTTCAAATGACTCAGCCGGCCAGGCCGATCTTTGTAAAAATGAATCGGCACCTCGCAGGTTTTCAAACTCATGAAGAGCGACTTGATGATCATCTCCGACGCGTATTCCCACTCCTGCGATTGGAGATTCATTTCGATCAATGCCGTACGCGTGATGCCCCTCATCCCGCAGTGGATGTCGGAGAAGTTGGCCGAGTAAAGATAATTGAGCAGCCAGTTCGTGACCGGCGTTCCGAAATATCGGTGCGACGCGGGCATCGCGCCATCCTCGATGGTGCCCTTAAAGCGCGAACCCATGATGTACTCATAACCCTCGCGAAATTTATCGAGGAATGGTTTCAGCTCGCGGAAGTCGTAGGTCAGATCCGCATCGCCAAGGATCAGGTACCTGCCGCGTACGAACGGCAGCGCGTCGATGTAAGCCCGCCCCAAGCCGCGTTTTGGAGTCTTTAGGACGCGGGCCCCAGCCTTCAGCGCCAGTTGCGGGGTTGCATCGGTGGAGCTGTCGATAATCAGCACTTCACCCCTGACGCCTGCCTTCTTGAGACCCTCTTGGCACCATTCGACGAACTCGGTAATGGTCAGCTCTTCGTTCAGCGCCGGGATGACGATGGAGATCTCCGGCTGGTCTACGTCACCGCGTGGAACCAGCAACTGGACATCGCCCGTAATTGTGCTGAGCAGCGGCTCGACCGACACCAACATAGTTCTTCCATCGTCAGTCGGAGCCTAAACTTTACTGTGGGGCAGGCTACCGCACCTGCTCCAGAGGATAGCCCGCGTCACGCAGCTTCACGGTCAGTTCTTCGACATGCTCCGGCCCGCGCGTCTCCATGGTAATGTCCACTACTCCTTCGCCCAGGTGCGCCCCAAAATAGGCGCGATCATGCACCACCTGCACGATGTTGGCGTTCGCGGCCCCGATGAT
>Ga0302326_10029976_pt1 | contig 10900 bp, 12 predicted proteins | sample Palsa_T0_3_FD_202264 | JGI IMG/M metagenome (GOLD analysis project Ga0302326, IMG submission 202264) | Peat permafrost microbial communities from Stordalen Mire near Abisko, Sweden - Palsa_T0_3 | ecosystem: Environmental > Terrestrial > Soil > Palsa > Peat permafrost | place: Sweden: Abisko...
AAATCCCCGCTGAGCCTCCGGGGCGAGCCCCGGGCGTGCGGCGGGGCGGAAGAGTTGGGAGCGCTGCGTGGGCGAGGTCGCCTTTGATATCGGGGGTCGATCCGGACGACGAGCTGGTGCGGCGCGCCGGGGAGGGCGACTCGGCGGCGGTGCAGGCGCTGGTGGCGCGCAAGCTGCGCCGCGTGCTGGCGCTGGCCGAGCGGATGCTGGGCGATGCGTCCGAGGCCGAGGACGTGGCGCAGGAGACCTTCTTCAAGGTCTGGCGCAACGCCCCGCGCTGGCGCCCGGGCGCGGCCAAGTTCGACACCTGGCTGCACCGCGTGACGCTGAATCTCTGCTACGACCGCCTGCGCCGCCGGCGCGAGAAGCCGACCGCCGATCTGCCCGACACCCCCGACCCGGGTCCCGGACCCGACCGCGGCCTGATGGCGGCGGCGGTGGGCGAGCGGGTGCGGGTGGCGATGCAGGGGTTGCCGCCGCGCCAGCGCGAGGCGATCGTGCTTTGCCATTACCAGGAACTGGGCAATATCGAAGCCGCCGCGCTGATGGGGGTGAGCGTCGAGGCGCTCGAGAGCCTGCTGTCGCGCGGTCGGCGCGCGCTGAAAGCCGCTTTGGCCGATCTGCGCGGGCTCGATTAGGCGTGGGGGCGCCGAGATGACCGAGGAACGCTTCCTGCAGCTGGCCAGCGCCTATGGCGCCGACCTCGCCCGCTGGCCCGAGCCCGAGCGCGCGGCCGCCGCCGCCGTGCTCGCCAGCCGGCCGGACATCGCCGTCGCCGTGCTGGCCGCCGAGCGCGACCTGGAGGCGGCGCTGGCCAGGTACGCGCCTGCCGACGCCAGCCCCGCGCTGCGCCATAGGATCATCGGCGACGCGCCGCACCGGCGGGCGGCCAGGCGCGGCTGGCGCTGGCTGGCTGGCGCCGGCCTCGGCCTGGGTCTGGCCGCCTCCTGCGCGGCGGGGGTGGCCGCCGGCTTCAGTTTCGCCCCGCACAGCGTCGCCCACCTGTTCGGCGGCCCTCGCGGCGGGGACGACCTGAGCTCTCTGGCCGACCCGTTCGGCGACGCGGCCAACGGCTGATGCGGTCCCGCTGGCTGGTCCTCGGCCTGGTGGCCTCGGTGGCGCTGAACCTGTTCCTGATCGGGGCGGCCGCCGGCGTGATCGCGCTCGGAACGCAGATGGCGAGGAGCGCCGGCGCCCGCGCGGCCGCGTTCGTCACAGCGACGCAACCGTTGCCGGACGCCGATCGGCGCGCCATGCGCCAGATGATGCGCCAGGCCCGTGACTCCAGCCTGCCCGACATCGACCACAGCCTGGCGCTGCGCGCGGCGGCGTGGGGTTCGCTCGCCGACCCCAAGCCCGACGTCGCGGCGATCAAGCAGCAGCTGGCGCAGAGCCGCCAGCTCGACCTCGCGATCCGGACCCGGGTCGAGGAGCAGATCGTGGACTACGCCGCAGGCCTCAGCCCGGCCAACCGGGCGATCTTCGCCACCGGCATGCGCCGCGCCCTGGCGCCGCCGCCGAACCAACCCGTCCCGCCGGCGTCCAACGCGCCGGCGCCGACCCAGCCCTTACGGATCAGCGCCGCGCCGCGAGCAGCCGGTCGAACATCGCCACCGCTGCGACGGCCCCCAAGATCTGCGCCCCGATGAACAGTGGGACCGACTGCGGCGCGATCCCGGCGAAGCTGTCCGTCAGGCTGCGCGCCAGGGTCACGGCGGGGTTGGCGAACGAGGTCGAGGCCGTGAACCAGTAGGCCGAGGTGATGTAGAGCCCGACGATCCACGGCGTGGCCGCGGGGCGAAAGCGCAACGAGCCCAGGATCGCGCCGACCAGCCCGAACGTGGCCACGAATTCGGCCAGTCCTTGGGAAGGTCCCGCGCGCAGCTTGGCGGAGACCTGCAGCAGCGGCTCGGCGAACTCGGCATGGGCGATCCAGACGCCCGGGGCCGCCGCGGCCACCTGCACGACGGCATAGGCCAGCGCCAGGCCCCAACCGATCTCTCCGCGGATGGCGAAAGCCAATGTCACGGCCGGGTTGAAGTGGGCGCCGGAGACCGGTCCGAAGATGGTGATCAGCACGACGAGCCCGGCGCCGGTTGCAAGCGTGTTTCCGAGGAGGGCGATGGCGTCGTTGCCGCCCGCCAGCCGCTGGCCCATGATCCCGGAACCGACGACCACCACCAGCAGCAGCGCGGTCCCCAGCGCCTCGGCGGCGAGGCGCTGGGCGACGCCAAAGGAGGCGAGCGGTGGTTCCAGGCTGGCGTCGCCAGCGGCGGCTTCCCGGCTCATGCCCGTTGGATGGCGTCCCGCCGCCGGCCGATCTGGTCGAGGCGGCGCTGGAGCGACAGCCGGTCCAGGGACGCCAGGGGCAGGTTCATGAACAACATGATCCGCCTGTCCAGCATTCGGTAGGCGTCGGCGAACGCCAGCGCAATCTCGGCCGGCGAGCCTTGCACGGCGGCGGGATCGGGCAGGCCCCAGTGGGCCGTCATCGGATGCCCGGGCCAGATCGGGCAGACCTCGGTCGCCGCGTCGTCGCAGACGGTGAACACGAAATCGAGCTGCGGCGCGTCCGGCCCCTCGAACTCGTCCCAGGATTTCGAGCGCAGGCCTGCGGTGGAATAGTGGAGCTGCTCCAGCAGATCGATCGCATGTGGGTTGACCTCGCCCTTGGGGTGCGAGCCGGCGGAGTAGGCGCAGAACCGGCCCCGCCCTTCGCGGTTCATGATCGCCTCGGCGATGATCGAGCGCGCCGAGTTGCCGGTGCAAAGGAAGAGCGCGTTCAGAGGTGGTTTGGCGGCTTCGCTCATGTCAGCCCTTCTCAGACGCAGCAGGCCGCGCGCTCGCCGATGGCCGCCAAAGGCGCACAGATTTCCGCGTTCCCGCCGCAGCAGTCCTCCATGAGGAAGGCCAGCAGATCTCGCATCCGGTCGTACCCGGCCGCGTAGATGATCGAGCGGCCGTCGCGGCGAGAGCTGACGAGGCCGGCGCCGGCGAGGACGTTCAGGTTGGTGGAGAGGGTGTTGGCCAAGCTCCCGGTCGCGCGGGCGATGTCGCCGGCCGCCATGCCGTCCGGTCCCGCCCGTATGAGCAGGCGGAAGACCTCGAGACGCGCAGGATGGGCGAGCGCCGACAGGGCGCCGACAGCGGATTGCGGCTCCATCTGTCAGCAGCAGCCGGCGGCGCAGGTCTTCGGAGCACTGCCGCAGCAAGTCGCCGTTTCAGCCGCCGCGATCATTGCCGCCTCGGCCGCGTCCTCGCCGTAGGTGACGGCCTCGCCGAAGGTGTGGAACGTCTCCCAATGGACGCCTGCCGGGTCGGTCACCCAGCTCTTGTCCGACCGCGCGTAGCAGCAGGTCGTCGCTTCCTGATCGAAGGTCTGCGCGCCAGCGGTTTTCAGCCTAGCCGCCAACGCGCCAAGCTCATGCGCGCTCTCGACCTGGATACCGATGTGGTCGACGCCCGGGCGGACGCCGCGCTGCGAAATGGCGAAGTTCACCCGCGGATCCTCCAGCATCCACTTGGCGTAGTCGTCCTTCACGACCGACGGTGGGACGCCGAACAGGGTCGCGTAGAAATCCATCGACTGGGCGAGATCGGGCACACTGACGTGCAGATGCATCCGCTTCATGGTTGACTCCGGTTCCGAGATTTCATTCTATATTTCCAGAAATACGGAAGAGTCAACGATGAATCTGACGGCGCGACCGGCAAAGCGGGAGGACGCCCCCGCCATCACCGAGATCTACAACCAGGGCATCGAGGATCGGATCGCGACGTTCGAGACCGAGCCGCGCACGGTGGCTGACGTCGAGCCGTGGTTCGACCATGCGCGCGCCTTCGTGTCGGTGGTGGGGCCGTCAGGCGAGGTGGCAGGCTACGCCGTCGCCAATCCCTACACCGATCGCGCCTGCTACCGCGGCATCGGCGAGTTCTCGGTCTATGTGCGCCGTTCGCACCGGGGTCGCGGCGTCGGCCAGCTGGCGATGACCGCGCTGATCGACGCCGCGCGGGCGAGCGGCCTGTGGAAGCTGACGTCACGCATCTTCCCCGAGAACCGCGCCAGCCTCGCCCTGATGGCGCGGATGGGGTTCAAGGAGATCGGCGTGCACGAGAAGCACGGCAAGCTCGAAGGTGTGTGGAAGGACTGCGTGATCGTCGAGCGCCTGATCGCCGAGAACATCGACTGAGCTCTAGGCCGCCGCGAAGCTGCGGTCCTGGTCGCGCAGCACGCCCTGGCGCACCGGCAGCAGGAAGCTGACGGTGGTGCCGTGGCCAGGCTGGCTCTCGATCTCCAGCATGCCGCCGTGCATCTCCACCAGCGACTTCGATAGCGCCAGGCCCAGGCCCGTGCCCTGCTGGGTCTTCGACTGCTGGCTCTCGATCTGCTCGAACGGCCGCGCCAGCCGGGCGAGGTCGCTGGCTGAGATGCCGATGCCGGTGTCGCTGACGCTGACCTTGACCCGGTCGCCCATGGCGTCGCGGCGGCCCTCGGCCTTGACCACGATGCGCCCGCCGCGCGGGGTGAACTTCACCGCGTTGGAGAGCAGGTTGAGCAGCACCTGCTTCAGCGCCCGGTAGTCGCCCTCGACCTCCGGCAGCGCCGGCACGTCGATGACCACGCCGAGCCCCGCCGTTTCGGCGCGGTTCTTGATCAGCCGCACCGCGTCCTCGGCGAGGTCGTCGAGCCGCAGCGGCTCGAACCGCAGGTTCATCTTGCCGGCCTCGATCTTGGACATGTCGAGCACGTCGTTGATCAGCGCCAGCAGGTGCTGGCCGGACGAGAGGATGTCCTGGGCGTAGCTGGCGTAGCGGGCATCGCCCAGCGGGCCGAACATCTCGCCCACCATCATCTCCGAGAAGCCGTTGATGGCGTTGAGCGGCGTGCGCAGCTCGTGGCTCATGTTGGCCAGGAACTCGCTCTTGGCCCGGTTGGCGGCCTCGGCGCGGACCTTCTCGGCGGCGTACTTCTCCGCCAGTTCGGCCGCCTCCTCGCGGCTGCGCTCCAGGCCGACGACGGCGCCCTGCAGCTGCTCCTCGTTGCGCCGCCGCGCCTCCTCCTGCTGCTTCAGGGCGGTGACGTCGACGTAGGTGACCACGAAGCCGCCGTCGCCGGTGCGGCGCTCGGCGATGGCGACCCAGCGGCCGTCGCTGAGCTCGGCCTCGGGCGCGGCCTCGCCCGGCGCCTGGCGGATGGCCTGGCGCATCAGCCGCTCGACCCCTTCGCGCGGCGCGCCGGGCTTCAGCACCCGCGGCTCGAGGCCGAAGAAGCGGCGGAAGTTCTGGTTGCACAGCACCAGCCGGCCCTGCCGGTCCCAGAGCACGAACGCCTCGGGCACGCTCTCGATGGCGCCCTGCAGCCGCGCCTCGGCCGCCTGGGCGCGCACCTGGGCGATGCGCTCCTCGGTGACGTCGAGGGCGACGCCCACCAGGCGCACGAAGCGGCCGGCGCTGCGCTCGTCCATGGCCTGGCCGCGCGCGTCGATCCAGATCGCGCCGCCGTCGGCGCGCATCACCCGGAACGAGACGTCGAAGGCGCCGTGGGCGGCCGCCGCGGCCAGCGCCTGGCGCACCCGGTCGCGATGCTCGGGCGCGACGCGCTCCAGCACGTCGTCGGTGGGGGCGACGCCGCCGCCGCCCCAGCCGAGCATCACCCCGGTGACGTCCGACATGAACATCTCGTCCGAGACCAGGTCCCACTCCCAGATGCCGCACCGCGCCGCCTCGACCGCCAGGCGGAAGCGCTCCTCCGATACGGCCAGGGCGCGGGCGGCGGTGTCGGCGCGCAGGCCCTGCACGACCAGCAGCACCGCCAGGATCGCGGCCGTGACCATGGGCGCGAACAGCACGCCGGCCGACACCCCCGGCGTCTCGCGCAGGCGCATGGCCTCGGCCCCGGTGTCGATGGCCAGCACGATCAGCGACAGCATGACGGCCAAGAGGGTCGCCTGTCCCCAGCGCGACGCGCGCGCGGCCCGTCGCGGCCCCGCGCGTCGCGCGGGCCGGGCCGTCGCCGGCGGGCCCCTGGCTATCGCCAATTCAGTCTAGCTCCGTCGCCGGCTTTCGGCGCGCGATTCAGTTTGCGTGGCGAATCCTACTGGCCGGTAGCGGCGCCGTCACTGTCCTGAGCGCGATCTGTCGCAGTCTTGGCGGCGATGCGATCGTGGCGCCGCTCGGGACCCTCGAAGTCGGGGTCGTCGCGGCGCCGGCGATCGGGCCCCACATAGGCTTCGCTGCGGATGAAGGGACGCGGATGATCGATCACCGCCGCCACCTTGCGGATCATCTCGGCGGCGGTCACCGGCTTGGCGCAGAACTCGCTGGCGCCGGCGTCGCGGGCCGCCACCACGCGCGCCTTGTCGGAGTGGGCGGTGAGCATGATCACCGGCACGAACGGCGCCGGGCTTTCCGGGTCGCGGCGCAGGCGGCGCAGGAAGGCGACGCCGTCCTCTTCGCCCATCATGTAGTCCAGCACCAGGATATCGATGGCTTCGTTGCGCAGCCGCGTCAGCGCCTCGGTCGGATCCTTGGCCTCGAAAACATGCACCGCGCCGAAGCCACGCAGGATCGTCTTGACGATGTCCAGCATGTGGACGTTGTCGTCAACGACCAGGAATCGAACCTTGTCGAGCGCTAAGGCCAAGCGTTGGGTCTCATCGGCTGCCCGCCGCCCGTCCTCGACGTCAGGCCAATGTCTTGGAGGCTAGCTCAAAGACGTTCTTAGACAAGCCCGGCGATTTGGTGATTCGCTCCAGTTCGGCGCGCATCAGGGCGCCCAGCTCGGGGGCGTACCTGGCCCACTGGCCCAGCGGCTCCAGCAGCCGCGCGGCGACGTTCGGGTTGAAGCCGTCCACGATCAGGATCTGGTCGGCGAGGAACCGGTAGCCGGCGCCGCTCGGATCGTGGAACCGGGCCGGGTTGTACATGGCGAAGGTCGCCACCAGCGCCCGCAGCCGGTTCGGCGTCCTGGCGTCGAACGCCGGGTGGGCGGTCAGGCCCAGCACCCGCCCGAGCGCGCCCGGGGCGGGATCGCGCGCCTGCAGGGCGAACCACTTGTCGATCACCAGCGGCTCGTCGCGCCAGCGCTGGTAGAAGTCGTCCAGCGCCGTCTCGAAGCCGTCGCCGCCGATCTGCATCAGCGCCAGCAGGCCGCCGATGGCGTCGGTCATGTTGCCGGCCCCGGCGTAGTGGGCCCGGGCGCGCTCGCGGTTGAGGGGCGTGGGGTTGGCGGCCATCAGCTCGATGGCGGCGTTGCGCAGCGCCCGCCGCCCGGCCGCGGCGGCGTCGATCTGGAAGTCGCCGCCATCCTGCAGCCGCGCATGCAGGTCGCGCAGGGTGTCGTCGAGGTGGCGGGCCATGCGGGCGATGAGGGCGACCCGCGCGGCGTGGATGGCGGCCGGGTCGGCGGGCGCCGCCAGCACCGCCAGGTCCGGCTCGCTCGGCGGGGCCAGCAGCAGCGCCTTGAAGGCGTCGTCGGCCGACTGGTCGTGCAGCGCCCGCTCCAGCGCCTCGGCGTAGCGTTCCTCGCCGACCTCGTCGGGATGGCCGGCGGCGCGGGCCAGGATCAGGTCGCGCGCCAGGTTCTGGCCGGCCTCCCAGCGATTGAACAGGTCCGGGTCGGCGGCCAGCAGCACGTAGCCGTCCTTGGCCGGCGCATCGGAGGTGAGCTTGACCGGGGCCGAGAAGCCGCGCAGCGCCGAGACCACCGGCTCGCGGGTCACATTGTCGAACCGCACCCGCCGCGAGGGCGTGTCCAGCATCACCACCTCGGTCTCGCGCAGCGGCCGCCCGTCCTCGTCCAGCAGGCCGATCGCCACCGGGATCGGCAGCGCCTGCTTCTGCGGCTGGCCGGGCGTCGGCGCGGTCGCCTGGGTGAGGTCCAGGTCGAGGGTCCCCGCGCCTGCGTCCCAGGTCGCCTCGAGCCGCACCTGCGGGGTGCCGGCCTGCTCGTACCAGGCGAAGAACGGGGTCAGGTCGCGGCCGGAGACCTCGGCGAAGCAGGCGATGAAGGCCTCCATGGTGGTGGCCTGGCCGTCCCAGCGCTCGAAATAGAGGTCCATGCCGGCGCGGAACGCCTCCGCCCCGATCATGGTCTTCAGCATACGGATCACCTCCGCGCCCTTCTCGTAGATGGTCGCGGTGTAGAAGTTGTCGATCTTGATGTAGCTGGACGGCCGCACCGGGTGGGCCAGCGGCCCGGCGTCCTCGGAGAACTGCCGCGCCCGCAGCGTCTTCACTTCCTTGATCCGCTGCACCGCCTCGCCACGCATGTCGGCCGAGAAGCTCTGGTCGCGGAAGACGGTCAGACCCTCCTTCAGGCACAGCTGGAACCAGTCGCGGCAGGTGACCCGGTCGCCGGTCCAGTTGTGGAAATACTCGTGCGCGATCACCCCCTCGATCCGCTCGTAGTCGACGTCGGTGGCGGTGGCCGGGTCCGCCAGCAGCAGCGAGGAATTGAAGATGTTGAGGCCCTTGTTCTCCATCGCGCCGTAGTTGAAGTCGCGCACCGCGACGATCATGAAGAGGTCGAGGTCGTATTCGCGCCCGAAGGTCTCCTCGTCCCACCGCATCGCCCGCTTGAGGCTGTCCATGGCGTAGAGCGCCCGCTCGGCCATGCCGGTGTCGACGTAGATGCGCAGGGTCACCTTGCGCCCGCTGGCGGTGACGAAACCGTCCTCCAGCACGTCGAGGTCGCCGGCCACCAGGGCGAACAGGTAGCTCGGCTTGGGGAAGGGGTCGTTCCAGACCGCGTAGTGACGCCCGCCGGGCAGATCGCCGGCTTCCACGAGGTTGCCGTTGGAGAGCAGGTGGGGATAGGTCTGGTCGGCCTCGATGCGGACAGTGAAGCGGGCCAGCACGTCCGGGCGATCGGGGAAATAGGTGATCTTGCGGAACCCTTCGGCCTCGCACTGGGTGCAGAAGCGCCCGGCCGAGACATAGAGCCCCTCCAGCGCCCTGTTGCCCGCGGGGTCGATCTCGACCTCGGTCTCCAGGCGGAACGCCGCCGGCGGCGCGGCGAGGGTGAGCAACTCCTCGTCGACCTCGTACTCGGCCGGCGCCAGGGCCAGTCCGTCGAGCGCGACCGAGATCAGCTTCAGCTGCTCGCCGTTGAGCCGCAGCGGGCGCTCGTGCTCGCCATTGCGCCGGATCTGGAGCCTGGCCCTCACCCGGGTGGCGCCGGGCGCCAGGTCGAAGTCGAGATGGACCTCGTCGACCAGGAAATCGGGCGCCTGGTAGTCGGCGAGACGGATGGGCTGGGGGATGTCGGTCCGCATGCGCGGCGGTTTAGTCGCCGCCCCGCGCTCGCGCCAGTGGGAAGGGCCCGCGTCAGGCCGCGGCGTGACCCGCCTCGTCGGCGCTCTCGGCCGGCGCCGGCACCTCGGCCAGGTAGCGCTCGATGGCCATGGCCTTGCGGGCCAACTCCGCCAGCGCCGGCGGCGCGTCGTCGGGGGACTCGGCGAAGAGCTCCAGCAGCTCGCGGACGATGGCGCGCAGGGCCGGCGCCTGGGCGATCAGGCGGGCCTGAACCTCGATCTTGCGCGGATCGCGATCGTATTCGGCGCCTGGGACCCGCCAGCCGCCCCAGTCGGAAACGTCGGTGACCACCACCGGGTAGGTGCCGGGGTAGGGGTGGAGGGCGCAGTCCTCGGGGGTCTGCCACTTGTTGCGCGCCCGCATCAGCCGCCACGGCGGCTCGTCCGAGGCCTCCTCGGTCCCGATCGGATCCTCGGGCCGCAGCTCGTGGGCCAGGAACGGACGCCCGAGGCCGACGTCGTAGGTGACGCGCACCGGCTCCTCGAAGCCCTTGGCCCAGACCGGCTCGATCTTCTCGATCACGGCCCAGGCGCCGACGCTGTCGACCCAGACCTTCTGGTTGCGTTGGAACGTGGCCTTGGCCATGTGCGCCGACCCCTCCGGGCATGGAAACAGGGGGGTATAAGAACCGTAAATCCTTGACGCTCGGTCAATCTTTCGTGCGCCGGAAAGCCGCGTATGGTGGTTCATCCGCGGCCGGGACGGGCGAAATGAACTTCGATTTCTCCGATGACCAGAAGTTCCTGAAGGGCGAGGCGCGCAAGTTCCTCGAAGGGCGCTGCCCCATCGCCAAGGTGCGGGCGGTGCTGGACGATGCGGCGCGTTTTCATGACGCAGACCTCTGGCGCGAAGTGGCGGCCCAGGGCTGGCTCGGGACCGCCATCCCGGAAGCGTTCGGCGGCCTCGGCCTCGGCCATCTGGAGTTGTGCGTGATCGCCGAGGAGCTCGGCCGCGCCCTGGCCCCGATCCCGTTCGCCTCCACCGTCTACTTCCTGGCCGAGGCGCTGCTGCTGGCCGGCTCGGAGGCGCAGAAGCAGGCTTGGCTGCCCAGGATCGCCGCCGGCGAGGCCATCGGCTGCTTCGCCAGCGTCGAGCGGCCCGGCGCGCTCACCGAGGCGCAGGTCCAGGCCCAGGTCACCGGCGGCAAGCTCACCGGGACCAAGCTGCCAGTCACCGACGGCGAGATCGCCGACGTCGCCGTGGTGCTGGCCAGGGAAGGCGGCCGCCCGGGCCTCTTCCTGGTCGACCTGAGCGGCGAGGGCGTGGCCCGCGAGACGCTGGAGACGCTGGACCCCACCCGCGGCGCGGCCAAGCTGACCTTCGCCGGCGCGCCGGCCGAGCGGCTGGGCGAGCCAGGCGAGGGCATGGCGCTGGCCGAGGCGCTGCTGGAGCGGGCGGCTGTGCTGCTGGCCTTCGAGCAGGTGGGCGGCGCCGACCGGGCGCTGGAGATGGCCAAGGACTACGCCATGCACCGCTACGCCTTCGGCCGCCCGATCGGCAGCTACCAGGCGATCAAGCACAAGCTCGCCGACATGTACGTCAAGAACGAGCTCGCGCGCTCCAACGCCTACTACGGCGCCTGGGC
>Ga0302326_10029980_pt1 | contig 10899 bp, 9 predicted proteins | sample Palsa_T0_3_FD_202264 | JGI IMG/M metagenome (GOLD analysis project Ga0302326, IMG submission 202264) | Peat permafrost microbial communities from Stordalen Mire near Abisko, Sweden - Palsa_T0_3 | ecosystem: Environmental > Terrestrial > Soil > Palsa > Peat permafrost | place: Sweden: Abisko...
CGATGACCGAACTCACCGCGGTGGGCGGCAGACGCCGCGGCCCGCGGGCCGGCTCGGGTTACCTGGCCGGGCTGCGTTCCCGGCTGGGAGCAAGCCCGCCCGGTCCGGACCGGGCGGCGCTCGGCGCCGCCCTCGAGGCGCTGGCCGCGGCCGGCGCCGAGCTCAGCTTCGGGGCCTGGCACGGCGACTGGACCGGCTGGAACATGGCCGCCACGGCCGGCGGCCTGCTGGTGTGGGACTGGGAGCGATTCGCCGCCAGCGTGCCGGCCGGCTTCGACTTGCTGCATTACCGGCTCCAGTCCGACGTGGTCCGGCGCCGGCGGCCGCCCGCCGAGGTCGCCGCCGCGTGCGTCCGAGACGCCGCCGGTTGGCTCGCGCCGTTCGGCGTGGCGGCCGGCGAGGCACCTGTGGTCGCCGTGTTGTACCTGGCTGAGCTGTCGGCTCGCTACCTGGCCGACCGGCAGGCCGAGGCGGGCGCCCGGCTCGGGCGGCCCGGCACCTGGCTGATCCCTGCGATCGAGGAAGCGATGAGAAAGCTATGACGCCACACAGCACGACCGCACCGGTCCCGCGGCTCAAGGTCGAGCCGCAGTCGGCACCGACCGCGGCCCGGCGGGCCGCGCATTCGATCTCGGTGGGCACCGGCCGCCTGACCCGCCGGGCCCGGATGCTGCCGGGGTTCTTGATCGTGGGGGCCCAGCGCGGCGGCACCACGTCGATGTACCGCACGATGGACCAGCATCCCGCGATCCTCAAGGCGGTGCTGCACAAGGGCGTGCACTACTTCGACACCGGTTACGACCACGGCCTGGGCTGGTACCAGGGTCATTTCCCACTGCTGGCCCGGGCCGCGCTGACCCGGCGGGCCACCGGTGACGTCCCGCTGACCTTCGAGTCGAGCCCGTATTACATGTTCCACCCGCTCGCGGCGGAGCGGATCAGCCGGGACCTGCCCGGGGTCAAGCTGCTCGTGCTGGTCCGCGACCCGGTCGAGCGGGCCTACTCCGCGCACGCCCACGAGCTGGCCCGGGGCTTTGAGACCGAGCCGTTCGAGCGGGCCCTGGAGCTGGAAGATCAGCGCCTGGCCGGGGAAGCCGACCGGATCGTCGCCGAGCCCGGATACCTCAGCTACAGTCATCAGCACCACGCCTACCTGACCCGGGGTATCTACGCTGACCAGCTGGAACGGCTCGACAAGCTGGTCGGCCGCGACCGGGTGCACGTGGTGGACAGCGGCCGGTTCTTCACCGACCCCGAGCCGGTCTACGACGGCGTGCTGGAATTCCTCGGCCTGCGCCGGCACGGCTACCCGGTATTCGAACGGCACAACGCCCGCCCCCGCGCACCCATGCCCGAGACCCTGCGGACCACCCTCAACCAGCACTTCGCCGCCGCCGACGAACGCCTCACCCGCTGGCTCGGCCAGCCCCCGAGCTGGCGCTGACCCCGCCTGGCGGTTCGCCGCCTGATGCCTGGGAGCGGCGGAAGGCAGCCTCCCGCGGGCCGTCCTTCCGCCGCGCCGCGGCGGAGGTGATGATCAGCCGCAGGGCGAACGGGAGGTCGTCGACCAGGTACCGGCGGAAGAGCCGGCGTGGCTCGCTGGCCAGGCGGTGAGCCCACTCCAGGCCGAGGCGCTGCATCCAGTGCGGCGCGCGGGGCAGCGCACCCGCCGCGAACGGGATCGCGGCGCCGCAGCCGATGAACCAGGCGGCCGGCAGGTCCGCGACGAGGGCGGCGATGAGGTGTTCCTGCTTGGGGAAACCCAGCCCCACGAACACGATATCGGGTCTGGCGTGCGCCAGCTCGGCGGCGATCGCCTGGATCTGGCCGGGCTGGCGGTCGAAGCCGAACGGCGGCGCGCAGGTGCCCGCGACCAGCAGGCTGGGGTACCGGCGGGCCAGTGCGGCGGCCGCCCGTGCGGGCACGCCGGGTTCCCCGCCGAGCAGGTAGACGGACTTGCCGGCGGCCGCGGCGGCCGCGCTGAGGGTGAAGATCAGGGAGGCGCCGGCCACCCGCTCGGGCAGCGGACTGCCGCCCAGCCGGGAGGCCCAGACCAGGGGCATCCCGTCCGCCACGACCAGCGAGGCACCGCTGACCAGGTCCCGCGCGGCCGGATCGCGCCTGAGCTGGCGGCAGATGTCGATGTTGGGCGTGACCACCCAGCCGCCCCGGCCCTCCGCCAGGTCCCCGACAATCCGCGCCACCACCTGCTGCTCGGGCAGGGCGTCGAAGTCCAGCCCCGCCACCCGGGCAGACCGGCCGGGGGTGCGGGGCGGCTGCCCGGCGCACGCCACCATCAGTGGGTCACGGCGGGATTGAAGTAGGGCTGCGCGGCGATGGCGCGGAAGGCGGACAGGGCCGCGGCGTCACCGGCCAGCGAATAGCTCCCCTGCGGTCCCTGCCCGGCCGGGTTGGCGTCGAAGTACAGCAGCGCCTTGATCTGCCGGTCGGCCACCACCACCTGCCGGGCCGCGCGCAGCCATTGCGCGCGCTGGCTGGCACCGTCGCTTTCCGGCACCCCGAACTCGCCGATCATCACCGGCTTGTCATAGTGCGACGCCCAGTCCAGGAAGGCCGTGACGGTGGAGGCGAAGGAAGCGGTGCTGCCGTAGGCTGGGTAGGCGTCCGCGCAGATCCAGTCGACCTCGTTGTTGCCGGGATAAAAGGCCGCCGCCTGGCCGTCACTGAATCCGTTCGCCGTCGGGCACCACACCCAGGCGGCATTGTGCACCCCGACCGAGGCGAATATCGCCCGGATGTGATCCCAGGCGGCCACGTACTCGGCCCCGGAATGCACCTGGGACCGCAGGTTCGGCCGGTCCATTTCCCACCGCCATTCCAGGAAAACCGGCTTGCCCAGCGCCTTGATCTGGCGGGCCCGGGTCCGGATCCAGCCGTCATCGGCGCCGGACACGATCTGCCTGGTATCCGTCCCGGCCCAGGAGATCAGCAGCATGCTGCCCTGGTCCAGGAAGGCCAGCGCGCTGGCCGTAGGAAACGGCGCCTGCCATTTCAGGTAGGTATGCACGATGGCGAGCTTGCGGCCCAGCTCGCCCTGCAGCTCCTGGACCGCGAGGATCTCGTTGGCCTGGGTGAACACGGCTGGACCGACGAATGCGCCGAAGTAGGCCCCGCTGGCCGGCGGGGCCGGGGCCAGCGCCGGGCCCACCGTGCCGGACACCCCCGGCGGCGCCGGGGACGTCCGGCCGCCCGGAACCGGCCCGGGCGAGGACGAGGAAGAGGAAGAGGAAGAGGGCGAGGAGGAGAACGGATCGGTCACCACGACGGCCACCACGACGGCCACCACCACGACCACTAGTCCCGCCACCAGTACCCGGACCCGGCCGGTCACGGCGTCAGATCCCGTGCCCGTGCGCGTGCAGGCGCCGCAGCACGACCTCGCCGGGCACGATGCCGACCGCGACCGCGAGCGCGAACGGCACCCGGCGCTCGTGCCAGTTGCTGCGCAGCGCCCGCCAGGCCCAGCGGCAGGCCTGGCCCCGCCGCCCCAGGCAGGCGTAGGCGAAGGCGAGCTGCGCGTAGATCCGGGCCGCGCCGGGCGGTGAGCCGACCAGCTCAGGATGGTGCGCCAGCATCCACCGTAGCGAATCGGCCTTGGCCTGCCACTGCTGCGCGTAATGCGAGGACGCGCCCCACACCACCCGGACCAGCGGCTGGTCCACGTTGACCAGCGGATGCCGCCGCGCGGCCCGCAGCGCCAGGTCCCAGTCCTCGTTCTGGCTGTCCGGGATGGTCTCGTCGACCAGCCCGATACCGCCGGCCAGCGCGCCCGCATCCACCAGGTAGGTGGACGAGTGCACCATCACCATCCGGGACCGGACCAGGTCCGCGTGCGTGATCTCGTCGCGGCCCGCCAGCCGCGGGTGCCCGGCCCCGTCGAACTCGACCATGATGCCGCAGGTCGCGAACTCCGCGCCTGGCCGGGCCTGGAGCGCCTCGACCTGGACCCTAAGCTTGCGGGGCAGCCACTCGTCATCGTCGTCACAGAAGGCGACGAGATCAGTGTCCAGCAGGCCGATGCCGGTGTTGCGGGCGCCGGCCAGCCCGGGCGTCCTGGCGTTGGCGGCTACCCGCACGCGGTCGCCGTCGGCCAGCCGCGGGTCAGGCTCGGCCCGGTCGTAGACGACCACGGCGCTGATCTGACCCGGGTAATCCTGGGCCAGCACGGCCGCCAGGGCGGTGCGCAGCGGACCTGGCCGGTCGTGCGTTGGCAGGACCACGCCCACGGACGGCCAGCCGGTCACGGCTTGCCTCCCATGTACCCGTAGCCAGCCAGCAGCGGCAAGGTGAGAGCGGTCACGGCCCGCTGCTGCACCTTGGGCATGCTGGTGCGCCATCGCTCGTCCCGGCGGATCGGAACCTGACCGGTAGCGAAGCGCATGGGATTGCCCGAGACGCTGTGACCGCCGCCCAGGTACGCCCAGCAGGACGTCCCGTCAGCCTTCAGGAACGGGTAGCTGGCCTGTGCGGGCAACCCAGCGAAGCCGGTCACCCGGCGCAGGATCAGTTCCGGCTCGGCGATGAAATCCTCGTACTTCAGCCGCATGGTGGGACAGCCGCGCCGGGCGAGCAGGTGGAAGGCCGCGTTCTGCGCGTTCCACTGTCCCGCCGCCATGGCCGGCGAATACCTGGTCATGTAGCTCTGGCGGTCCGTGTCGGGGCGGAGCACCTGCCTACTCCAGGAGTAGGCGACCGCGCGGCTGTCCCTTACCAGGTGCAGGACCCGGAGGTCAACGTCAGCCTGCCAGCGCAGGCAATGAGCCAGCGACGGGTGCTTGCTCGAGTCCACCACGAGCTCACAGCCGCTCACCTGGGTAATCGCAGCGTACATACGCGTGTAGTAGGAGATGTATTCGGTCAGGACCTGGCGCATTTTCGGGCGGAGGTCCCGCCTCGCGAGGGCGGGGATGAATCGGTTCCGGTCCACCCGAAACCGGAGGGCGGCGACACGGCTTACCTCCACCTGGTCCCAGCCGCCGAACGCCGCCGCCCCCACTTGCCGCCAGAACAGGCACTGGCGGAACGGCTCGCCGCAGCCGCAGCGCTCGCCCTCCGTGATGCCCCGCTCCCACAGGTGGACGAGCTCACCCACCGGGCAGACACCCGGCAACTGCCCGATCAGCCGCTCGATCAGCGTGCTGCCGCTGCGGCCGAGGCCGCCGACGTACAGCACGCGTACCCGTCCACCTGGCATCGCTGCCTCCCTTAGCTGTACGGCAGGAAGCAGATGCCCGCGTACCCGTAGACGCCCGCGCACGTGCTGGAACCGTCGAAGTTGTCGCTGGCGATCCACAGGCCCGCGCTGGTAACCAGCATGTCGTCGGCGCCAAGACCGCGGGCCCGGGTCGGGTTGAAGCTAATGGCGCCGGTAGCCGGGTTAAGGCCCACCATTCCGGGCGCTGAAACCGCTCCCGGGCCGGCCGCATCACAGTCATCGGGGTTGTCGGCCCAGCGCTCGTGGCCGCCGAAGTACGCCGTGGAGGTGTCGGCCGCAGTGGAGTACAGCGAGTCGCAGCCGGTGTAGTTAACCCACAGGTGGGCCACGGCGGCCTGTGTTGACGGGAACGCCGCGGCCGCGTCACACAGGCCGGTCCGCGGGGTCGCCCCGACGGGCATGCCGTTGGGGTGGTAGCCGGTGGTGGCAACATAGATCTCGGAGTCGGCCGGCGACCAGGCCGCCGCCTGCACGTAGAACGGCTCGACGGTCGCGCAGTTTCCGTTGAACTCACCGGAAGTCCACGGCGTCACGGTCGCCTTGGTGCCGGACAGGTTCAGCATGAAGATCTGCTGCCGCGGCAGGCCGCCGACCGAGGTGAAATCGCCTTCTACCAGGTCCAGCGTCCCGCCGTTACTCAACTGCTGGTTGTAAACCCTGGTCGGGTTTGAGGACACGCCAGGGAACTGATAATTCCCCGAGATCGCCAGGTTCAGGAAGCCGTCATCCTTGCCGGTTGTGGTGTTCAGGCTGGTGAAGTACGGGTTCGCCGAGCTGCCGTTGATCGAGGTGAAGTACCCGCCGGTCAATAGATGGGTACCGTAAGTGAGCAGGGTTTCCACCTGGCCGGCCGCGCTGTGCGCGAAGGCGGTGTCTACCGCGCCGGTGGTGGTCGACACCTCGGCGATGTTCTTCACCGCCGTCCCGTTCACCGAGGTGAACAGCCCGCCCAGGTAAGCCTGCGAGCAGTCCGGGCTGAACGCGATGGAATTAACGATTCCGTTGACGTTCGGATTCCACGACGTCACCTTGAACGGCGAGGCCGCGGAGAAGCTGAAAGCGTTGTTCCGGGCGTAGGTGGTCGAATACCGCTGGATTTCGGTGAACGTGCCCACCGCGTACATGGTGCCGCCGCACTGGGCGAGCTGACGGACCTGCTCCGTGGCCCCCGTGGTCGCCAACTGCGGCGTGCCCACCGCCGGAGTTGACGACACGGGCCCGGTGGCCGCCTGGGCTGGAAGCGCCGACCATGCCGTGACCAGTGCGGCGGCCGAGACCAATCCGATCCGGGCCATGCGGCCCAGCCGAATGTGTCTCATCATGTGTCTCCCCAGCGCAGCGCTGCGATGCGATGCGCCCAGTTAATTGGTAGCTGTCTGCTGTTGCGTTTACCGAACTGCCCTAGTTACTAGTGATTCTCGTGTCGTTCGGCCTGCTGGCTACGACACCTTTCTTGTCCCGCTCAACTTCCCGGAACATTGCTTGAGGCGACGCGGGTCAGTAGGCCCCCCGACCCTTGGCCACAGCGGCACAGGTCTTCCACAAGATCTGAAGATCGAGAGCGAGCGACCAGTTCTCCACGTACCGCAGGTCGAGCCGCACGGCGTCCTCCCGGCTCAAATCCGATCGACCGTTGATCTGCCAGAGCCCGGTCAGGCCAGGCTTGACGACCAGCCGGCGGTACACGTCATCGCTGTATCGCGAGGCCTCCACGGGCAGCGGCGGCCTGGGCCCGACCAGAGACATCTCGCCAAGAACCACGTTGAAAAGCTGCGGAAGCTCGTCCAGCGACCAGCGGCGCAGCCAGCTGCCGACCGTCGTGATCCGCGGATCCTTGCGCACCTTGAACAGCAGCCCGTCACCCTCGTCCAGCGCGAGGAGCGCCTCCCGGCGCAGTTCTGCGTCGGGCACCATAGTGCGAAACTTGAGCACCGTGAATGGCTGCCCGTCCTTGCCTACCCGGGTCTGGGTAAAGAGCACCGGACCACGGTCGTCGAACACGATGGCGAGGGCGATGAAGGCTAGCAGCGGACTGAAGGCGCATAGTGCGGCGGTCGCGATGACCTTGTCGAAGAAGCTCTTGATCACGCGCTTAACCCCCGTCAGGTCAGCGTGATCTACGTGCAGCAGCGGCAGTCCGGCCACAGGTCTGATGGTGGTCCGCGGTCCCGCCACGTCCATCAGGGCCGGCGCCACGCACAGGTCGGTGCGGTCCTTCTCCAGCTCCCAGGCCAGTCTGCGCAAGGTGAGGCCGTCCATCTCGGGACACGCGAGCACGGCCACCATGTCCGAGCCGGTACTGCTCGCTACCCGGGCGGCATCGGCGAAGCCGCCGGTAACCGGAACGCCCTCTATCTCGGTCAGGCTGGTGTAGTCGGCCACACACGCGTTCACCACTTCCAGTCCGTGGAAGCGGTCGCGACGTAGCTGCACGATCAGGTCGGCCACCGCATTGGCGTGACCGACGGCCGTTACCCGGCGCATGTAACGTCCATGCTCGCGCTGACGGTGCAACTGCTTGCGCATCGCATACCTGGCGGCCATATTGACGGCGGCCAAGCCCGGAAGGGCGATGAGGACGTAGCCGCGGGCGAAGTCCAGTTTCCAGCCGTAGGACACGATCGCGATCGCGGCCATGAGGCTGATGCCGGAGTTGATGATCCGCCGGAACTCTTCTGAGCCCAGGCCGATGAAGCGCGGATCGTAGCCCCCGAACATCGCGACCCAGGAAACCCACAGCACCGGAAGGCCCGCTGTCGCGGCGACGTAAAGAATCGGCTGGGTCGGACCGGGAAAACGACCAACCAGCGCGGCCATGCCCGTCAGCAGCCCGCAAATCGCATCCGTCACGACCATCTGTCGCTGATAGCGCGTGATCCAGCTGAGCGAACGGCATCGGGCCAACGCCGACCGCCAGAGGACTCGCTCCGGGTGCTCCGATACCGCCATCCAGTCTCCCTCCCCTCCCTGGAAAGGTGCTCCAGGGACCCCAAGAGATAACGCAATTAATACCGCATATTCACCCAGCATGCACCTATTCCTAACTTTGTTAACCAAATATTATCAAAAGGATACGAAGAGTTATTTAGGGCTGGCGCACTGGCGGACATCGCGCCGTCCCATCAGCGTCCATAATATCCTCATAATGGGTAGGAATAATGGACAATAAGCGAGCCGGGCCGCCAACAGATCACCGGGTCGGCCCCGGGTCGGCCCGGCGCAGCGGAAGAGCGTCCCGTTTGGCAGACCGACTGCCACTGCCAACCACCGAGGCTGGCCCGCGAGGTGCACCGCAGCTCGTTCGAACCTCAGCCAATCAATGTCGACGCGGCGCCGATCGTAACCGGGCGGGATGAGCTCGGCCGCTCGCGACGGCCAGCACGACTTCCGACAGAAGCGCTGCCAGCCGGTCGTCGTAGTAGAGGCTGGGTCACCGGAAGCCCCGCCGTCGCGGCGACGTAACGAATCGGCTGGGTCGGGCCGGAGGTCACTGTCGTTCGCGGGAGGAGCGGCGCGATTCTCCGGTCAGTCGCACGCCGTTGCGCTGTTCGGGAAATGCGGCTGCTTACCCCCTTTTGGCGTTGCCTAATTTCTGCTTAATAGATCGGAATAATGGATTATCGGACGCCAATCCTCGTGTGTTCAGCTCACCGCACCCTGGGACGGGGATGGGAACGTAGGCCACCGTCGCTCGCGTGACGCGGGCCGGCCAGGTGCACCACGGCTCGTTCGGCAGAATCGATGTTTCCCGAACGGCGCGGCGTGGCACAGCCTGGCCAGGCGGGCCGCCGCCAGGGCTAGGCCATGCGGCGCGAGCGGCGCTGGGGACGAGGCCGCGGCCTTGCCATAGTCGTACATGTGTTTGATACTGAGATTATGATTTCATCAGCTATCGGATATAAAGACGATCATGAAGTGGCCGCCGACGCGGTCGGCCTCCGCAGCTGGAGCGGCCGTCATGAGCGATGATCCTGCGTCTGACCGTGACCAGCTCACGGTGGCCCGCCTGACTGGCGCGGCCCAGCGGCACGCGCCCTGGCGGGAGCCCACCCAGCAGGAGACGGCCGCCGCGGTGGAGGAGCTACGGGAGATAGCCGGCCCGCGCGCGGACCTGCTGGCCGAGGTAGCAGGCCTGCTCATCGGTTTCTACCAGGGCACCGTCGAGCAGGCCAGGGCCGGGGCCGCCGCTCGCTACTGCCGGGCGGCCGGCGCCGACCCGGACCTGATCCCGCGGTGGATCGGCGAAGGGGAGCGCCGGGCCGCGTACGCGCGGCAGGACGCCTGCGTCGGTTAATCGGTCAGCGCTTACCAGGTCCGGTCATCCTGGGCCCGGCGCACGATACGGGCCAGCCGCGCGGGCAGCTCCCGGGTCCACTCATCGAGGCGGTCGCGGGAGGCGGCGAAGACGGCCTCGAACTTCAGCCAGTCCACCTCGACCCGGCGCCGGTCATAGCCGGGCGGGGCGGGCCCGGGCGCTTGCGATGACCAGGGCACGACGTCCGACAGCAGCGCCGGGAAACGGTCGTCGTAGTCGGGGTTGGGTTCGGTGGCGAGCAGGACGACCCCGGTCAGGTCATCCAGTGCCCGGACAGCGAAAAGGTCGTCCAGCGGCCATGCCGCCAGCACCCGGCGGCCGCTGGCGAAGACCACCCGCTGCGGCGACACCCACGCCTGATGAGCGGGGTCGCGCGCCCGGCCGTGGCCAAGCAGCACGTCCGGATCGGCCAGATCGCGCTGATCGATCTCGTCCCGGCCGACCCCTCGGATCACCGCCACCCAGCGTTCTCCGGCCGCCCGGCCGGGTGCCAGCAGCCCGCCGGGTCCGCCCTGTCCGCCGGAAGTGCGGTAGTTCGCGGCCCACCGCCCGAGTTGTTCGGCTTCGGCCGCCGGATCGAGTTTGCTGACGATTTGCAGGCCCATGACCGAACTGTAACCACCAGGACCGGATCAGTTAAGGGTGTCAGTCTTACATGCTGATAACTCTCAGGGAGCGGCCCGTGCTGAGACGTGCTCGTTGAGGGCCTGCGCGCTGGCCCGGACCACGGCTGGATCGAACCCGGCCGCGAGGGCGGCTAGTGCCGCGTCGAGGTAGAAGGTCAGGTCGGCGTCGGCCCGGGCGGACCAGCGGTCGTAGGCGGCGCGGCACGCCGCCAGGGTGGCGCGGCCGACCGCCAGCGGGTAGAGCGAATCGGCGGGCTGACCGACGCGGGTCGCGGCGAAATCGCTGATGGCCCGCTCCCACGCGTCGTAGTGCACCGCGGTGCTTGACTGCAGGGCGGGCACGCAGCTGATCAGGTTCATCCGTATCCGCAGTTCCGGGACGTCCCGCGGCCCGTAGTGGTTGGCCGTGACCACGGCGCGGCGGATGGCGTCCATCATCGGCACCGTGGCCGGCACCTCGGCCAGCGCCGCGCGGATGGTGTCCACCTCGCTGTCGAACTCGCTCCACAGCACGCCGGCCTTGGAGCTGAAGTAGCGGAAGAACGTCCGCTTGCTGACCCCGGCCTCGGCGGCGATCTGCTCGATGGTGGTGCTGTCGAAGCCCTGGTCGGTGAACAGGCGCAACGCGATGAGCTCGAGCTCGCGGCGGCTGGTGCCAGGAGGCCGTCCGCGCCGGGAGCCGGCCACGTCCACCGCCTTGCCGGTCAACTCTGCCTGCCGGT
>Ga0302326_10029981_pt1 | contig 10899 bp, 14 predicted proteins | sample Palsa_T0_3_FD_202264 | JGI IMG/M metagenome (GOLD analysis project Ga0302326, IMG submission 202264) | Peat permafrost microbial communities from Stordalen Mire near Abisko, Sweden - Palsa_T0_3 | ecosystem: Environmental > Terrestrial > Soil > Palsa > Peat permafrost | place: Sweden: Abisko...
CGGCTATCACTTCGTCCGGTAGTTCCTTGTCGACCTGTCCATGACTCTCTGTCATTTTCTTCGTCCTACGTCAAGTATACTATCGCCAATAATGGGGCGATAGTATACTTGACGTACCGGACGAATTGGATTAGAGTTTTGGCATAGTCACTTAGGACCGTGTCATGACGCTCAATCTCAAAGCCAAGATTTATAACGACGAAACCGCCGCCCGTAAGCATCTGGAGCGCATCCAGTGGCCCGAAGGCCCGATCTGCCCCCATTGCGGCGTCATAAACGAAGCCACGCTCCTTGAAGGCAAAAGCACCCGTGCGGGCCTCTACAAGTGCCGCCCCTGCCAGAAGCCCTTTAGCGTGACAGTGGGGACTGTTTTCGAGCGCAGCAAAATCCCTCTGACCAAGTGGCTTCTGGCGACGGAATTGCTCACGGCCTCCAAGAAAGGCATTTCGAGCCACCAGATCGCACGCATGTTGGACGTGACCTACAAGACGGCTTGGTTCATGACCCACCGTATTCGCGAGGCCATGACGCCGGTAGCCGGTCAGGAACCGCCTCTTGGCGGCGACGGCTTCGTGGTTGAAGCGGACGAAACGGAACTCGCACCTTCCCGCAAAACCCGTCCCCGCCCGCGCGCCAAGAACATGAAGTTCGTGACGCTGGTAGAGCGCGACGGTCGCGTCCGCTCGCGTAAACTGACCGGAGCTAAGGGGCCGATCACAACCGAGGTTCGCCGTGCCCTTCGTGACAATGTTGACGAAGCCTCGACGCTCCACACAGATGGCGCGCAAATGTACGAATTCACCCTTGCGGTCGCGAAGCATGAAGCCGTGAACCATAGCGAGGAATTCGTCCGTTACAAGGACGATGGCGAAAAGGTCCACATCAACACGGCGGAAGGATTTTTCAGCATCTTCAAGCGCGGCTTGGTCGGCACGTATCAGCACATGAGCGAGCAGCACTTGCAGCGTTATCTCGCGGAATTCGACTTCCGTATGAGCAACCGCGCGAAACTCGGCATTGACGACAACATGCGCGCCGAAATCGCGCTTCAAGGCATCGCTGGAAAGCGCCTTACGTATCGGAGAACTGTCGAAGCATAAGACGCCCCGCCAAATGGCGGCGGCGTTCATCCGCTGGCGCAAGGCCCAAGGCTTCCCAGTTGAAAACCGGAAGCGTCCGCCGTGGCGGAAGTGGTACCGCCCCAAAGCGAAATCCTCCTGACTCCGTTGCCAGAGTCAGGAGGATTTGCTATCAGGCGGTGCGCGATCTTCTCGCGCGTTCGATACGCACAAAGCACCTGTCCTTTCTCCCGGCCACACACCGGACAAGGTTTCAAACGCCGCCTTCGCAGGGCGGCGTTCGTGTTTGTGCCATTCGGGAATTTCGCGGTCTAATTCGGCGGTTAATTCGCTGCCATTTCGCGGTCGATTTCGGCAAGCATTGATATTACTAGGAAATTTCCCCTGTGTTTCGCGGAAATAGGCCTCAATTTCGCGGATCAGCCGTTATCGGTTTTCGTTTTCGGTCCCCGTTTTCGGCTCCCCAACAGTGTCCGGATTCGGTCACGCGCCACGGATTTATCATGAAACATGCCCTTCGCGGATCGAACGGCATGCGCCTCCGTCTGTTCAGCTACCTGGTAGGCGGATTGGTACGCGGAATACCAAGCTTGAAGGGCGGGGTCGGAAACGCGAGGTCCCGGTTGCTCAAGTTCGGGCTTGGGGTCGTCAGCCGCCGCCAATGCTGCCGGCTCCGCAAGTTTTGGTACTGCGGATTCTGGATGATTCTTGTCTGAGTTTTTAGGCAGCAGCGCGGAGACGCCGTCTGGATCGAATCTGATACCGTAGTACCTGATGATATCGCCGTTATGTCGAAAGAACATTCTTGCGTCGCCGGTTTCCCAAAAGCGGTTTGCGCCAGTGGGTCCCGAAAGTGACCCCCAATGCGTGTTTGGAACAAAAACGGGCGATGTAGGCGTGCCGCCATGCTGACCATGGGCGGAGGAACGCGCGTGTGCGTTTATCAATCCACCCATTAGCCGTTCAAGAAGCGCGGCCTCTACCACTCTATGGCCGCTATACCAAGGCGACAGCAGTTCAACCGCTTCGCGCGGAGTTAGCCATGTCGCAAGACTTTCGTCTGTGATCGGTAACCGAACCATCCCCACTCCGGCAGGGCTCCGCGATGTATGCGGGGGAAACGCGCCGGAGTGCCGCGCTTATCGGATGGCCGTCCTATCCCTCGCAATTGCGGAGACTAGCGCGACTGAGCTCGATCTCAAGGGGCGTAGAAGGCTAGCCGGAAGGTTTCTTGATCTTGGCCCGACTCACCCGACTCGCCTTAGCCTTGCGTGTCTTGAGCGGCGCGTGAGGCGTCGGGGGTGTGCTCAGCAGACGCTTCAAAACTTCATCGCGAGTCGGATTGGATTTTGTCATGGCTGTGCCGCACGGTTTTGAGATTCGGATCGGGTATATGGCCCCAAAGCTACCATACCCCGTCCGTTTACATCTACCCGGCATCAAGGCGGCGCAGACAATGCCGTCAGAACCAAGGTTATGTGGACCGGAATTAGATGTCGTCATCCCGCCGGGAGATGAGCGACACACACTGCTCGGGGCCTTCATGGATGCGTGGGGGCGGCTCGAAGCCACGCTAAATATGGCTTTAGCCGAACTCTTGGAGTCGGACACACGAACGGCGCGAATTACGGCAAGCTCGCTTGGGATCAAACAAATCATTGATCTTCTAAATGCCTTGGCTGCCAACAAACTTGAAGAATCGTCGACAAGATCGCTGGTTAATTTGAACGAACGCCTTTCTAGGCTGAATTCTAAACGCAATGCTTTGGTGCACGGCCGCTGGGAATTGGAAGCCAATGTCGTTGTACGGCGCGGACATGCCGTCTTACAGACGCAATTTCTGCGTCAGATAATACCGACTGATCCTAAGATCGCAGATTTGATTGCCAACCCAAGGAATCAAAAAGAGCGGGTCAAATATTGTTTCACGTTGAAGCGCATCGCAGGGACTACCCGTGATGTAGAGGCGCTTTCGACCGCCATAGATCAATTCATTCACGCGGGAATGAGATTTTCGCTTGACTGGATAAAACAGCGGCCAAAATTTCTTTCAGAATCTGCTCGATCGAGGGCTCTGTGGTCCACATATCAGATCGTCCCAATCCGAGCCACTCACGCAACGTATAGCTTCCTGCCTTTAGCATCGCAGGGGTGACGGTAATTTCTGGCTTTTGGCCCAATTCGGCACCCATGGCGCAGTCCTAGCGGGGGGGGTCCCATGGGAAATATTGGCGATTGATACTTCGGGACCCACCCCGAAATTGACGGCCTGTCACGCATGGGCGGGAATGCCCGAAACGATTCAGTACGTCAAGTATACTATCGCCAATAATGGGGCGATTATATACTTGACTTAGCACGCCGCTACCGCTAGATTTCTGGTCATAGGAGACGAACCAATGACCTGCGATCTGACAAACCCGATTTTCACGAACGAAGCCGCCGCCGTTGCACACATGGAAGCCGACCGTTGGCCGAATGGCCCGGTTTGCCCTCTCTGTGGCGATGAGAACGTGACCAAGATGGGCGGACAAACGCAGGCTGGAATGTTCCTTTGCAACGCTTGCCGGGGCAAGTTCACGATCCGCACGGGCACTGTTTTCGAGCGGTCGCATATCCCCCTGCACAAATGGCTTCTGGCGACGCATTTGATGGCCTCGTCCAAGAAAGGCATCAGCGCCCACCAGCTCCACCGGATGCTCGGGATCACGTACAAGTCGGCATGGTTCATGGCTCACCGCATACGCGAGGCGATGGCCCCTGCCAAGGATGCGGCCCCTATCGGCGGCGCTGGCAAGGTTGTGGAAGCCGATGAGACGTTCATCCAAAAGAAGTCCGGCAAGCGGAAAGCTCGCGGCGCGGGCGGCTATGCCCACAAGATTGCGATTTTCAGCCTGACAGAACGCGGCGGCGCGATCCGCTCCGGCATGATCGACGGCGCAAACACTCTGGAAGTCCGCCGCGCAATCCGCGCCCACGCGACCCTGAAAGCACCCTGCACACCGATGGCGCGCAATTCTACAAGCACATGGGCCTCACGGCGGACCATGAGAGCGTCGACCACTCCAAGGGCTACGTCCGTAAGGGCAAGAAAGGTCCCGTCCATACGAACACGTTAGAAGGCTATTTCAGCGTGTTTAAGCGTGGCCTTGTCGGCACGTACCAACACATTGGCGAGCAACACGTCGACCGTTATCTGGCCGAATTTGATTTCAGGCAAAACAACCGCGCCAAGCTAGGCGTGACCGATGACATGCGCGCCGCTCGCATCCTAAAGGGCGCGGAAGGCAAGCGGCTCACATATCGACAGAGTGCTGGTTAAGCCGAAAACGCCTAGGCAAATGGCGATTGACTTCATCCGCTGGCGGAAGGCCAATGGCAACGCGGTTGCGCCCTTCAAGCGGCCGTTTTGGGGCAGACACGCTTGGCGGAAGCCTAAGCCTTAGCCCGACTCACCCGACTCGTTTTAGGCTTCACGCGCCGTTTTTTCTTGAGCGGCGCGTGGGGTTTATGCGGGGTCGAAAGCATCCGTTTCAGAGCGGCCTCGCGGCGGCGCACAGTCTCGGTCACGTCGTATGAATCGTCATTCTGCTTCGCCATTGAGAGGTGCCTATGACTGAGAAACAAAAAGCCAACGACTTTGAATGGGTCCCAGGCTATGCCGAGTGCGTCGGCCACGCAGCAAATAGCTGGGCGCACGTTGAATATTACATCAATTCGAGCATATGGCGACTGGCTGGGGTTTCGCCAGCGCCCGGGGCGTGCATGACCGCGCAAATCGTTTCACTGTTTGGTCGCCTCAGTGCGCTGCTTGCGCTGCTCAAACTCCGACGAGCAGACCAGAAACTAATCGATATGGTGAACAAGTTTGCGGAATCTTCACGCGGCCCGAACGAGCTAAGAAATCGGATTGTTCACGATATATGGCTGATCGATAATATGAACGCTGCCCATATGGGCCAGCTCAAAATTACGGCCGCGAAGAAGCTGGAATTCAGCGTTCAAACTGTTCCTTTGGCGGAGCTAAAGGCCGACTTGGGGAAAATAGCAGTCTGCCGTGAACAGGCGAGCGCGATAGCAGCCGCTATCGAGGCCGCGATGCCCACATTGCCGAAAATATCTCTGCAAGAACTGGCTCCAGTAGTTGAGACCCACTAGGCCCCACAAAATCGAGCCACCGCCTAGAAACGGCTTCACGTCCCGCCGCGATCATCTCCGGCGTGATTTCGATTTCGGCCTCAGGCCGTTCCTTCGCGCACATGGCGCACCTTCACTGGAACCGGTCCCGTCATGGGAAATAACTGGCGACCACATTTCGGGACCGGTCCCGGTGGTCTTTAGCTTCGGTCGGCCTGTCGGGCGAATCATAGCCCTTGGGCCTAGCTAACTAAAGTATATAATCGCCAATAATGGGGCGATAGTATACTTGACGTAGGAAACGCTTTGGCCTGGGTTTGGCGTTTATCGGGAGATACGCCAATGCCTAGAGCCCTTCCGAAACGCTTCACAGACGAAGTTGCGGCCCGCAAGCACCTTGAAAGCCCTTTTGTGGCCCAAAGGTCCGTCTTGCCCGCACTGTGGCGTCGTAAACGAAGCGACGGCCCTCAAGGGCAAGTCGACCCCTCCCCGCCCGCGTACCAAGAACACGAAATTCGTGACCTTGATAGAGCGTGGCGGTCGCGTCCGTTCCCGCAAGCTGACTTACGCAAAGGGACCGATCGCCAGCGAAGTCCGCAAGGCACTTCGCGACAATGTGGACGTAGCCTCGACCCTCCACACGGACGGCGCGCGGATGCACGAATTCACCCTCGCGGTCGCAAAGCATGAAGCCATGAACCACCGTGAGGAACGCGCCGGAGTTGCTGCGCTTATCGGATGGCCGTCCTATCCCTCGCAACTCGGACAATTGGCGGGCGCGGCCGGGAAGGCACGCGATGGTCTAACCTGTGGTTTTTTGCGCTTGCGGCTGGCTGACTAACCCGACTCGGCTTCTTCTTGGCCTTCCTCTTTTTGCGTTTTTTTTGGACTCTCATTTTGTCGTGCGGCTTCGGCGGGGTTTTGAGCATCCGCAACAGCACTTCGTCTTCGCGTGACAATGTCTTAGCTAACAGGAATTCTCCATGGACCGCAAAACGATACGTAAAGCAGACAGCCGATTTCGGCTGGCTAGAAGGTCCATAAATAACCTGATGCGAGCCGAGAAGTTTGAGGACTTCGAAGACTCTTGGTATCAGTTCATTTGCGCAGCCAAGAGCGTCCACACCGTCTTAGAACTTGGTTCAAAAGGCAACCCGAAGTCGAGGCAATGGATGGACGGGAAAAACACTTTCCGCAACAACGATCCGCTGCTTCAGTACATCTATCAATCCAGAAATGACAACGAGCACGGCCTCGATACTGGGCTTGATGCAAGTCCTGGTCCGTTGGCCATTGGAGCTGCAGGACCAGGTTACAGCAGAGCGATGAACATAAGCGGCACTGTTGGACCGGGCGGCGGCCTTAGAGTTACGTCGCTAGACGGCAAACCTGTCCGCATCGAACAAAAAGCCGGGCAGATACTCTTGAAAGAAGTAAGGGGCGGGATAGAAAAAAGATCTATCCTCCGCCGTCTTCCCATCTCGGCAGTCCTCTTTCCGACACTTGCCCGATAGCAATCGCAAAATTGACGGTCGATTATTTGGGCTCGATGATCGAAGAGGCGCGCGGGCTCAAATCGGATTCGTGATTGCGTTTGTTTTCACGCGATTTGTCCGCAAGTGGGGCATTGGGACGTCCATTCTTGCTGGCATAGCTCTGGGTTTAGGATTGGCCATGATTGCTTATGCGCTGCTATTTTGTGTTCTGATTGCCGGACAAACGACCGATAGGCCACACTAGGCGCGCACGTCGTCGAACGATTGCTGACCCGCCGCGCCGAAAGGGGTCTCGACAAGATCGCGCACAGGCAAGCTGAACTAGCCTTCGAACCGGTCGGAATCTATACTCGGCAGGTGGACTCTGGGGCTGATCATGAAGAAGATTTTTGCGGCTCTCATGCTGATCGCGCTCTCAACCCTCCCAGCTCGCGCGCAGACCGGCATGGACGTCTACAACAAATGCGGCAACGCGTTCACCGGCGGATTTCTGCATCGCGGTGCATGCCACGGCTATATTGCCGGCATCGCGAGTGGACTCGTTGTTGCGGGTCGCATTTGCCTTCCATCCGGCGTGAGTGAGAGCCAGCTCTTTCTCGTTGCACAAAGCTGGATGCGTGCACATCCCGCCAATCTGAACCGTCCGGCCGCCGTGACGATTTCGACCGCGTTCATCACGTCGTTCCCTTGCCCTTAGCGGGCGCAAATGTTGGCGCCACGACTGGCGAAAATAAGCCTCCTTGCAAGCCGCGTTCTCGCCGATTTTTCTTGAACAGCGTGCCGCACGCACACGCACGATTGCTCCCAAACGATATGCGCGAAAAGCAAAAGGCCGCCGATCGGCGCGGCGGCACCTGCTCCCGGATTCCAATTGCGTTATGGCGTCGGTGTCGCCAGCGTCGCTGTGCCTGTCACGGCACAATTGGCTTTGGAACTGTCCAGACCGCCGAACACCATCGAAGTGACGATACCGGTCGTGGGCGAATATGCGGCGTGGAAATTGTTGCCGTCGAGCTTGAACGTTTTCGCCGACGTCGAATACGCGAATTTCTGGTTGAATACCCCGTCGGTCAGGGCTTGGCCGCCCTTCTCCTGAATGATCAAAAGGTCGCCGGCATCCTGAAAGCCGGCGAACGTAACTTTGCGAGTCGTCGAATCGAACACGGCCGTTCCCGTCGTGTCCGAGATTTTGCCGTCATCGACGGTGTTGAGCATATTGATGTCGCCCGTGCTCGGATCCGTGTTCCAGGAGAAGGTCGCCTGGCAGGTTTCGACGTAGGTGAACAGATAGGTGCCTTGCAGGGTTTGGGCGAGCGCGACCTGACTCAACAACATGGTCGACGCGGCAAGCATGCCGATTTTGAGCTTCATGTAAAAATCCCCATTAGCTGAAATGGGCTCGAATCTCGCATATCGTGGGCACGGGAAACAGTGCCTGAGGCCGGCGCGATGCCCGCATTTGGCCGCTGAAGGGATTGATTCTTATTGACAATTCCCCTTCTTGGTTAAGTTCGACCGGCGAGACCGAATTCCCGGACGCTTCGACAATGAACGCAGGATGAACGCCCGAGCGGGGTTTGGTTCATTCGCACTGAATCATGATCGTATGCGTTAATGAAGCGCGACCGGATATTCGGACGCGCAAAACCTGAAGGAACGGAAAGATGAATAGGTTAGCCAAACTTGCACTTGGGGCAGTGATGGCTGGGGGAATCGCTGTATCGGCGGTGCCTCCCGCACAAGCCGGCGTCAGCATCGGAATCGGCGTTGGCATTCCGGGCGGCTATTACGGCGGACATCCCGGCCGCTGGTGCTACTACCATCCGGGCGCCTGCGGCGGATATGCCGGCCCGTATATCGACGGCGGCTATTGGGCCGGCCGCGGTTATTGGCATGGTGGCCGCTGGTGGGGCGGCCGTGAGCGGTGGCACGGCGGCTGGCGCTATCGTTGAACCGTCCAGTCACTCTCTACAAAGCGCGCGCCATCGCAAGGTGGCGCGCGTTTTCATGTGGCGAACTCCCCTGTCGCCGCAGCGCTTGGGCGCATTGGGACTCGCGCGTATGATTTCGGGCAGTCGACCGCGCGAAAGGCCGTCATGAAATTCCTGCCGAAACTATGCGCCTGTTTCGCGATGATCGCGGCCGTGGGACACGCGGGTGGAGCGACCGGCCAGGGTTTGCCGGCACCCGCAGCATTCTGCATCGACCATCCCTCGGCCTGCGGTCATTGTCCCAACTGCGCGAAGAACCAGATCGACATCACCATCCAGAACGCAGCCGGCGAAAGAACCTGTGCCGCCAATGGCGGCACCGTCGTCATGAATGCCAGCGGCAACAAAGTCTGCGGCGGACACTATATGCGGCGCCAGGGGCCTCCGCAGTCTCAACCCGGACCGTTGCCGCATTGAATCATTGCGTTGTGCGCGACGCGAACCTCTGAAACACGAATTCGCCGCGATACGCATCGAAATATTTGCGACCCTCTTCGAATTGCCCGTTCGTGTAATCCGAAATGATTTTCCGCCAAAAGGCTTGCGCGGCAAGATTGGGCGGCAGCTCGCGAACCTCCCATGTGCCCGGGAAGCGATCGAACATCTCATGCGCGACACGCGCACCGAGCCCCGTTCGCCGATATTTCCGCAAAACGAAGAACTCGCCCATGTCGAATGCGGCATGGGACAATTGCCTGACGAGAGCGAACCCCGCGAGGTTGTCGTCGGCACGCACCAGGAACGGATACCCGCGCCACTGGGCGGGCCAACGATGTTCGCCCGTGCCCGCCGCCCCGCCCCAATAATTCCGCAGGCTCTGCGGCAACCCAAAACAGCCCGCCGGGCCGACGTCGAAGCCCATGAATTCGGACATGTCATAGGCATATAACTGGAACAGATTGGACACGACGGCGAAATCCTCTGCCGTCGCAGCAACGATATCGATTTTCATCGCAGTTTGTCCTATGGAACGCGCGGAATACGAGGGCGGGATGCCGGATCTCGCCACTCATATCATGGGTGCAACTCAATGCGTGAACCGACTTCGCTTCTCGCGATTCTTCAGGAACTGGAATCGCAGATCTACAAGCCTGAAGTTCGTCGCGATCGCGCAAGGCTTGACGCGCTCGCACATCCGGATTTCTTCGAATTCGGCAGCAGCGGCGCGTGTTACAGCAGGAGCGATATTCTCGAATTGCTTCCGCTCGACAAATCGGACGCCAAGGTGTGGGCGCAGGATTGGTCCGTCCAACCGCTTGGTGCGGACTTTGCGCTCTTGACCTACAAGTCGGCCCATGAACTCCCCGACGGCCGGCTCGAGCGCCATGCGCTGCGCTCATCCGTTTGGGCGCTGACCGCCAAGGGCTGGCAAATCACTTTCCACCAAGGCACGCCGACGGAAGCGTTCGAGCGGACATAGCTCTGGAGCCGCAGCCTCATTGGCGGGGTCCGTCAGAGCGGCACAGACAGCGTCATGCCGTCATAGGCGGGCTCGACTCCGGGCGGCAAGTCGCGCTTCAACGTCTCGTAGTCGAGATCGATGTGCAGATTCGTGAGGACAGCGCGCCGGGGCTCGACCCGCGCAATCCATTCGAGCGCGGTCGCCACATTGGCGTGGGTCGGATGCGGCGCGTGGCGCAGTGCGTCGACAATCCACAGATCGACGCCTTCGAGTGCTGCGAAAGCATCTTCCGACAAGCCGTTGACATCGCTCGAATAAGCGATCGATCCGAAGCGGAAACCCAGCGAACGGATGCGGCCATGCTGTTGTTCGAAGGTCCGAACCTCGATCGCACCGCCCGCTCCCTCCAGCGTGAAAGGCTCAAACGGCTCGACAATCGTTTTGGCGTTCAGGATGGGCGGGTAGTCGCTGCCGGCCGGTGTATCGAAGCAATAGCCGAAGCGCTGGCGGATGCCCGCGATGGTCGCCCGATCGCTGTAAATATCGAGCCGCTTGCGCATGCCGTAGACGATGGCCCGAAGGTCATCGATGCCATGAAGCTGATCGGCATGGTCGTGGGTGATCAGAACGGCATCGAGCCGGCCCACATGCGCATCGAGCAATTGCTCGCGCATGTCGGGCGAGGTGTCGACGAGGACGGTCGTCTCGCCCGCGTCCGTCTTCCGACGCACCAGGATCGAGCAGCGGCGGCGCCGATTCTTTGGATTGGCCGGATCGCAGACGCCCCAATCGCC
>Ga0302326_10029982_pt1 | contig 10899 bp, 12 predicted proteins | sample Palsa_T0_3_FD_202264 | JGI IMG/M metagenome (GOLD analysis project Ga0302326, IMG submission 202264) | Peat permafrost microbial communities from Stordalen Mire near Abisko, Sweden - Palsa_T0_3 | ecosystem: Environmental > Terrestrial > Soil > Palsa > Peat permafrost | place: Sweden: Abisko...
ATGGGTCTTCAAGTATTCTTTCAAGAACTCGGCGGCGTTGCTTTTTCCAGTGGCATGACCGATGAGGACGATCTCACTCGCCGGAGTGATGTCTTTAGCGATCTCCTCATAAAACGAATCCTCTTCGGGCACACGCTCGCCACGGTAGTGGGCTTCCTTTCGATGAATCAAATGATGATGGAAATGATAAGGATCGAAAGGTTGCACCTTGCGTTCGTCCGCCGGACGGCTTCCGCCGAAATCCTGGTAAACATGGGCGGCGTGGTGGTCGATCACGACAATCATCCGGCCGGGTTGGGCCGGTTCTTCCGCCTGCACACCTGATTTATGCCCATCCGGTCCCGCTTCCTTCAAGAATTTACGCAGCCGGGAGACTTCCTCCACCCCAAGATCATGAGTATGAGGCTTCTTGAAAAAGACGCTTTGGCCGTTGATGACGAACACGAACTCATCGTTGCCGTGCGGTTGGACCTGACCCAGATGCTCGACCAGTTCGACGGCCTCGGCCCAACTTAGGTTATGTGGCAGCTTGCCGTTGAGAAGATTCCGGTGCAGCGACTCGAGGCGCTTCTTCACGGCGTGTTCTCCTTCACAAACAATTCTAAACTCGATCAACATGCATCTCGAAGACCCACTATTAAGCCACGGGCGACGGGACTAAAACAATTGGACCTTGGTATCGACCACATCTCATATCCAGCATCCGGCACCTCATTCGTGAAAACACTGCAGTTGGTACGAAAGTATGGGCAATACCATCGTCCAATTGTGCAGACCATTTTGTTGTGGCCGAATAAACCCAATACCCGAGAGGCATGATGACAAAAACCAGCTTCCAAACGGACATTCGCCCACTCTTTACGGAGCGCGACATTCAAGGCATGAGCAAGGCGTTCAACCTGGGAAGTTACGATGACGTCAAAAAGCACGCTGCCGCCATCTATGATCGCATCCGCGGAATCGGCGGCGCCGTAATGCCACCACCGCCGCCAAGAGGAGAAGGTCCTTGGCAGCAATCTCGGATTGAATTATTCGCCAAGTGGATGGCGGACGGGTTCCAACCTTAGTCGGCCTCAACTGCGCCCAGGGCTGCTTCTAAGCTGTAAACGAGAACCGGATCGTCATCGCCCACTTCGATCAGATTTCGGATGGAGGATTTCATGAAAGCAAATGTTACGCTGGGCTTCTCAGTTGCGGTCTTGGCGCTGGCGACCGCGACCCCCGGCGTGCGAATTTCCGCCGCACCCAACCCGCAGGTCAAGCCCGGAGTAGACCGGCTCTATGTGATCGACTGCGGTGACGGCAGTGGGCCCGACGAATCGCGTTGGACACCGGGAGTCAATGTCGGAACGCCCGTCGGCTTTCCAGGCCACTGCTACCTCATCCACCACACCGAGGGTTGGGTTCTGTGGGACACGGGCATCGATGATGCTGTGGCGCAATTGCCTAATCACGAAGAGGTGTTTCATGAATGGGGACCCGGCACCGGCCCGGTCTGGCGCAAACCAATCACGCTCGCGGCGCAGCTCGAAGAGATACACGTCAAGCCCTCGGACATCAAGCTGATGGCCGTGTCACATAGCCACCCGGACCACGCGGGTAACATCGAAATGTTTCCTAACACGCTAATGCTGGTGCAAAGGGTCGAATACGAATGGGCTGGAAGCCGGCAAGACACAGTCGCCTTTAACAAGCAGCATCCGGTAAAGCTCGTCGACGGCGATTACGACATCTTCGGCGATGGGAGCCTCGTGCTGCTCTCCACGCCGGGACACACGCCCGGCCACCAATCTTTGCTCGTGCGGCTCCCTAAAACTGGAGCGGTGATTCTAAGCGGCGATGTTGTGCATTTTCAGACAAGCTTCGAACATCGCTACGTCCCCGACAACAACTGGAACAAGCAGGCCTCACTGCGGTCCATGGACAAGATATCGGCGGTCATGCGAAGGAACATGCGCAGCTCTGGATTAACCACGATCAGCACCAAAGCGACGCGCAAAAGAAGTTGCCGGCGTATTACGAGTGATGGCCAACTCGCAACTTGCCGGAAAGGACTGATCGGCTCGGATACTAGCTGGTCGAAACTCACGTATCTGCTCATGGCAGCCAAAGGGTTGTCAAGACTTTCAAGCTTTTCGGAGGAAAGTTATGCCAAGCAAGACAGCTGAAATCGCCGTCGAAGCGCCGCCCTCGTCGAATCCTCTTGATTTCATCCCAGACGAAATACCATTCGATGTGCCTTATGGGCTCCCTGTGTCACTGGAGCTAGCCCAGGCGGTTATTCAGGCCGCTGTGGCAGAGGCCAAGAAGCGGAATTGGAAAATGAACGTAGCGGTAGCCGATTCCGGTGGCAACTTAGTCGCCTTCCAACGAATGGATGGTGCGATGCTCGCCTCAATTCAAATTGCTCAACACAAGGCGCGAGCAGCCGTGACCTTCCGACGGCCAACGAAGGTCTTTGAGGACGGTATCAACCTTATGCATCTCAATTATCTGCTCGCATTCGATGGAATCATTGCGTCTCGAGGCGGTATTCCGCTCATCGACCAGGGCGATATCATCGGCGCAATCGGTTGTTCCGGAGGAACGGATTCCCAGGACGAAGTCGTGAGCAAGGCTGGGGCGGCAGTGATCAACAAGCTGCCGACGGAGATCAAATGATACAGATGATAATGGGAGGGGGATCGGCCATTTGCGAAAGGAAAAAACATAATTGACTGAGTCAATTCTACGATCGATAGAATCACCCGAGCGGCAAGCCGAGGCCTTTCCTCTCCTAACCCCCAGCCAGATCGACCGCATCCGGCCCTATGGCACGGTGAGAACAGTTCGGGCCGGAGAGATCCTGTTCGAAGCCGGGGATCGTTTGCCTTTGTTTGTTTTGCTTTCCGGAAAGCTCGATATCGTAATAACCAGGCTCTCTGGCGAGCACGTATTTGCGACTCATCATCCGGGCGGTTTTTCCGGAGACATGGTCTTGATCTCTGGGACCGGCTCTATGGCGCGTGGGCGGGTGGCCGAATCAGGAGAATTTCTTGAAGTTAGCCCCGGTGCCTTGCGCTCGCTCATCGCGAAAGATGCCGAACTCAGCGATATTTTCATGCGCGCTTTTATCCAGCGACGCCTCGCGCTCATTGCGGGCGGCTTGGGTAACGTCATTATTCTGGGATCGCGTCACTCGGCTAATACACTGCGGTTGCGCGAGTTTCTGACCCGCAACGGACACCCCCACGCATATATCGACCTTGACAGCGACACAACCGCTCAGGAGCTGCTTGATCGTTTTAATGTGAAGATCGACGAAATACCGATTGTGATTTGCAGCGGAAAGGCCGCACAGCGCAATCCCACGACGCAAGAGTTGGCTCAATGCCTGGGGCTCTCGGGTAAAGTCGATGAATCGCACATTCTCGATGTCGCTATTGTGGGCTCTGGTCCGGCCGGGTTGGCGGCGGCGGTTTACGCAGCCTCCGAAGGCCTGGACACGGTCGTGATCGAGGCTGACTTTCCCGGCGGACAGGCGGGATCGAGCTCAAAGATTGAGAACTACCTTGGCTTCCCCACTGGCGTCTCCGGTCTGGAACTCACGCGTCGTGGCGTGGTTCAGGCGGAAAAATTCGGCGCACAGATGATGGTGGGACAGCGAGTGGTCAAATTCGAATGCGATCAGAGGCCATATCGTCTCTTTCTGGAGAATGGCGATATTCTGCAGGCTCGAAGCATCATCATCGCCACAGGAGCACAATACAACACGCCGAACGTCGCCAACCTAAAGAAGTTCGAAGGAAATGGAATCTATTACGCGGCCACATTCATGGAATCACAGCTCTGCGGAGGTGATGAGGTCGTCGTCATCGGCGGAGGAAACTCGGCCGGCCAGGCAGCGATTTTCCTGGCGGAAACTGCCCGGAAGGTCTACATGCTGGTTCGCGGAAAAACGCTTTCGGAGACGATGTCACGCTATCTGACTCAGAGGATCACAACGCATCCGGTGATCGAGCTGCATCTGGAGACCGAGCTGGTGTCATTAGACGGCGAATCGCACCTCGAACGGGTCACCTGGCTCGACCGGTCGACAGGGGAGCGGACGACGCGCGATATCCGGCACGTTTTCGTGATGGCAGGTGCGTCACCCCGTAGCGACTGGCTGCGTGGCTGTATCGTCCTTGATCAGCAGGGCTTCATTCTTACAGGACGGGACCTGGATCCAGTTCTGGCAGGCGCTCCACAAAAATGGCCTCTTGGCCGGTCTCCGCAGATGCTGGAGACAAGCTTGCCAGCAGTTTTTGCAGTTGGAGATATCCGCTCCGGAAACGTGAAGCGGGTTGCGTCAGCGGTTGGCGAGGGTGCGATCTCGATCCATCTTGTGCATGGCGCACTGGCGGAAATATAGGGTCGCCGAGTAAGAGCGAAAGCGTTCTCGCTTGTGGCCCTGCAAGGAGGGGAACTCTTCTGTGGTTTCGGGCCAAGATGTCCCGCAAGCGCAAAGTTCTTATTTCACGGGCTCTTCTTGAAGCGTGAGTCTTGCTCTAAGCCATCGGCGGGTGGCCGCCGGAACGCCCGTAGCGTAGGTACAGATGCTCAGCCCTTTGCTTGACGCTGAGCAGTTGGAACCCAGGAGAACGGTCCGGCATAAATTCGATCCCTTCCACAAGACAGGGCCGAATTGTGTCCCCCTTACGGCCGGCGATTTGCGGCGACAGCGTCAGAAAGAGTTCGTTTACAGCTTCCGTCGCCAAACGCACCCTCGCTGACAAGCACATCCCCTTCGAGGTCCCCCGCGGCCCCGAGCTCGCCGCCCGCCTCTCCTCAGTCGTCGAAGTCATCTACCTCATCTTCAACGAGGGCTACTCCGCCACTACCGGCGACGACCTCATGCGCCCCACCCTCTGCGAAGACGCGCTCCGCCTCGGGCGCATCCTCGCCGAACTCACTCCCACCGAACCAGAAGTCCACGGTCGTCGGTTAAGTGCCGTGAGGATTTTATATGCGGGGGTTACTCGTGCACCGGTAGGGTAATTCTTGTTGGCCCCGATGACGATCCCCACTTTCTTCTCCGGGCCAAATCCTACATACGCCCCGAAGCCGTTGGTTGAGCCGGTTTTGTTGATCCGGACGTTTCCGCGCGGATTTTCTGCCGGATTGATCTCGGTAACCGGTGTTGCGTTGAAGATCACTGCCGACGAGCACAAACACAACGCTTAGGAAAGCACCTCTGCGGGGTAAGTGATGCGGGTGCCGTCATCTCGGACACGTGCAAAAGGAGTGAGCGAATGAATCTGGGAGTGTTTCATGCTCATAATGTGTTCAACTCGAATCCCGCGTATCTTCAGCGCGTCGGCGATGAGCGAGCGGTGGCAACGCCATGGAACCGCTTCCGCGCAAATAATCGCGCTCGGTTTCTGCGCGGCCAAGTTCATCAATCGGTCTAACCCTGCTACAAACTCGGAAGACTGCATGTAATCAGCAAAGCCGCGAAATGAGGTATTACGCCACCCCATATTGACCGAATCGCGACGTGGGCGACGCAAACCTCCGAGCTTCCGCAAGTGCACATAGCCGATCCTGGCAGCTCGCAGCTTCTTCGAGAACGTATCGCGATTGAACTGTGGATTCTTCCGCGAGCGTGGAATACTGCGAACATCTATGACACGCTTGACGCCGTAGACCCGCAGAAGCCCGAGGAAGTCCTTCCATGTGCGCTTCGAATGCCCAACCGTCAACACAACGGGCTTTTTAGCCTTTTTCACAACGGGACCCTTTTCGTTCCAGCCCGACCAAGTAGATTACGGCACTGGACGTCCTCCGGAGAACCGACGCGCCCAGCCCAATTCTCGAACGTGCTCTTCGTCGAGCCTGCGGAGTCATAATCCCTCGTCGCCCCAGGCATCCCATCACTCGGGCTGGTTCCGAGCGTTCTATCACGGGTAATCGACGATGCGATCCCCATCGTAAAGCTCTCTCAAAACCGCGGGGAGCTCTGGTCCCAAGTGATCTTGATCGCGATCGATCAGGGTTCGTACGAGCGCCATCCGCCTTCCCTAAGCTACGGCCGATAAAACACAGTGGCCTCTGTGAAAAGGCCACTGTGGTAGGTGTGGGGAGTGAATTGCACCGACTCCTTGAATGACCCCAGTCGGCTCACGCCGCGCGCGTTGCTCCGGTGGAGGGCTCGTAGCTGTCGATTTGCTCAGCTCCTGAGGTCTTCAACATGTCGCGGGCTTTCCCCACTTCCTCGGTAGTTCCATGTGCGACCAGGACGAACTTGCCGGCTTTGATCGACGTCTCGTATTTTACGACGCTGTTTTTGGGAATGCCGAGGCTGAAGAGCCCCGCACCGAGGGCACTGACCCCTCCCACGACGATCGCTCCCTCCAGGGCCGCGATGATCGAGTCGACAACGGAGCCGGCAGCAACAACGGGCCCGATGCCTGGGACGATTAAGAACGCCGCACCGACGAGCATACCCCAGACCCCGCCCCAAAATGCGCCCCATTTGCCCCAGTATTTCATCCTGTCGCCTGTGTTATAGAAACCGACGACATCCTCTTCCGTCTGATAGTCGCGGCCGACGACAGCCAGCTTCTTGATGTCAAACCCACCACCCTTCAATTGCTTGATGGCGTCTTCTGCTGCAGAGTGTTGGCTGTAAACTGCAACGACCGAGTTTTGGTCCTGTCTTGGCGTGTCATTCATTGGTCGTCTCCTTATTCTCGATTCGCATTGGTTTAGGTTTGTGCGGCTTGCCTTAGTCATTTGAAGCCTTGTGGGGTTGCTCTACCAACTTCACATTCGTGAGTCTTAGACGGTTTCGAAATGGAAGCGTCGTGGCGCGGTTCAGCGCTTCTGGTATGGATGGAAGATGTAGTCTTTCGCCTTCACCGGCGTGTGGCACGCGTATCCGCAGTCCGAGAGACTTTTGGGATCGGGGGTGAACTTGTCCGATGCCGCGTCGTAGTTGAACACCGCGTATCCCCACCCGCCGCTTTTCGAAAATCTCTTGCTGTCCTTTTCCATCACGAAAGCCTGGGAAAAGACGTCGGGCACATCCACGGCGAAAGGGGCCTCCGTGCTCTTCTTCGGCTTCCACTGTAGCTTCACGATCATGGAGCCATCGGGAAAAGGCTGGCCGTTTCGCGGAACGCCGGCCTTGTACGCCTTGATCATCGTCGGATTAGCGACGATCACCTTGAGGATTTCGTCGGGGAGCGCTGCTTCGGTCCGAGCGCAGGACGCCGCAGACCAGTCCTCGTATCCCCGGAAGTCAGAGAACGCTACTCCGCCCGGCGATACTAGCGAATACTTGTCGTTGTTAGCGTCTTTGTTTTGGCCCAGCGCGTGAAGGACCGCGCCGCCGAGAATGGCGAGCGCTGCCATGGCTGTCGCAACGACGGTAAAGCCGCCAATGCGTTTCGCGGCGATGCGTGTTTCTATCCTCTGTTCTTGTTGTTCTTGCGGCACAGATTTCGTCACAAGTTCAGACATGGTGTGCTCTCCTCACAAATAAAGTTTGCTAAGCCCGACCAACGTGCACCTCGGGCGATTGCAATTAGGCCAGAGGTGAGGGGGGCAAAACAATTGGACCAAGGTATCGCCGATACTATCGTCCAATTGCGCGGCACGTTTTGTTCTGGCTGAATGGTCACGGGGCAAATTCCATGGCGACTATAAACGCACCTGCCAAACTCACACAGATGAACGCACCGGCGAAACCCGCACAGATTCTCCTAACCCGACGATCGCCCGCCTATTGGCGTGTCACGATCGACAACCCGCCCATCAACGTCATGGGACCGGAAATGGTCAAGCAGTTTCAGGAAGTCATGAATGCTCTTGAGGCAGACGAGCAGGTCAGGGTCGTCGTCTTCGACAGCGCGGTTGACGACTACTTCCTGAATCACTCCGATTTCACTGCCAAGATTGAGGACCTGACCTCGTTGCCGGAGGGGCCCACAGGCTTGCCGCCCTGGCCGGACTTTCTTGTGCGTCTGACGCGCTTGCCGGTTGCCTCGATTGCCCTCATCCGCGGACGTGCGACCGGCAACGGCAGCGAGATTACACTGGCTTGCGACATGAGTTTCGCCAGCCGCGAGAAGACCATCATCTCGCAATGGGAAGTCGGTGTGGGGATGGTCGCCGGCGGCGGGCCCATGGCTCGGCTTCCGAGACTCATCGGCCGAAATCGCGCCCTTGAAGTGCTCTTGAGCTCGGAAGACATCAGAGCGGACCAGGCCGAGGCCTACGGTTACATTAATCGCGCCCTGCCCGACGCCGATCTCGATGCGTTTGTGGAGGCGCTCGCGACCCGGATCGCCAAGTTCGACAAATGGGCGATCGCCCAGACCAAGCGCCTCGTCAACACCAGCCTGCCGCCGGACGTCGAGCTCGGTGCTGGGTGGGATGCGTGCATCGCTTCGCTCGGGCGACCTGCCGCACAAAATGGAATAAAAGCGCTGATGGAGCGCGGCTTCCACAAGCCCGGGGATGTCGAAAATCGGCTCGGATACTACCTGGGGCAAATCGCGCGCTAGGTCGGCGCCCGATGCAAGTTCCGAACTCCTGGATGTTGTGGATGGGACGAGCTCGAAGCCAAGTTTGGTTGCCAGGACATGGAAGGGAAATTGGAAATGAAAAAAGAGCTGCGCGGAATCGACCCCGTTTCGAAGCCGAGCGGCGATGGGTGTGTCGAATGCCTAGCGTCGCCTGAAGGCTGGTGGTTTCATCTCCGTCGCTGCGCGGAGTGTGGGCACATCGGCTGCTGCGACAGTTCTCCGAGTCAGCATGCGTCGAAGCATGCCTCGACAACAGGACATCAGGTCATCGCTAGCTTCGAGCCGGGTGAGGATTGGTTCTACGATTACGAGAAGCGGAAGATGATCAGGGGTGTGAAGTTGCTTCCGCCACGTTCGCATCCGGAGGATCAACCATCACCAGGACCGGCAGGGAGAGTTCCAGGGAACTGGGAATCACTGCTGCACTAGCTGGCGTCGATCGATTCTTATGCGTTGGAGTGGAACTCGGGAGACCGTGCTCGTAATGAGCACCGTATCAAAAGGAGCAATCAAATGAGCGGCGTACAAAAGGAACCATCAATGAACGCGGTACAAATCGATGAGAAGAGCTATGAGATGCCCCCGCGCGAGGGGATCAGCATCGCGCATTTTCTCACCGTCGCCGACGTCGAGCGATCGGCTCGCTACTACGAAAAGGTCTTCGGCGCTCGCATTCTGACCATGGGTGACGGCAACGCGCCTCCGTACCTTCAGCTGGCAAATATCTGGATGATTCTGAACGTCGGAGGCGGGCCGACGCCGGATAAGCCGACGGTCACGCTCAGCGTCCCCGACCCGAATCACATTAACAGTTTTATGAATTTCCGCGTTGCGGATATTCAAGCGTGCTATGAATTGTGGAAAAGTCGAGGAGCCGAGTTCATTACTGCGCCGATACCCAAGTACGGCGAGATTCGCTGCTACATCCGCGATCCTGACGGCTACATTATCGAGGTCGGACAGAGCACTACCCTCACCTACGGTTAACACTCGGGCCGGATGGGATGCCGACTCTGCGCTCGTGGTGGCGGTCTGCCAATTTCGCTTTGAACAGTCACTCGCTCTGACATCGAAAGGAGTACCGGATGGTCGTCACAAACGAACTGAAAGAGGCCGCGCCCGTGATCGTGCCTGTCGCCTTGGACACGCTTAGTGTGAATGTTTTTACCGCCCCTGGGAAGACTATGGTCGGCGAGCGGCCCAAGCCCTTCGGCGAAGCGCTCGGTTTTGACCCGATCACCTCGACTTTAATCTTCGGCGAGTACGACGCGGTGCTGGTGGACGCAATGGGGACAGTGGCTGAGGCCGAGGCTCTCGCGGATTGGGTCGCTCTGCACAACCGCAGCCTGGAGACCATCTATATAACGCACGCCCACTTTGACCACTTCTACGGCCTGAGCATTCTGCTCGACCGTTTCCCCGGCGCTCGGGCGATAGCAACACCCAAGACGGTGAAGGCCATGCAGATGTCTTTCACTCCCACTGTGGAGCGGTTGGCCCGGCGTATGTTTCCCGGGCAGGTCGCCACCAAGTTGGTTTCACCCGAGCCCTATGAGCCCGACACGTTCACTCTCGAGGGGCACGAATTGCGCATTATCGAGCAGGGCCGCACCGATAGTCCCGATTCGACGTCTCTCTACGTTCCATCGATCGGCCTGATCGTCGCTGGCGATGTCGTGTACAACCAATGCCGCATGTACGTCGGCGACACCACTCCCGAGAGCCGCAAGAATTGGATCGCGGCGCTGGACCGGTTAGCGGCGCTGAATCCGACGATGGTCGTCGCCGGTCACAAAAAGCCGGGCGCGCCCGACTCGCCTTCGACCATCCAGGAAACCAAGCGTTACCTCGAGGACTTCGATCGGCTGCAGAAAACCGCGACGTCCGATCAGGAACTGTTCGATCAGATGACCGAGCTGTATCCCCATTGGGTGGCCAATCAGTCGTGGTTGATGTTTGGATTCCCGGGGGCATAACCCGCGTCAACCGCGGTGGCCGGTCATCGGGCACTTTAGAAAAAGCCGCGGACGATGAGCGGGTCCACGTTTTCGGATAACAGAATTCGTGTTCAAAAAGGAGAACAACAATGGCAACAAAAGGAAAAGTCTTAGTACTAGTCTCGAGCGGTCGCGGCTTGCCCTTGAAAGATGGCAAGGTTTACACCGGCGCAGGCTACTATCTCAACGAGCTTACCGTTCCGGTTCGCGAACTGATGAAGCAAGGCTACGAAATCACCTTCGCCAACCCCAAAGGCAACGCGCCCCAAGTGGATGTGCATTCAGAGGTCGCCGATTTCTTCGGCGGGGACGCGGCCAAGCTTCAGGACTATATGCTATTCCGCGACGGC
>Ga0302326_10029984_pt1 | contig 10898 bp, 7 predicted proteins | sample Palsa_T0_3_FD_202264 | JGI IMG/M metagenome (GOLD analysis project Ga0302326, IMG submission 202264) | Peat permafrost microbial communities from Stordalen Mire near Abisko, Sweden - Palsa_T0_3 | ecosystem: Environmental > Terrestrial > Soil > Palsa > Peat permafrost | place: Sweden: Abisko...
GGAAACCCCGCGTCTGGCCGCCCTTGCCATAGACCGTCAGCGGATGGCCGGCGGCTGCTTCCACGCAGAAGCGATTGAGCGCGGTGCCGAAAACTTCGTCATAGTCGAAGCGATTGATGAGCGCTTCGTCGAGTTCGGACTCGTCGGTGACAGTGCCATAGACAACGCCCTGGTTCAGGTCGGTGGCGCGCAGCTTCCAGGCTTTGCAGGCGAACAGGATGTTGTGGCTGTCATGCACCTTGGACAAGTGGTAGAAGGAGCCGGGCTGCTTGGGGTAGGGCAGCACGTCTTTGCGGCCGTTGTGCTCGATGGTGATGTAGCCTTCTTCGATGTCGATATTGGGCGTGCCGTATTCGCCCATGGTGCCCAGCTTGATCAGATGACAATCGGGGCGCAGTTCGCGAAGGGCGAACAGGAGATTCAGGGTACCAACGACGTTGTTCACCTGGGTGAACGACGCGTGCCGCCGGTCGATCATGGAATAGGGAGCGGAACGCTGCTCGGCGAAGTGGATCACGGCGTCCGGCTCGAAATCGGAGATGGTGGAGGCGAGAAACTCGTAGTCGGTTACGTCGCCGACATACAACTCGATGGTCTTGCCGGTGTGCTGGTGCCAGGCGCGCAGCCGGTCTGGAAGGGGAAGGATGGGGGTGAGCGTCTGGACGCCGAGCTCATAGTCCCACTGCCGCCGGGCGAAACTGTCGACGATGGACACAGAATGTCCTTTTTTGGACAGATAAAGCGCTGTTGCCCAACCGCAGTAACCGTCGCCGCCCAGTACGGCAATCTTCATGTCGCCTCCCTAACAGTCTTAGATGGCCCGAGTTAGCAAACGGGTACATCAGTGTAAGTAATGATTTAACCCAAAAACCGGGAAAAGTTCCAAAGAGTTTTATGTGCTTTTATTACTACAGTAATCGTATATGCAATTAGCGTGGCCTCTTTTGACGTTACCCACGGATTGTAGCCCTCTTCTCTGGGTGGCACATCGTTTTCAACCACCGCTGGGCGCCAAGGGATGGTTGGTGAGCACCGCTTTTCCGCCGCTGGAGGCTACCTTGGTAAGATTCGATGGTCCGAGCAGGGCGTCGAAGTGGGGGAGTTGCTCGTGGTCCGCGACGAGGTAGTACCGGGTGGGCTCAAGCCACAGATTCTTCAATTGCGAGTCGTCGATAAAGACGGAAGAGGCGCCGGGCGCGTTGGACCCGTATTCGAGATTGAAGTAGCGCCCGTTCAGGAGCAGCGCGTTCCGGTTGGTGTAAAAGATGGTGGAGGAGAAAGTGTAGTACTGGTCGCCCATGATCAGTTTGCCGGGAGGCGATTTCAGGATGGCGTTCGCCAAGGGGCGCGAGGAAAGAAACGGATCGAAAGTGACCATCGCGAGACGCGCCGCGTGAAAAAACAGGACCATCATCAGGGCAATCGCCAGGGCTGCGCGGCGGCCTTCGGCGAACATCGTTCCCAGGCAGCCGACGAGAAACGCAATTCCCGCGACAAGCAACGGCACCCTGAGATAGGCAAACGAGGCGAGCGTGAGGTCGAGCATGTGCCCGAGCGCCAGAGTGTAAACGTTGGGATGGGAGCTTAAAGCGGAAGAAATATCCCCAGGCGTAGGCTCGTTGCGAACCAGATAGACCAGCGCAAAGCAGGCAATCGCCGCGAGACCCGCAATGCCAGACAAGGCGCGCGTGCCCCAGCGAACCCAACTGCCACCCATCACGATGGCCGAGCCCAGCAGCAGCGCGAGCGCGGGATACACGGGCATCGAATAGTATTCCTGGGTGGTCGAAAAGGTGAAGAAGACGAGCACGAATCCCGCCCAGCAAAGGGCCAGCAGGCGAGTGCGCCCGGCGCGGTCTGCCGGTTTGAAGGAAAGACGCGCGACGGCAGGGAAGTAAACGCTCCAGGGAAACAGCCAGACGAGATGCAGCGTCCAGAAAAGGAAGCGGGGAACGGTGTTGTAATCGCGGGGGTATCGCAGATTCAGGAATCGCAGCAACTGCTCGTTGATGAAGAAAAACCAGAGAAAGCCGTGATACTGGTTGGGCCCGCTGTGGAGTGTGAACGAGAAATAGGGAGGATTCCGAAGGGTAGCCAGAGTGTGCCAGGGGGCCGCGATCAAAAGGGCAATCAACGCGCCGCTGAAGGGGCGCAGTCGCTTCCAGGTGCGGAGCGAAAAGAGCTGATGCGTCAGCGCCAGGTAAAAGAGACCCGCGCCCACCGGAAACACCACCGAGACGAGGCTTTTCAAGAGCAGACCCAGCCCAAGGCTGGCGGCGAGAATAAAGGCCCAGAACCGCGGGCGAGGTTCCTCTTCGTCGAGCGCCCGAAGAAAGGCCCACATCGCGAGGGCGATGCTGAAGGTGAGCATCACATCCGGGATTAGGATCCGGGTGAACAGGAACAACCCGATGCACGTCGCGATGCAGAGCCCTGCGTAGAGTCCCGCCCTTTTTCCGAAGGCCCACGTGGCGAAGGCCGCCGTGAGCCACGCGAGCGCGATGGAGGAAAGAGCGATGGGGATGCGCGCCGACCAGTCGTGGACGCCGAAAATCCTGTAGGAACCGGCCATCGCCCAGTAGACGAAAGGAGCCTTCTCAAAATAATCGACGCCGTCGAGGCGAGCGGTGACCCAGTCGCCGGAGGTGAGCATGTTCCGCGCGATCTGCGCCTGCACGGAATCCACATCGTCCATCAGCGACGGTGGAGAAACGATGCACCCTAAATAGATCGCGCTGGCAACCAGAAGAACGGCTAGGTAGACGTAAGAACGCTTTCCGCCAGCGGCCCCAACTGAGCCGCCCGGGGCGCTGTTTGAATCCGCCATCGTTTCATCCACAGGAATAGGACCAATAACCCCCAAAGGTGATAACCGAGATTTTCGCGCCGGTTGAGATGCCGGTTCACGGCGGCTTCGATCCCGCTCTGCCTGAAAAATTGCGAGTGCTCCGATCCTACGCTACCGAGCGTGTCCAGCAAAAGGGCGCGCAACGGGCCTCGCAGCCATTCGTGCGCGGGAATATCGAATCCAACTTTGCTCCGCCGGATCACCGAGCGCGGCAATTTCGATGCCATCAAATTCTTGAGAATGAATTTCTGGCGCGCGCCTCGAATTTTGAACGACGACGGCAACGTGGCGGCAAATTCCACGATGCGATGATCGAGGAAGGGCGGGCGCACCTCGACGGCGTGAGCCATGCTCATCCGGTCGACCTTGCTCAGGATGTCGTCGGGGAAGAAATATTTCTGGTCGAACCAGAGATAGGGCGCCACATCGTCGCCGGTCGAAGGCGCCTGCTTCAATTCCGCAAGGATCTTATCGAGCGAGCCCGGGAGTGGGGCGTTCACGAGGGCGCGCTTGCCAGCGTCCGAAAAAGTGCCGTTCCAATACACGTGGGCGCGCTCGGGGGCCATCAAGGAGCCTTCGAGAAAGCGCCGCACCTTATATTCGAAGCTGATCTTTTCGTCCGAGACAGGCAGGAGTCGGGTGGCGGCGAGCGCCAGGCGCAGCGCCGAAGAAGGCAAGCACCGGGCTTTTTTTGCCAGGACGTTGGCGCGATAGGTGACGTAGCCGCCAAAAAGTTCGTCGGCGCCCTCGCCGCTCAAGGTCACGGTGACTTTCGTCTTGCTCATCTTCGATAGAAACCAGACGGGCAGCGCGCCGGCATCGGCATTGGGTTCATCGGCGTACTGCGAAAATTCCTCGATGGCATCCTGCAGATTTACGTCCGGATTGAGGTCGAATTGTTCGTGGTCGGTGCCGTACTGCGAGGCGACTTCGCGAATATAGGTGCTCTCGTCAAAGGTGCGGCCGCGAAACGAAATCGAGAGCGTCTTCAATTTCGAGGGCGAGGCGTTCGCGGCGTAATGCAGCACCGTGGACGAATCCACTCCGCCGCTGAGCCACACGCCGAGGGGAACGTCGGAAAGCAGGTGCTCGCGCACGGACTTCTGGAGGAGCGAGTCGAGCTCTTCCTGGGCGGACTCGAGGGTCCGGCTGCCTGCGTGCGGTTCGGGCAGCGTCCAATACGAGTCGGTGCGAATTCTGCCGTCCTGCCATTCGAGAAAATGCCCCGGGGGAAGCTTTTCGATTCCCTCGACCATCGTGAAAGGGCACGGAACGTAATTCAGCGCGAGATAACAATCCAGGGACGCAGGGTCCAGGCGGCGGTCGAACTCGGGGTGAATGAAGATGGTCTTGAGTTCCGAACCGAAGAGCAGATCTTCGCCGCGCCGCGCAATGTAAAGCGGCTTGATGCCCATGCGGTCGCGCGCAAGCACCAGGCGCTTTTTCGACGCCGTCCAGATGGCGATGGCGAACATGCCGCGAAGGCGGGAAAAGCAGGCGGTGTCCCATTCGAGAAAGCTGTGCAGGACGGTTTCGGTGTCGGTGCGCGAGTGGAAGCGGTGGCCGCCCGCTTCGAGTTCCGCGCGCACTTCGAGATGATTGTAAATCTCGCCGTTGAAAACGATGACCGAATCGCGATCCGGGGAGAAAATCGGCTGATCGCCGGTATCGAGGTCGATGATTTTCAGCCGGGTGGCGCCGAGCGCGACGAGGTCTCCCTCGAACGCACCCTGCTGGTCGGGGCCGCGATGAATGATGGAGGCGACGGCGCTCTGGATCCGGCCCGGGCCGGGCGCCCAGTTTTTACGCGTGAAGCCTGCAATTCCGCACAATTTCGGTAACCCCTTACGCTGAGACCGCGGCTGCGAATGCCTTCCGGGACGCCTGCGAATAGACCATCAGGAAGGGCTTGTGCTACTCGTAACGCAAAGATTCAACAGGCTGAAGGCTGGCGGCCTTCTTCGCCGGAAGGTATCCAAAAAGTACGCCTGTGGCGCAGGATACTATAAAGGCCGCCGCCACCGAAAGCCACGAAATCGGGATGACGATCCCTCCGGGCACCGGCAGGAACTGCACGAGCGCCTCGATCGCAAACGGGATGGCCACGGCAATGGCGATGCCGATCAACGCTCCGACGCCGCTGATCAGCACCGCCTCGATCAGAAACTGGTACAGAATTTCCTTCCGCTGCGCGCCAATCGCCTTGCGAATCCCGATCTCGCGCGTTCTCTCGGTGACCGTCACCAGCATGATATTCATGATGCCGATGCCGCTGATCACGAGAGCCAGCATGGCGATCAGAAGTAGCACCACCGTGAGCGCGACGGAGATGCTGCGGGCGGTCTGGAGGATGGACGTGAGGTTCTGAACGTTGTAGTTCGCTTCCGGCCGGTGGCGGCTCTGCAGAATGCGCGTGACGTCCTGGGTAACCTCCGGAACATCCTCGGGGCGATCGGCTTGCGCGTACAGCGTGACGATGTAGTTGTCGCCCGCGTAGTATTTGATCAAGGGGAAGGGCACGAGCACGGAATCGTCCCGGATTTCCGATTGACCGAAGGTGCCCACGCGTTCGCGGAAGGTTCCAATCACCGTAAAGCTCAGCTCTCCCACGTGGATCTCCTGGCCGACGGGATTGTCCGTAGGAAGAGCGATCTGCGCCAGGTGTTCGGACACGACGCAAACCTTGCTGACGGTGGAGAAATCCGCATCGTCGAAGTAGCGCCCGCGCAAAATCACCAGTTTGCGAATCTGTTGAAAGCCCTGGGTGACGCCGATGAGCTTTACGGGCCAGACCCTTCTCGCCGCAACCACGTTCATCGGAATATCGTTGGTGCCGGAAACGTGCGTGACTTGCGGAACCCCTTGCTCGATGGCGTTGAGATCGCTGATGGAGATCTGGTCGGCGAGGCTGACGTTCTGAGAAGTGTTGGACTGCTCGAGCCAGGCGTAAACGATGTTGGAGCCGACTGCTTCGATCTGGTCGCCGATGTAACGCTTTCCGGCGAGGGCCACGGTGACCACCAGCACGATGCAGGCGCTGCCGATAATTACGCCAAGCATGGTAAGCGTCGCGCGCAGCTTATTCGCGCGCAGGGCTTCGATCGCCAGGTTGGAAGTTTCGCTCCAGTTCATGCACCGGCCCGGATGGCAGACACAACCTTACCGTATTGGGATTCGATAGAACAAGGATGGGTGGCCCGCGCCGGCGACGATCCGGACACGGGATTGGGTGCCTGGAAGCGGACGAGCCTAGAGGCGATTCCGCTTGGAAAAGCTGCCGGCGTCCGGATCGAGATCGTCTTCGGGAACCTCGGTGGAGAGTTCGCCTTGGTCAGGGTCGGGCGCGTTTTCGACCGCGCTTACGAGTTCGGCCTCGTAGTCCTGGCCTTCCTCGACGAGTTCTTCGACGCTCTCGGAATCGGCGCTCTCCACGTCGGAAAGCCCCTCGATATCGCCGGACTGGCCGCCCGAGCCGGCGCCCGGACCTTTGATCATTGGGAGGGCTTCGTTTGGACTGCTCGAAGGCCGGCGCGGGTTCCGCGGCGCCGCTTTACGGCCGGCGGCTTTCTTCGGAGCAGTTTCCTTCGATACGGGCTTTTTGGCCGGAGCGAGCTTCTTCGGCTTCGCCAGCTTCTTTGGAGCCGGCTTCTTCGATTTGACCGCTTTCTTCTTTATTGCCGGCTTTTTCGATTTCGCTACCGATTTTTTCTTCGTGGTCGACTTTTTCTTTTTGGGCATGGAGGAAGTGTACCACCCGCAATTTACACAACTCAACGGCAGCCGGAGAGTTTCAGGCCCGGCTGCCGGTCTGGAATGAGTTCTCCGGGTTAGTGCAGCATCAGGCTCGGGAACATGTAGTTGAACAAAAGAGCGATCAGGATGAGATAGGCCAGCATGATGAGCGTCCAGCCCATATTGTGACGGATCACTTGCCCTTCACCCCGCACCATTTTGCTGGTGGATACGCCGACGCTGGCCGTCTGGGGCGAGATGGGCTTGCCTACTTCGGCTCCGACCGAGTTGAAGGAGGGCAACAGGAGAGGGGGCAATCCGAGAAGCCTTCCGGTCATCAGCTGGACAGGGCCGAACATCGCGTTGGTGGTGGTATTGCTGCCGGAGAGGGCCACGCCAATCCAGCCGAGAATCGGAGCGAGGATCACGAAAAAGCTTCCGATCTTCGAAAGGCCATAGGCAAGCGAGTTGGCCATTCCCGTGAAGACGAAGATGTAAGCGAGAGCGAAGGTGAAAAACGCCACCAGCAGCGCCCCCCACATCTGCTTGAACGTCTTGGCGAAAACCGCACCGAGCGTGCCTGACTTAGGGCGCAAGAGGGTGAAGATCACGATAAAAGACACGAGCGTCGAGGTTCCGCCGGCGAAAGGCGTGAAATTGAACAGCGAAAGCACCGGTTTCTGGGTGATCGAGGAGATGGCCCCGATGGAGACCTTGAACCAACTGATCGCCGGAAGATGCGACCAAGGTCCCGTCCATGAGACGACCACCGCGATGAGTACCAGGTACGGGAACCAGATGATGAACGATTCGCGCGGCGAGGTGAACATCTCGACCTCGGCGGCGGAAACGGCGGTCGGGGGAAGCGGCACGCCGCCGAATCCGCGGATCGTCTTGGGGTGCCATATCTTCACGAAGACGAAGAGAATCCAGAAGGAGACGAGCGCGCCGGAGAGGTCAGGCAGATACGGCCCCAGGTAGTGCGCGACGGGCCACTGCCCGGCAATATAAGAGAGCGAGCCGACGATGGCGAGAGGCCACGCTTCGAAGACGCCTTCCCATCCGCTCACGAGATAAATGAGAACCCACGGAGGCAGGAGCGCCAGCACCGCGACGATGTTTCCGATCGAGCCCGAAAGCGCCATCAGCGGGAGCCCCGTCACGGCGGCGAGGCCGAGGATGGGGGCCCCCAGGGCGCCGTAAGAGACCGGCGCGTTGTTGGCGAGCGCGGCGACGCGGATCGCGTCCAGATCGCCGATTCCCAGACCGACCAGGATGGGCACAACCACGGCCCACGGGTAGCCGAATCCGACGACACCTTCGAGAAGCGCTCCGAAAGCCCAGGCCAGCATGATCGTTTGAATGCGGATATCGGCGGTGGCGTGGTGGACCATCCAGTTCTTGAAGCGCTCAAATACGCCGGTCAGCACCATCGTGTTGAAGATCATCAAGCCCCAGAAAGTGATCCAGTCGATCACCCAGAAGCCTGTCAGACCGCCGAGGGTGTATGACTTGAGCATGCTCGCGAGCGGCGCGTGCCATACCAAAGCCCCCACCAGCATGGTGATCACGCCCGCGCAGATCGTGGCGAGCCAGGCGGTCATGCGGAGGATCGCCAGCATAAAGAGGAGTGCGAGAAGGGGCACCAGCGAAGCGAAAACCGTAAGCCACAGATTTCCCGTCGGATTAAGAATTTGTTGGAACATTTTCTTGTTGAGTCCTCAATTGGCGATCGGATTCCGGAGCCTGGACCGAAACCATCCACGACGAAATGGCGCACACCGTTATAGCTATCCAACTGACTAAATGCAACAGATAGAATCTTTTTGAAGGGAATGCGGCGAGGAGGCGAAAGTCCGTACGTTTTCCACAGCTACTAGTACTGGTTGGCTTACATTTTTCTCTCATCCGGGGGGAAACCTGTATTGCACGTTCTAAGGGCTTTTGCGGATGATCAGAACTCCCTCACGGGATCCTGACAGGTCCTCCCGAGGGCGCCAGAAATCATATGGATTCCACATACCTCGCGTTCTACCGGTTTTTCGGGCTTCGTGAAAATCCTTTCAATGTGAATCCGGACCCCAGCTATCTGTTCCTGAACCAACGAACCCAGAATGCGCTGGTCGATCTGAAGGGCGCGATACAAGCCCGCAAAGGGCTGATGGTGCTCACAGGAGACGTAGGCACCGGCAAGACGACGCTGGTCAACTACCTCATCGAGTGGCTGCAGAGGCAGGGAACGCCCGCCGCTTTTATTTTCAATCCCCGGCTGCAGGTCAGCGAGCTGTTCGATTTGATGCTCGCGAGCTTTGCCATTCCTGGCGCGCAGGGGAGCGCGCTTTTGCGGCTGAATCAATGGCTGCTGGAACGATACCGGAGCGGCAAGAATGCGGTTTTGATCATCGACGAGGCACAGGGCCTGCCGGTTCACGTCCTGGAAGAAATCCGGATGCTGCTGAACCAGGAGACTCCCCACGAGAAACTGCTGCAAATTCTTTTGTGCGGCCAGCCGGAGCTGGACACGATTCTGAACCGGTTGGAGCTTCGCCAGATGCGGCAGCGGATCAGCGTGCGCTGCAGGATGAAGGCGCTTAGCGGGGAAGAAACGCATGGCTACATCCAGAAGCGCCTTGACTTTGCCGGGGCGCCGCCGGCGACGATTTTTCTGCCCGAGGCGGTCGACGCGGTGCACCGGTACTCCCGTGGAATCCCGCGAGTGATGAACATGCTGTGCGAGCATGCGCTCATTCAGGCGTACCTCGAGCAGACTCGGCCTGTGGGGGCGAGGGTAATCGAAAATGTGGCGCGGCAGCTTCAACTGGATGAGGGCAGACCAGCGCAGACGATGGCTGCTCCCTTCATGGCAAACGGGAGTTCTTGTGAAACGCTGATCGAGGCGGATTCAGTAGTTCCTGTTCTGACTCTGACGAGCCAGTCCGCTGCGGCGGCTTCCATTTCCTGCACAACTGAGGAGGCTCTTCTCGCGGACATCGCGAACGAAGCGGAACCGGTCTGGCTCTCAGAGGCGATCGCAGCGCAGCACGACGGTTCACGGCAGGGGTTGCGGATCGTCAGTTCCCCATCCAGGGCTTCGAATGTCACGGAGATATCTCGCGATAACTGGAAAACGGAAGCCGGGAGTGCGCGCGCGGAAAGTGGCGGACCGAAGCGCGAGTCCGGCTCGGAGACGCAGCGACGGCGGATCGCCCCAGCGTCCCGCGCGAGAACGCGGGGAAAAGAGTACGTCGATTTGGCGGATTTGCGGGAATTCTTTGGCGGCACGCTGCGACAAGCTTCGGCGCGCCTGCAGGAAATTACGGAGGCATTGTCCCGCTGGTCATCGTCGCGCTGGCAGTTCTCCCGCCGGTCGCTATCGCGCTGGGCAGGCGACGCGCGGGACTATCTCGCTTCGGTGCAGTGGGAGAGAAACGTGGACTCGCTGCTGCGCTGGTTGCAGGAGCCGATGTCCACAGTGAAGGTTCAGCGTCGCGCGCGACACTAGCGTTCGGCTAACGCTGGATGGTTGCAAACAGGAGCACGAACAGGTAGAGCCAGAGACCGTCCATGAAGTGCCAGTAGATGGACAGCGCGCCGACCGCCGTTTCCTGGCGATTCTTTCGAGCCAGCCGCCCTGCGAACAGCACGACTCCCGCCAAAGCCAGAATCCCCACGAGCAAGTGCAACCCGTGCGTCGCGGTGAGGAAATAGAAGAAAAAGCTGCCGGGATTGGACGCGACGTAGAGTCCCCGCGAAACGAGTTCCCGCCATGCCACCAGGTGGCCCGCCACGAACGCGAAGCCGAGCAGGAGAGTCGCGAGCAGCCACCGAACGCAGCGGGCGGCGTTCTGCCGGGCTGCCGCCACGCGCGCAAGCTCAATGGTCAGGCTGCTCGCCAGCAGCACGGCTGTGTTGACGTAGAGAATATGAGGAAGCGCCACCGACACCCAATCCTTCGAATGCACCCACCGCGATTCGAGGACGTGGGTGAGGGTTGCAAACACCGACATGATGGAAAACACGGCAAACCAACTGGCCGTGCGGTAAGCCCCCAGCGGAGTGGCCCATCGCTCAGGGTCCGGCTCCGGATTGTCTCGCCGGGGATCGCCAGGGTAGCCGGAATTTCCGCCGCCCGACCCGTTTCCCTTGCGATCGGAGAGCGACTTTTGTCTTTTGGGCTGCGGGGCAACAGGCTGAGGAAGCAGTGTCGTGGACATTTTCGTCGGAGCGCTTCCCGGGAAGGATATCAAAGTCCCGGGGAAGCGTGGGTTAATTCAGTCAGCGGAATCTTAGAAAGAAAATTTGGCGGCGAGCTGGATCA
>Ga0302326_10029985_pt1 | contig 10898 bp, 8 predicted proteins | sample Palsa_T0_3_FD_202264 | JGI IMG/M metagenome (GOLD analysis project Ga0302326, IMG submission 202264) | Peat permafrost microbial communities from Stordalen Mire near Abisko, Sweden - Palsa_T0_3 | ecosystem: Environmental > Terrestrial > Soil > Palsa > Peat permafrost | place: Sweden: Abisko...
CAAAGACGGGCGCTGGATCGCTGGTGAGTTCGCGTTGGTCAGCCGAGAAGTTTTCGAAATTTTGGGTGCACACAGCCAGATTGGCTGTGCCACGGCGGCGCAGTTAGTGCAAATACTTCCCGGACGCGATCACCATTCCCAGGGTCAGCGCGGCGATGACTATTTCCCCGAGCGCGCCAACGACGAAGGGGCGAATTCCCTGCCGCAGCAAATCCCTCACGTTGGTCCGCAACCCCACGCCGGCAAAGCTCAGTAGAAACGCCCATCGCGAAACATTGGCCAGGCTGATGATCTGATCTTTGCGGAAGACTCCGACCGTGGCCAGAATTGAGATCAGCATGAAGCCCAGGATGAACTTGGGAAATTTGTTCCAAAGAAAGGCCCAGGGCTTTTCGACGTGTTGCGCCTGCCCCTGTCGCGCCCAATAAAACGCGTAGCCAAGAACTACAAATCCGAGCACCGCGCTTCGCGCCGTCTTGGCCAGGATCGCCACGCGGCCGGCGGCGTCGGAATAGATTGCGCCTGCGGCGGTTGCTTCGGCGGTGTTGTCGATGCCCAGGCCGGCCCACATTCCATACATGGTATCGCTCAAGTGCAGATGATGGCCGATCGCGGGGAAGGCGAAAAGACTGAGCGCACCGAGCGCCAATACAGCGGCGATCGCAAACGACACCTCTTCATCGTCGGCATCGATCGCACCCTTGGCGGCGATGATCGCGGAAACTCCGCAGATCGACGACCCGATCGCCAGGAGCGAGGTCAGTTTCGGCTTCAAGTTGAAAAAGTAACCCAGCGCGGTCATGAACAGCAACGAAACCGTTAGTTCGATCGCCACCAGGGTCAGCGCCACGCCGCCCAGCTTGAGCAAGTCGCCCAGCAAGAACCGCGCACCCAAAAGCACGATACCCGTTTTCAGCCAAAATTCGTAAGTCGCCACGCCAGCGCGAAATACAGGAGCTACGCCGAAGATATTTGAAATCGCCAGTCCGAACAGGATGGCCCACAACACGTACTCAATATTTGGCAACGTGACGTGATGCACCTTGCCGTAGGTTCCGATGCCACGCTCGACTAGTTTTCCGCTGTAGCCGACCGCGGCCAGCAGCAGAAATCCCGGCACGATGTCGATCACCCGTTTAAAAAATTCAACCGGCCTGGGCCGGGGAGACGCGATCGCTACGGACGATGCCGCCACCATGGCCCTCCCGCGAACTGGGACGCAGGCCGGCCGGCGAAACGCGCGAGCTCGCCCGGAAGCTTGGCAGCGGACAGCGGACGTTTCGTTTGGCCCGAAATGCTCGTGGCTACCATGAGATGTGCTTGATCACGCCGAGGCGAATGAGCAATGCTAGCGCCAGCGCGAATCCCACCGCCCAGATATCGAGCGACAGCCGCCAGCCGGATTTTGTCTCTTCGGATCCGTCCGTTTGAATATTGGATCGCAATGTCAGGCCCTCCGATCAATTTGGTTCTGAAATTGTTCGCCGGCAAATTCGATTGCAGTTTCTTCCGCGGGGTCTATCCAGGCACCGGCAGCGCCCGCTGAAATCTTGTCCACCAGACTGCAATTCGCGCGCTCCAGGGAACGCCCGACCAGCAGGATCGCAGGCGCTTCGACGCCCGCAACTCTGGAAAGTTCGGCCAGTGTGGCGCGGGTGACGCGCTGTGCCGGCGTCGATACGCTGGAAATGACCACGCACGGCGTTGCGACGGACACGCCCGCACCGCGGAGTTTGTCGCGCACCGCAGTCAAGTCCCGGCCCGGCATGTAAATCATCAGCGTGGTGTCTGCACGCCCCGCCTCGAGCCAGGCATCCGCGTCGCGTGAATCCTCGCCTGCGGCCGCGCGGTGCCCACTCAGTATCAAAATCCGCGAACTGGTCCGCCGGTCGGTGAGCGAGACGCCGAGCGTAGCGGCCGCAGCGAATCCCGCGGTGATTCCGGGCACCACTTCGTAGGGCACTCCCGCAGCTTCGAGCGCATCCACTTCCTCGTTCAGGCGGCCAAAAATTAGCGGGTCCCCGCTTTTCAGGCGCACCACGTTCACCCCAGCTTTCGCGAACAGGATCATCACGCGGTTGATTTCCACTTGGGTGATTCCCTTGCGCCCGCAACGCTTGCCCACGTTGACGATGATCGCCTGCGGTCCCACCAGGGCTACAATCTCCGCAGAGACCAAATCGTCATGCAGCACGCAATCCGCCGCGCGCAACACGCGGCTCGCTTTCACCGTTAATAGGTCGGGATCGCCCGGGCCTGCTCCTACCAAATCAACTCGTCCGGTTTGTGCGGGCGTCATCGTGTCACCGCCGTTTTCTCTGCGCGCCTTACAGTAGCTGCGTCCGATTCCAATTCTTCCGCGCCCAGGTCCGCGATTCCCCAACTTCCCGGTACGCCAGCCGCTGCAAGAGTTGCTTGCGTTCCTCCGACGCCGGATAGCGCGCGAGAATCTCGCGCCGCAGCGAACCGGTATCTTCCAGCCACTCGCCCAGGCCGGGATCGAGCGCTCGATCGATCTCGTCGCGCAAGCGTTGCGCCACCGCCGGGCTCTCCCCCGCCGTGGAGATGGCCACCTGCAAATCGCCGCGGCGCACATTCGCTGAGAAATAGAAGTCACAGTGCGGCGGATCGTCTACGGAATTGCATATGACCGAGCGCTTCCGGGATTCCTCGAAGACGTTGCGATTCACGTCCGGATCCGACGTTGCCGCGATGGCCATAAACATTCCGTCCAAATCGCTCGCCTGAAAGTCGCGCGGCTTCCAGCGCAGCGCACCGGATGACGACAGCGTCCGAACCCGCTCATTCGCGTGCGGCGCGACCACCAGTACTTCCGCTTCCGCTTCGAGTAAGCTGGCGATTTTGGCTTCGGCCACGTTCCCGCCCCCGGCGACCAGGCACGTTCGCCCAGCGAGCTTCACGAATATCGGCAGGAGGTTGGCGGGCATCGTCTAGTCCATCGCCCCCGTTGCCACGCGGTCATGCGGCAGGATGTGCAGATCGGGCGGCAAGTCCCGCAATACGGGCTCGAGAATTTCGCCGGCTAGTTGGGCCCGCAATTCCTCATCGGAAAAGCGCGAAAAGTAGGAACGCAAGTTTTCATTGTCGTCGCGCCGCGCCAAATATTGGCGCAGCAAACGCTCCAGGGCCGCGGGCACCTCGGCGGCCGCGCACCGGTATCCGATCGGGCGCGCAATCGCCTGAAATTTCCCTACCGCGCCGCCGATGCAGAAGTAATAGGCGTCTACCCACTCGCGCTCTTGCTTGATCTTTTTCCCTTCCAGGCCGATGTCCGCAATCCAGTGCTGTCCGCAGCTATTCGGGCATCCGGTGACGTGCAGCTTCATCTGCTGATCGAACTGCGGGAGGCGCTCTTCGAGTTCTTCCACCAGCCATCGGGTGTAGCTTTTCGTCTCGGTGATCGCTAGCTTGCAGAATTCCGTTCCGCTGCAAGCGATGGCTCCGCGCCAAAACGTGGAGGCAGTCACCGGCAGGCCGGCGAGGTTCAGCCCGTGGACGACCGCCGCGGTCTCCGCCTGGGGCACATTCGCGATCAGCAGGTTCTGCATGTTCGTCGTGCGCAGCTCGCCGTTCCCGTGGCCTTCCGCCAAATTGGCGGCGGCGCGCATCTGATCGGCGGAAATTCTGCCGCGCAGCACGCCCGCCCCTACCGTGAACATTCCGGGCTGCTTTTGGGGAAATACTCCGACGTGGTCGCGGTAGACATCCTGCGGCAGAATTTCCGGAACCGCGGGATCGAGCTGATATCCGAGGCGGCGGTTCAATTCGCCGAGGAACCGCTCGGCAGTCCAGCCCTGCTGGGTGAAGAGGTGTTTCAACCGCGCACGATCGCGGCTCTGCCGCAGCGCTTCCTGATCGCGGAATATTTCAGCGATGGTTCGCACCACTTGCACCGCTTGCTCGTAACCAACGAACGCATCCAGCCGCACCGCGAGATGCGGGTCAGCAGAGAGCCCGCCGCCCACGCGCACGGAAAATCCCACTTCCCGCACGCCATTCCGGAAGCGCTCGACTGCGGTGAGACCCACATCATTGATCTCCGGATACGAGCACCACGCCGGGCATCCGCTAACCGAAATCTTGAATTTCCGCGGGAGGTTGTAGAACTCGTCATTTCCGGAGAGCTCCTTGGAAATTGCTAGCGCCACCGGGGACGCATCCAGCAGCTCATCGTGGGCCACGCCGGCCAGCGGGCAGCCAGTCACGTTGCGGGTCACGTCGCCGCAAGCGCTCCTCGGCGACAACCCTACCGCGGCCAGTGCGTCGATCGCTTCGGGGATCGCTTCGATCGAGAGCCAGTGGAGCTGAATATTCTGGCGGACGGTAATGTCGGCGATCGAACGCCCATGCCGGTCGGAAATGTCGGCAATCGCGCGCAGTTGGTTCGAACGCACGAGTCCGTTTGGCAGGGCGATGCGCATCATGAAATAGTCGTTGGCTTTGCCTTCGCCGCCCTTGCCGCCCATCACTCCGGCGCCGTCACCCTGGGAATAAATCCCCCACCAGCGGAAATAAGCTCCCATCCACTCCGGCGGAATCGATTGGCGCCCGGCGCGTGCAAAGGCACGAATGTCCTCGAGGCGGTCCCAAGGATTCACCGCACGCTTGAAGCGCTCGACGCGCTGCGCCTTGGTTTCCTTGGGCGGCGCGCTTGGCTGTGCTGTATGTTCCGTGGTCAAAATGTCTCCCCAAAAACAAAAAAGCCCGCCTGCCAGCGAAAGCTGCTGGAGAGCGGGCTGCTTAGAATCCGATTAGAAAATTAGCTAGTTCGGATTGCACTCCCACGCCCGCAGCAGTACATGACAACAACACATACACCGGCAGGCGCTGGCGCAACTCATCATCTGGAAATCTTAGCGGAGGCCGGGGGCCGCGTCAAGATAAAGTGCGGGAAGATTACGGAATGGCATTCCTCCAGTGCCCGACCTAGGGCCGCAGAGCCGGTAGGCAACAACGCCCACCCTTCCCAGACCCAGGAAAGAGTGGGGTACCCGGACAAGATAAAACCGTAGAACCGTCGAACCGTGAAACCGTACGACCCACGGCACAAACCAATTGCTGGATCCGATCCCCGAAGTTAGACGATTCGTTTTGCGCTATCATCGTTGCGCTTCGAAATGCGCGGCGCGGCGGAATCAACCCTAGGCGCATCTGGACTTGCCTGGCGCAGGATCGACGACGTGGAGAACGGGGACCCATGAAAAAGCTTCGTAGTCAGGATTGGTTTGGCCGGCAGGATCGAGACGGCTTCATCTATCGGAGCTGGATGAAAAATCAGGGCTGGCCGCACGACATGTTCAACGGCCGCCCGGTGATCGGCATCTGCAATACCTGGTCCGAGTTCACCCCCTGTAACGCGCATTTCCGCGAGATCGCCGAGTGGGTGAAGCGCGGTGTGTGGGAAGCGGGCGGATTCCCGCTGGAATTTCCGGTGATGTCGCTGGGCGAAGTGCTGTTGCGCCCCACCGCGATGCTCTTCCGTAACCTGGCCAGCATGGACGTGGAGGAATCCATCCGCGGCAATCCCATGGACGGCGTGGTGCTACTGATGGGCTGCGACAAGACCACTCCCTCATTGTTAATGGGTGCGGCTTCGTGCGATCTGCCCACCATCGGTCTATCCGGCGGGCCCATGCTCACCGGGAAATTTCAGGGTCACGACCTGGGCTCGGGAACCAGCGTCTGGCAAATGTCTGAAAAAGTTCGCGCCGGCGAAATGAAACTCGAGGAAATGTCGGAAGCGGAAAGTTGCATGCATCGCTCGAAGGGTCACTGTATGACCATGGGCACCGCATCCACGATGGCCTGCATGGTGGAAGCGCTGGGCATGTCTTTGCCCGGCAACGCCGCTATCCCCGCGGTCGACGCTCGCCGCCACACCCTGGCGCAAATGACGGGACGCCGCATCGTTCAGATGGTCCACGACGATCTGAAAATTTCGCAAATCCTCACCCGCTCCGCTTTCGAAAACGCCATTCGCGCCAACGCCGCCATCGGCGGTTCCACCAACGCGGTGATTCATTTGATGGCCATCGCCGGACGCATTGGAGTGCCGCTGGCGCTGGAAGATTTCGACCGCCTGGGATCGTCGCTGCCCTGCATGGTCAACCTTCAGCCTTCCGGTAAATACTTGATGGAAGATTTTTTCTATGCGGGCGGGCTACCCGCGGTTCTTCGGGAACTTTCCGAGAACGGCGCGTTGCAGCGCGATGCGCTGACCGTCAACGGGCTCTCGATAGGGGAAAATGTGGCCCAAGCGCCGTGTTGGAATCGCGACGTGATTCACACCTTCGCCGAACCGTTCAAACCACACGCCGGAATTGCGGTGCTGCGCGGAAACCTGGCGCCCGACGGTGCGGTAATCAAACTGTCCGCCGCCACTCCCAGCCTGTTGCAGCACACCGGCCGCGCGGTAGTTTTCGAATCCATCGAAGATTTCTACGCCCGCATCGACGACGAGAATCTGGACATCGATGAAAACTGCGTGATGGTCTTGCAAAACTGCGGACCGCGCGGCTATCCCGGGATGGCCGAAGTGGGCAACATGCCCCTGCCGCCGAAAGTTTTGCGCAAAGGCGTGACAGACATGATCCGTATTTCCGACGCGCGCATGAGCGGCACCGCGTACGGAACCGTAGTGCTGCACAGTTGCCCGGAAGCCGCGGCGGGCGGCCCTCTCGCGCTGATTCGTTCGGGCGATATGGTGACTCTCGATGCGGCCAAGCGATTGCTGCGTCTCGAAGTGGACGACGCCACCCTCGCGGCTCGCCGCGCGCAATGGACGCCGCCACCGCTGCCCGAGCGCGGCTACGTCCGCCTGTATGTAAAACATGTGCAGCAAGCCAATCAGGGCGCAGATATGGATTTTCTTGCCGGTAGCAGCGGCGCTCCGGTAGGCCGCGACAACCACTAGGCTCCACCCGCGTCGCGGTGAAGTGCGTTCCACCGCCCCCGCCATACCCGGAGAGACATTTCATGTTGCGTTGGCGAATTGCGATCGTGGTGAGCGCCGCCATCGCGCTGAGTTACCTGGATCGCCAGACTCTACCCGTCGCGATTCAGGCCATCGGCAAAGACATTCCGCTGACCAACGGGCAATTTTCCAATCTGCAATCGGCGTTTCTGTTTTCTTACGCTTTCATGTACGCCGGCGGCGGAAAGCTCGTCGACGCTTTGGGCACTCGCCTGGGCTTCACGGTGATCATGGTCTTCTGGTCACTGGCCTGCGCGAGCCACGGCCTGGCAATCACTTTTGCGATGCTCGCGGTGAGCCGGTTCTTGCTGGGCATGGGCGAAGGCGGAGGCTTTCCCGCCGCCACCCGGGTGGTGTCGGAATGGTTTCCTGCCGACGAGCGCGCAACGGCCATGGGAATCATCAACGGAGGCACCGCCGTGGGAGCGATCGCCGCGCCTCCACTGATCGCGCTGATCCTTATATATGCCAACTGGCGCTGGATTTTCTTTATCACCGGCGCGCTAGGGTTGCTCTGGACGGTGTGGTGGCGCCGCGCGTACTTCTCGCCTGGTGAATACCCCGCGCTGGCCAGTGCCGAGCGCGAAAAAATCGCGCCAGCTGCACCGCTTCCGGAAGGGGCAAGGGCCGGTCACCTGCCTTGGCTGCAATTACTGCGCATCCGTGAAACCTGGGGTTTAGTCGGCGCAAAATTCCTCAGCGATGGCGCCTGGTATTTTTATTTGTTCTGGCTGCCCAAGTATCTCTACGACGCTCGGGGGTTCGATATTAAAGCGGTGGGCGCGATCGCCTGGATTCCGCATCTCGCCGCCGGTATCGGTTGCTTGCTGGGAGGATGGTTCTCGAGTTACCTGCTACGCCGCCGATTCTCGCTGAATATCGCGCGCAAAGCGGCGCTGGCATTGAGCGCCGCGGTGATGCCGCTGATCCTGCTCGTTCCGCACGCGCCGGTATCCTGGGCCATCGCGATTTTTAGCCTGGCGTACTTCGGACAGCAATCCTGGTCCACCCTGGTGATGGTGCTGCCCATCGATCTGTTCCCGACCGACGTCGTGGGCGCCGTCGCCGGACTGGTGGGCTTCGGCGGCGCGATGGGCGGAATCGCGTTCGGCGAATTGGTCGGATACTTGTTGGACCACGGTTTCGGCTACGGCGTGGTGTTTAAACTAGCGGGCACCTTCCACGTGATCGCTTTGCTGGTGATACTGTTTGCCGTCCCGCGCGTGCGGCCTCTGGACATCGGAGGCAGACTCGGTTATCAAGGAGCACGATGAAAATTAAAGAGATTCGGACGCGAGCGGTACGCTGGCGCGGGAAAACGGCTTCTCTTCCTCCGCACTTCTGCACCAACCCGATGGACTTGCTCGAGCTGCCCCAGGCGTCAATGTCGACCTTCACTTTCCACGGCTGGTTGGTGGTGGAAATTTTCACCGACAACGGATTGGTAGGCGTCGGGAACGCGGCGCTTGCCCCGCCGATCACCAAGCAAGTGATCGATCTCTATTTGAAGCCGCTGCTCATCGGCACCGATCCCTGGGATATCGAATTCTTGTGGCAGCACATGTACCGCAAGACTATGGCCTTCGGCCGCAAAGGAATTGGCATGGCCGCAATCAGCGCGGTAGACATCGCGTTGTGGGACATTCTGGGAAAATCCGCGAAGCAGCCGGTCTATCGCCTGCTAGGAGGCCGAACCAAGCCGCGAATTCCGGTCTACGCGAGCCGTCTGTACAGCATTGAATTGAGCGAGTTGGCCGCGGAAGCCAAGCGCTACAAAAACGAAGGTTACCAAGCGATGAAGCTGCGTTTCGGATGGGGACCCGCCGACGGTGCGGCCGGGATGCAGCGGAACGTCAATCTGGTCCGCACCGTGCGCGAGGCGGTGGGCGACGGAATCGACGTCATGGCCGACGCCTACATGGGCTGGACACTCGATTATGCCAAGCGCATCCTCCCGCTTCTCGAACCGTTCCATTTGCGCTGGCTGGAAGAACCGGTAATTCCCGACGACATTCACGGCTACGCAGAACTGAAGTCCTACGCACGGATCCCGATCGCCGGCGGCGAACACGAGTTCACTCTCTACGGTTTCCGCGATTTGTTGGCCGCCGGCGCCGTGGATTACATCCAGTTCGACACCAATCGCGTGGGAGGAATTACCCAAGCTCGTAAAATCGCGGCGTTAGCCGAATCGCATTCGGTGCCGGTAATTCCCCATGCGGGCCAGATGCACAACTATCACCTGGTGATGGCCAGCCTGAATTCCCCAATGGCCGAGTATTTCCCCGTCGTAGACGTCGAAGTAGGCAACGAACTTTTTTGGTACATCTTCGAAGGCGAACCCAAAGCAAAAGACGGCTACATCGATCTCGACGAAAATCTCCCTGGCCTGGGCCTAACCATAAACGAAAAGGCCCTGGAAAAATTCGACGTGATCGAATAGGCCCTTCTACCTGGAGCAAGCACTACACAATGGCCAAGCCACGGATAGCAGTCCTAGGACTGGGAATAATGGGTTCGGGAATGGCGGGACGTCTACTCTCCGCAGGTTTTCCGCTAGCCGTCTATAACCGCAAGCCAGAAAAGGCCGAACGTCTGAAGAGCGCCGGGGCGTTCGTCGCGCGCACTCCCCGCGAAGCCGCGGCTCGCGCCGAAGTAGTCATCAGCATGGTCGCCGACGATGTCGCATCGCGTACCGTTTGGCTCGGCGAGGACGGCGCCCTGGCCGGCGCCGCGCCCGGTACCGTGCTGGTTGAATCCAGCACGCTGACCATCGGATGGGTCCACGAGCTGGCCGCCGCCGCTGCTCAGCGCCCATGCGAATTCCTCGACGCGCCGGTGACTGGCACCAAGCCTCACGCCGCCGCGGGCGAACTGCTTTTTCTAGTTGGCGGATCCGCATCGACGCTAGCCGCCGTGCGCCCGGTGCTCGCGGTCATGAGCCGCGACATCGTTCACCTGGGGCCCACCGGCAGCGGCGCGATGCTCAAGCTGATCAATAATTTCATGTGTGGCGTGCAGGCCGCCTCGCTAGCCGAGGCCATGTCACTCCTGGAGGCCAGTGGCCTCGATCGCGAGAAGTCGCTGGCAGTACTGACCAACGGCGCGCCCGGCAGTCCGATGGTGAAGACACTTTCAGCCCGCGCAACCGCCGGTGACTTCACCCCTAATTTTATGCTTGGCGCTATGGCGAAAGATCTGACCTACGCGGTGGAAGAAGCAGAGCGCCGTGGCCTGACCCTGCAAACCGCGATCTCCGCCCGCAAAGTCTTCCAGCAGGCCATCGCCGCGGGCTACGGCGACAAAGACGTTTCCGCGGTAATTGAGTCGCAGCGCAAACATTAAGTGTCGGAGCAAACGGTGACGCGCTGCCGCCGTGGCGGCGCCGGCATTCCTCGCGCTAAGGATGTTCGCAATATTCGCGCGAATTTGGCCAAATTCGGCCCAACAGGTACAATGCGTAAGTAGTTGCACACGCTGCAGGCGCCCTATTCCGGGGTAGTGCAATTGGTAGCACGCCAGCCTTTGGAGCTGGTTATCCTGGTTCGAGTCCAGGCCCCGGAGCCACTTCTCAAAAGTGGCGTTTGTGGTCACATCCCGGCCATCCCACTCCCGTTGGGCTACGCGCGCATCCGCCAATATATCAAAGGGTTGGCGGAAAACTGCGGTAAGCTCCCCACCCTTCCACAGCCAGTGCCATAGAGAAACTGCTCGAAAAGCTTGGCCGCTTAGGAGACTCCGATTTCCAGCCCTGCCCGCAAACCCGAATTTTTCCTTCCCCGCATGTCGTTGCTTTAACGAACTTGAAATTTCTGGGTTTCATTGCTCACAAACAAGTGAGTCTGTTGAAAAAGTCTGCTGGTCGCGGATTTTATTTGTGTTGACTAGCCCCTGTTGTGCTGCT